>Ga0210051_1003686_pt1 | contig 15142 bp, 12 predicted proteins | sample CryGey092014_all_FD_185464 | JGI IMG/M metagenome (GOLD analysis project Ga0210051, IMG submission 185464) | Groundwater microbial communities from aquifer - Crystal Geyser CG23_combo_of_CG06-09_8/20/14_all (SPAdes) (version 2) | ecosystem: Environmental > Aquatic > Deep subsurface > Groundwater...
TAATTTGAAGCCGGGAGGAAAAATTCTTGACTGGGGTTGCGGTTACGGACATATGACGTATCTTATGAGAAACCGTAATATTTCGGTAACGGCTTACGAAGTATTAAAACGGAATAACATAGAAAAACTCCCGGTTTTTTCCGAGATAGATATAATTTACGGTAAAGAAAATTTTCGTCTGCCTTTTTCAGACGAAATGTTTGATGCAGTTTTATCCTGCGGCACGCTTGAGCATGTGCAGGATATTGATGCTTCTCTCGGCGAAGTAAGAAGAATACTGAAAAAAAACGGTAAATTTTTTATCTATATGCTCCCGAATAAATTTTCATATACGGAATGGATTGCAAAAAAAAAGGGCATCAGCGTTCATCCCGTAAAATATGACAAAAAAAACATTTATGCGTTGCTTGAAAAATCGGGTTTCGGGGTCTTTAAAATAAAAAAGAAAAATCTGCTTCCAAAAAATCTCACGGGTCTACCAGGATTCATAAAAACAATTTATGGCAGTTTGTATTTTGTTATAAATCCTATTGACAGTTTTCTCTCAGAAATACCGCTGATAAACTGTTTCTGCGGAGTTTATGAAGTCATCGCGATAAAAATATGAAAATCGGCATTGATGCAAGGATGATAGAAAGTTCCGGCATCGGAACTTACATAAAAAATCTTGTTTGCTTGTTACCGAAAATAAGCAGAGATGAGTATGTTTTATTCGGTAGCAGAAGCAAACTGGAAAAATATAATTTGCCGGTTATAGAAGCCGATTTCCCGATTTATGGAGTCAAAGAGCAGATATTTTTCCCCAGGATAATTAAAAAAGAAAAACTTGATTTGTTCCACGCGACGCACTATACAATTCCCGTTATGTATTTTGGAAAAATGGTCGTAAGTGTGCATGACTTAATCCATCTTGTTTATCCGGAATATCTGTCTTCAAAACCGGCATATTATTATGCTAAATTTATGATGGCAACTGCCTGCCGCAAGGCAAAAAAAATTATTACGATTTCAGAAAATACAAAAAAAGATATTATAAAATACTTTCATATTGAACCGTCAAAAATAGAGATTACGTATCCGGCAGTAAGCGATGATTTTAATCCTTCGCAGGCAAAATCTGAAATAATGAAAAAAAAATACGGGGAATATATTCTTTATGTCGGTGCTATCCGTCCGCATAAAAATATTTTACGGCTTTTAGATGCGTTTAACAAATTAAAAAAAGAAAAAAAAATAAAACATAAACTTATTCTAGTAGGCAAGGGGAAAATTCCTTACATTTACGATGTCAGGAAAAAAATATCCGATTTTTCGCTTGCGAACGAAGTGCTGATAATGGAGGAAATAGAACAGGATAAACTCATTGATTTTTACTGCGGTGCGGATTTGTTCGTTTTCCCGTCATTATACGAAGGATTTGGTCTTCCTCCTCTGGAAGCAATGGCATGCGGATGTCCGGTGGTGTGTTCAAACAACTCGTCTTTGCCGGAGGTCGTCGGCGATGCCGCTTTGCTTGTTAATCCGTATAATGTAAATGAAATTACAGATGCGATTTATAAAATTCTTACCAACGAAAAACTTAAAAATAATCTTGTAAAAAAAGGTTTTGAAAGAGCAAAAATGTTCTCGTGGAAAAAGATGACAGAGGAAACGCTGAAAATTTACGAAAAGGTCTTAAAATGAATAGATTAAAAAAAACTGTTTTAGTACTTTTTGTCTACCTGATTTCGTTACTGTCATTAACATATTTTTTTCAGAGACAATTATTTACTAATTCTATTAAAGAAGCGGTAAAACAGTTTTTTTCTACCGTTTTTATTGAATTGTTAGTTTTTTGTTGGTTTTTATTATTGATTTGTGCTATCGGTCATTGGATTTTTTCAAAAATAAAATATAAATTTGATTCACGGTTGGAAGAATTAATTTTCACAGTTGCGATAGGATTTGGTTTTTTATCATATTCTGTATTTATGTTGGCCGTTTTTAGATGCTTATATTTTTCAGTTGTTTTTTTTATTCTATTTGCGTTGACAATTTTTTTAATGCCGGTTATAAAACAAATTTTAACGACGATACCAAAGATAAAAATAGATTTGAACCCATTCAATCTTATCTTTTTCATTATTATCGGGCAACATATCGTATCAAATTTCATAACCGCTTTAACGCCTCCCGTTCTTTGCGACGAATTAGCATATCATCTTGCATCTGCTAAAATATATATACAGAACCGCGGTTTTAGTTATATTCCTTACATTCCTCATTCAAATTGGTCATCTTTCATGGATATGCTGTATACTCTTGGCTTACTTTTTGATATAAACGGAATTATCAGTAAATTATTTCATTTTTCCACAAGTATTTTTTGTCTACTTGCTATTTATGCATTTGCTAAGAAATATTTTACACCACGGGTAGGTATTTTAGCAGCAGCATTATTTTATACTACTTTTGTCGTGCGGCAATTTGCCGGGAGTGCCTTTATAGATGTAGCATTAACCTTTTTTGAATTTCTATCTGTGTATGCGTTCTTGGAATGGTATTATTCGGAGAAGAGGAATTGGTTTATACTGTTCAGTGTGTTCTGCGGTTTTTCTATGGCAATTAAATATACAGGAATCTTCTTATTATTTATCTTAACAATAGGAATATTCTATAAAATAATAATTGTGGATAGAAAGAAAATCGTTTCTTTGCTAAAATATTTAGCATTATTTTATTCAGTTAGTTTGGTTTTTTTATTACCCTGGCTTATAAAAAGTTATATCTATACCGGTAATCCCGTTTTCCCGTTTTTTTATAAAATTTTTGGCGGAATAAATTGGGATAACTATCATGCAGAAAGGTTTATTGATGCTGCGAAATCGCATGCTGCCGATTTTAAAGGGTTTATTAATTATTTACTTTTACCCGTTCATCTTGTTTTTTCCGGAGATCGATTTTGGTGGAAGCCGCAGTATTTTTTTGCGCCATTTTTTATTTATTTGTTGTTGTATCTTTTGATTTTCAGAAAAGTTTCGGATATTGTAAAATATTTGTTGTGTTATGCTTTTATCTATTTGTTCTTGTTTTATAATGTAGGACAGGAAACAAGATTTTTACTGCCCATTTTTCCGGCATTGAGTTTGGTTACGGCTTCTTTTATTGAGAAATTCTATACCGATAAAAGAATCTTAATGAAACTGGCGGCGATATCCATATTGTATCCGTTGACATATAGATTCCCGTTTACAAGTAAATCACATTTTCAAAATTTACCGGTAGTTTTAGGTTTAGAAAAGAGGAAGGATTATATTCAACGGAATTTAGATACGGGCACAGATGCAATGTTTCAATGGATGAACGAAAATATGGCGGATAATACTAAAACACTTTTAATAGGAGAAGTTCGCGGATTTTACCTGGATAAACCGTACGTTTGGGGCTGTTCGTTGAATCAGGCGTTTATTAATTATCAACTTTATCAGTCCCGTCCTGAATTTAAAAACAGATTAAAAGAGACGGGAATAACGCATATCATGATAAATCCCGCGACGGATTTTTATATAAAAATTTTTGCGAAGGATTTACACGCACAAAATTTAATCGGTTCAGTCATTAAAGAGTCCGCATTAGTACATTCTTGCAAAGAAATAAAATTATACGGATTGAAATAATAAGTTTTGCAAAGAGGTAACGATGAATTCACTGGTAATTATTCCGACTTATAACGAAAAGGAAAATATTGAAAAAATTATTAGACAAATTACAGGGTTGGGATTTCATCTTCTGGTTATTGATGATAATTCGCCCGACGGGACGGGAGAAATTTTAGACAAATTACAAATGACACAAAGTGTCATTGCGAGGAGCGAAGCGACGAAGCAATCTCGGTTGGAAATTATACATCGTGATAAAAAACTTGGACTCGGAACCGCATATATTCAGGGTTTCAAGTGGGCATTACAAAGGGATTTTGATTGTATTTTTACGATGGATGCGGATTTTTCTCATAATCCGGATTATTTGCCGGATTTTCTAAAAAAACTTGTTGAATTTGATTTGATAATAGGTTCCCGGTATGTCAGAGGCGGCGGCGTTAAAAATTGGCCTGTTCAACGAAAACTTATCTCCCGCGGAGGAAATTTCTATGCCAAAACAATTCTTCGTTTTCCTGTTAATGATTGCACAACAGGTTTTATGGGTTTCCGACGGGCAGTGCTTGAAAATATAAATCTTGACGAAATAAAATCAGAGGGCTACGGATTTCTGATAGAAATGAAATACAGAACCTATAAACTCGCTTATAAAATTCTAGAATATCCCATATTTTTTACCGATAGAACACTCGGCAAATCTAAAATTTCAAAAAATATTATCTGGGAAGCGATTTTTTTGGTCTGGAAATTGAAGTTTAAAATCAGATGAACCCCGCCCTTCCTAAAAATAGCGGGGAAAGTGCGGGTTTCTAAAATATAGGAGGAAGAGCGGGGTGAAAGTTGCGATTATTCACGATTGGCTGACGGGTATGCGCGGCGGGGAAAAATGTTTGGAAGTTTTCTGTGAACTTTATCCGGCGGCTACATTATTTACGCTTGTTCATATAAAAGGAACGGTATCGGAAACGATAGAAAAAATGGACATAAAAACTTCCTTTATTCAGCACTTTCCCGATATAGAAAAAAAATACAGATACTATCTGCCTCTGATGCCGAAAGCAATTAGATCATTTGATCTAATTGGCTACGATTTGATTTTGTCATCCAGCCATTGTGTTGCAAAAGGAGTGAGAATTCCAAAAAAATCTTTACATATCTGTTATTGCTATACTCCGATGAGATATTTATGGGATATGTATGGACAGTACTTCGGTGATTCAAAATTTTACATAAAACTTGCGATGAACATAGTAAAGCCGTATCTTCAAAAATGGGATGTAGAAAGTTCAAAAAATGTAAATTATTTTATTGCGATTTCCGAGCATGTTAAAAACCGGATAAAAAAACACTACAACCGTGATGCCATCGTAATCAATCCGCCCGTTGACACCGATTTTTTTACACCGACTTCGGACTTCGGACTTCGGACTTCGGACTACTATCTCATCGTTTCCGCATTCGCACCCTACAAAAAAGTTGATTTGGCAATTGAAGCATTTAACCAGTTAGGTTATCCGTTAAAAATTATCGGCTCAGGGCAGGATGAAGCAAAACTTAAAAAAATTGCAAAAAATAATATAGAATTTTTAGGTTGGCGTGATAATGAAGAATTGCGAGATTACTATCAGAATTGTAAAGCCCTAATTTTTCCGGGCGAGGAAGATTTCGGAATTGTTCCTGTTGAAGCGCAAGCATGCGGAAAACCGGTTATCGCTTACAAAAAAGGCGGCGCTTTAGAAACAGTGATTGACGGCATAACCGGAATTTTTTTTGAAGAGCAAACTATCGGTTCGCTCATTGAAGCCGTAAAAAAATTTGAGAATACAAAATTCAACGGAAATGTTATTAGAAGTAATGCGGGAAAATTCGGAAGAAAAAAATTCTTTGAATTAATAAAAAATTATATTGACGAAAAAATAAAAAAAAGATATAATTAACAAATTAGCCTTCGCTATCGCTCGGGTATCCGCAGAGACCGCAAAATAATCGCAGATTACACAGAGAACTCATTTAATTCTGCGTAATCCGTGTCTCTTTCCGCGTCATCTGCGGACAGCATTGAAATTCCATACAATAAATTATGGGTCTAAAAATTAGAAAAATCGTATTTCCTTTGGCACTTTTTTTAACTGATATTTTTGCAGTATACATTTCTTTTATTTTTGCCTACTGGTTCCGGTTTCATTCGGGTTTTTTACAGGTTACAAAAGGTATCCCGCTGTTTAATTTGTATCATACCGCCATAATGGTTGTCATATTTTTATGGGTAGTAATTTTCGTTTATACCGGTTTCTACGAAGAGCGAAAAATTGACATATTCAACGAGTTCTTGAAAATACTGAAAGGTGTGTTTTTGGGAACGGTAGTTGTTGCGGCGATTACTTTTTTATACCGTGATTTTACATTTTCCCGTGTGATGCTTTCAATCGCTTTTATAATCAGCACGGTTGTTATATTTGTTTCCCACGAAATTATAAGAATAATAGATGTTTATATCGGCAATTTTTTGCTTGGGCCTCATAAGATTCTAGTTTTGGGTGAAGGTAAAATTGCCGACGACATTAAAAAAACATTAAAACATGTGAAAAATTTTGAAGTGCATTATTCGCATTTTAGCGACGGACATAATTTAAGAAATTTTATAATAGAAAAAGGTATCAACGAAGTGATATTTTCGAAAAGTCAAATTTCGCATGATGAAATTTTTAAGATTTCAAGCGTTTGCGAGGACACCGGAGTTGATTTCAGATTTGTTCCTGATGTTTTGGAGTTGACCCGCGGTGAAATTGTAATAGATGAATTTATAGGTATTCCGGTTTTTCGGTTTAAGTCAATTTCTCTGTATGGCTGGAATTTTTTTATAAAAAGATTGATGGATATATCCGTTTCTATTATTATTTTTTCAATATTTGCCGTTCCTCTGATGGTGGTGGTAATTCTTATTAAAATTTCCGACGGCGGCAATGTGTTTTTTCTTCATAGGAACATGGTCGGTCACAGGTGGAAAAGATTTTCTATATTCAAGTTCAGAACGATGCTTCCAAATCCGGAAAAAAAATTTAGTAAAGAAGAAATTTTTCAGTTATCTACTCGGCGCGGCGAAAAGGCAAAATATGACCCCAGAATAACTAAAATCGGCAGGTTTTTAAGAAGATTTTCTCTTGACGAACTCCCGCAGTTCATCAATGTTTTAAGAGGCGAAATGTCTATCGTCGGCCCTCGTCCGCAGACGGTAAAAGAGGCGGAAACATTCGGCGAAGCGGGGAAAAGGAGATTTAAGGTTTTGCCGGGTATTACGGGGCTTTGGCAGGTAAAAGGCAGGAAAGATTTGTCATATGAGGAGATGCAGCGGTTGGATGTCTACTATCTTGAAAACTGGTCTATAGCGTTGGATATAAGAATTATATTGAAGACGGTTCCGGCAGTTCTGATTGGCCGAGGAGCATATTAAAAAGGCAATTGAAAATTAAAAATGAAAAATGAAAAAACTTGTCCCGAACTTGTTTCGGGATTAAAAATTTTGGTAACAGGCGGGGCGGGGTTTATCGGTTCAAATATTGCCGATGCTTATATTAAATCGGGGCATAGCGTTGTTGTTGTTGATAATTTATCGTCGGGGAAAAAAGAAAATATAAATCCGAAAGCAAAATTTTATGAAGCGGATATCACAGACAAAAAACAGATTAGCCAAATTTTTGAGAATGAAAAACCTGATATTGTAAATCATCACGCGGCACAGATAGATGTCCGCAAATCAGTAGCAGACCCGGTTTTTGACGCGAAGACAAATATCATTGGCACTATAAATCTTCTTGAAATCTCCATCCGTCAAAAAATTAAAAAATTTATTTTTGCGTCTTCCGGCGGAGTTATGTACGGCGAATGCGGCAAAATTCCGCCAAAGGAATTACAAACCCCCCGCCCGCTTTCTCCTTACGGCATAACAAAGCATACCGTTGAGCATTATCTTGATTATTATTCAAAGGTATACGGATTAAAGTATATTATATTCCGTTACGGCAATGTCTACGGTCCCCGCCAGGACCCACACGGTGAGGCAGGTGTTGTCGCAATTTTTTGCAACAGGATTTTAACCGACGGTGAAATAAATATTTTCGGCGACGGTGAGCAGAAACGCGACTATGTATTTGTTTCCGATATAGTTCTTGCTAATTTAATAGCGCTTCATAAAGGCGAAAATGAAATTTTTAATATCGCTACCGGCAGAACAAAATCCGTTAATAATCTTTTTTGTGAACTTAAAAAAATAACCGGATATTTACAAAAACCAATTTACAAACCGCCCAGAACTGGCGAACTTTTCAAAAGCTCGTTGAATGTGAAAAAAGCCCAACAGAAACTCGGCTGGCGGGCAAAAATTGATTTCAACGAGGGCTTGAAGAAAACTTATGACTACTTTAAATCACGAATAGAGGCATCGAATAGAATCACCGAATAACTGCACCGAATAATTCGGTTATATTCGGTTAACATTCGGTTTTCATTCGGGTTACTAAGGGGAGCATAAAATACTTTACATGAAAAGGATGTCATTCTGAGCCGAAGGCGAAGAATCTCGATGTTAAAATGCGAGACCCTTCGTTCCACTCAGGGTGACAGACGAAGTGCTTCACCAATGTAAAGTATATTCCGCTCTGAGTAGTAAAAGGAGCGAAGCGACGATATGAAAGCGATAATTTTGATAGGCGGATTCGGAACGCGGCTTAGACCTTTGACATGCAATACTCCCAAACCGCTATTGCCCGTGCTCAATAAACCGTTTTCTCTGTATCAGATAGAACTTCTTAAAAAGTACGGAATAAAAGATATAATTCTCTGCATGGCGTATTTGCCGTCGGAATTCAAAAAATATTTCGGTGACGGAAAAAAATTCGGCGTCAAAATATCATATGCGATTGAAAAAACGCCGCTTGGCACCGGCGGAGCAATTAAGAATGCAGAAAAATTTGTGGATGATTCCGTAATTATTTTCAACGGGGATGTTCTTACGGAAATTAATCTTGCAAAACTTGTCCAATTCCATAGAAATAAAAAATCAAAGGTTACAATTTCGCTTGTCAGTGTTCCTGACCCCACCAGTTTCGGACTTGTTGAGACCGCCCCCGACGGGAAAATACTGCAATTTCTTGAGAAGCCGTCACTTAACCAGATTACCGTAGATACCGTCAATGCGGGGACATATATTTTTGAGCCGGAAATTTTTAAAGAAATGCCGTCGGATGTTGTTTATTCCGTTGAACGGGAATTATTTCCGATGCTGCTGAATAAAAAAATTCCGTTTTACGGGTATGTTTATTCCGCTTACTGGATTGATATAGGAACTACCGAAAAATATCTGCAGGTTCACAGTGATTTAATGAATCGGATGAAAAAAAATATTATCGGTAAAAACTCAAAAATAGCGAAAACCGTAAGAATTTTCGGGCATCTTGTCGTCGGTGATAATTCACAAATATCGGGAAAGGCAACAATCTACGGCAATGTTTGTTTGGGAAATAATGTTAAAATCGCAGGCGGTTGTTTTCTTTCCGATTGCGTAATTTTAGATAACACTGTGGCGTCGGAAGGCAGCAAAATCGAAAAATCAGTTGTCGGCAAAAATTGTATTATAGAAGAGAATGCACATCTGAAAACAGGTTGTGTTATTGGCGATAAAACGGTGGTAAGGAGATACAGCAAATTATAAAAAGAAACACGGGACAGAAGCGGAACAAGACACGGAACTGACGCGGAAACAGTTCAGTGTCTGTTCTGTGTATAAGTTCCGTGTCAGTTCGGTGGTATTTCTATGAAATTTGTCAAAAAACCGTGGGGATATGAAAAGTGGTTTGCGTTCACAAAAAAATATGTGGGAAAAATTCTTTTTATAAAGAAAGGTCATCGTTTGAGCAGGCAGTATCATAAAATAAAGCATGAGACGATTTATACGCTTGAAGGCTTGTATATTATGGAGTTAGAAAATAGTAAAAAAACAATGAAACAGGGCAGTGTTATCGTTATCCCGCCGAAAAAAATTCACAGGATGTATGCGAAATTTTGCGATGTAATGCTTATTGAGGTTTCAACGCCGGAAGTGTGGGATGTTGTCCGTTTGGAAGACGATTATGGTAGGACGCAGATGTCCGCAGATAAGAGGCGCAGATGACCACAGATGACACGAAGTGTCAACCTGAATTTATTTCAGGGTCTCGTTGGGAGATGCTGAAACAAGTTCGGCATGACATATCAGCGGTAATCAGCGTTATGAAAATCAGCGGTCATCAGCGTATCCGTTTCGGCACAGACGGCTGGCGCGGGATAATAGCAAAGGACTTCACATTTAAAAATGTTGGAATTGCCGCCCAGGCGATTGCAGATTATGTAAAGTCAGGCAGTAGGCAGGAGGGGGTAGGCAGTAGTAAAGCAGAAATCCTACACCCTACACCCTACGCCCTACACCCCACTGTCATTATCGGTTACGACAATCGTTTTCTATCAGAGAAATTTGCTTTATATGTTGCAAAAGTTTTTTCTGCAAACGGAATATCTGCTGCGGTTTCAGAGTCGGCAGCCACTTCTCCGTCCGTCTCGTTATATTGTAAAAAAAATAATTGCCTCGGAGTAATGATTACCGCAAGCCACAACCCGCCCGTCTGGAACGGCTTAAAAATAAAACTTCAATACGGAGGTTCGGTTTCGGAAAAAGTTATTGGTGAAATTTCACAAAATCTTTATAAAAATAAAGTCAAAATCGACACTGTTGACGAAGTCAAGAGTGTCGCCCTGAACTTGTTTCAGGGTTTCAACAACATAAAAACAATTGATATTTTAAGCGATTACAAAAAATATCTTAAATCACTTGTTAAATTAAATTCGGCTTCAAAATTAAAAATTACAATTGATTCTATGGACGGAAGCGGCTCCGGCATTTTTGAGCAAATCCTCAAAAATGAAAAACAGATAATATCAATACATAATAACCGCGACCCTTTGTTCTCCGGAATAAATCCCGAACCGATAGAAAAAAATCTCACGGAACTGAAAAAAGCGGTATTGAAAAACAGAGCATCCGCAGGTTTTGCTTTTGACGGCGATGCCGACCGTCTCGGAGTTATAGACGACAAAGGCAGGTATCTTTCGCCGCACATTGTCTTCCCGTTAATTCTGCTGTATCTTCTGGAAGGAAAAAAATTAAAAGGAAAAATTGTCCAGACGATTTCGCTCGGCTATCTTTCCGAAAGAATTGCAAAAAAATTTGGGCTTCCTTTTGAAGAAGTTCCCGTCGGGTTTAAATATGTATGTGAAAAAATGCGAACTTCCAATGTAATGCTCGGCGGCGAAGAATCCGGCGGTTACGGGTGGTGCGGCGGTCTCCCGGAACGGGACGGTATCTTAAATGCGCTTTTAATTACCGAGATGCTTTCAAAAACAAAGAAAAAACTCTCTATGCTAGTAGATGAAATGCAGGAAAGATTCGGAAAGTCATATTTTTTAAGAAAGGATATAAAACTTTTTAAACCCGTTGATAAACTAAAATTTGTTAAAGATGTAGAAAATTTATTTATCAGCGGTCATCAGCGTGTAGATTCCCGCTTTCGCGGGAACGGTGTCTGCGGCAATCTGCGTGTTAAAGAAGTTAGAACTTATGACGGTATAAAAATAATTTTTGAAAATGATAACTGGCTTTTGCTCCGCCCGTCGGGAACGGAACCGGTTTTAAGGACATACTCGGAAACGGATTCTATTGCAAAAACAAATAAATTACTTGATTTTGCCGAAAAAATTTGCTTTAATTTGAATGAACAGGATTAAGAATTAAGTCGCTGCGCTTTAAGAATTAAGTTTTGCTTAATCCTTATAACTTATCACTTAATCCTGACATTGATGGGGGGACAAAATGTTTAGCGGTGATTATGTGTTCACTTCGGAGTCGGTGACGGAAGGGCATCCGGATAAGGTATGCGACCAAATTTCGGATGCGGTATTGGATGAGGTCTACAGACAGGACCCGCCGTTGAAAAATAATTTTCGGTGCCGGGTCGCCTGCGAGACATATATCACCGTCGGGCTTTTGATAGTCGGCGGCGAAATCACCACCAGTGCCTATATTGATGTCCAGGATTTAGCACGGGGCGTCATAAAAGAGATTGGGTATACAGATATGAAATACGGTTTCAACTATCAGACCTGCGGGATACTGAATGCTATCGGACATCAGTCGCCTGACATTTCTCAGGGTGTAGGAAGAAAAGGAAAAGAAATCGGCGCCGGCGACCAGGGGCTTATGATTGGTTATGCCTGCAACGAAACAAGGGAACTGATGCCGCTTCCTATAACCCTTGCCCAGAAACTTACAATGCGTCTTGCCGAAGTGAGGAAAAAAAACATACTGAAATATATCGGACCCGACGGTAAATCGCAGGTTACTGTGAGATATGTTGACGGAAAACCCGTTTCCGTTGAAAAAATAGTTATTTCAACCCAGCACACCGAGGACTCCGTGGATAAAAAAACCGGAAATCTTGCCAACTGGGCGAAACAGGAAATAATTGATACGGTTATCATCCCCACAATTTCCAAAAATCTTCTGAAAAAATTCAGTTTCAAAAATGATTGTTACATAAACCCCACGGGAAGATTTGTGGTAGGCGGCCCGCAGTCGGATACCGGAATGACCGGCAGGAAAATTATAGTTGATACTTACGGCGGTATGGCGCCGCATGGCGGCGGTGCGTTTTCGGGAAAAGACCCGACGAAGGTTGACCGTTCCGCGTCTTACATGGCAAGATATATCGCCAAAAATATTGTAGCGTCGGGACTTGCCGAAAAATGTATGATTCAGTTGGCATATGCTATCGGCGTCGCCGAGCCGGTTTCAATAATGGTTGAGTCATTCGGAACAGGCGTTTCCGACTTGAAACTTGAAAAAGCGGTAAGAAAAATATTTCCATTAACACCGAGAGGAATAATAGAAATGCTTGAACTCCACAGACCGATTTATCAAAAAACGGCTGCTTACGGACACTTCGGAAGAAATGAATTCAGGTGGGAAAAAACCGACAAGGCGGCTGAATTAAAATCAGAAGTAAAAAGATAAGCCACAGATGGACACAGATGGACGCAGATGGTAACGAAGTTGTCATTCTGAGCCGAAGGGAAAAGTGACACCGAAGGTGTCATCCTGAGGACACATTCGCTTTGCTCAGTGTAAACTCCGTCCGAAGGAACTCGGTGTTTTAAGGTATTAAAGGCAAGATGCTTCGTTTCACTCAGCATGACATCTTGCGCGTCATTCTGAACGAAGTGAAGAATCTCAAAGACGAGATGCTTCGCTAATGCTCAACATGACACTTTGTATCATCTGTGAAAATCGGAGCCTGCCCCCGAGTGTTTTCATCGGGGGTTTATCTGCGGTTAAAATTAAAACTTGGGGGCGAAATGAACTACGATGTAAAAAATCTGAAGTTGGCAAAATTGGGAAAAGACAGGATTGAGTGGGCTGAACGGGACATGCCGGTTCTTCGGCTTATCAGAGAAAGATTTTCAAAAGAGAAACCGCTTAAAAATATCACCGTTGCCGCGTGTCTTCATGTGACGACTGAAACGGCAAATTTGATGCTCACGCTCAAGGCAGGCGGCGCAAAAATTTTGCTTTGCGCTTCAAACCCGCTTTCAACCCAGGACGATGTTGCTGCTTCGCTGGTAAATGATTTTGGCATTCCCACCTTCGCAATAAAAGGCGAGGACAACAAAACATATTACAGTCACATTCAATCGGTTCTTGCCGCAAATCCTCAGATTACTATGGATGACGGCGCCGACCTTGTTTCCACACTTCACTCGGGAAAATACAATCCGCTTCTGCGAAAAATCATCGGCGGGACTGAGGAAACCACAACGGGTGTTATACGGCTTAAAGCGATGGCGAAAGACGGCGTCCTGAAATATCCGATAATCGCCGTCAACGATGCACTCACAAAACATCTTTTTGATAACAGGTACGGCACGGGGCAGTCAACCCTTGACGGAATTATCCGTGCTACAAATGTGCTTTTAGCGGGGAGAAATGTGGTTGTTGCCGGCTACGGCTGGTGCGGCCGCGGCGTCGCTATGAGAGCAAAAGGTATGGGCGCAAATGTAATAGTAACCGAGGTTGACCACTTGAAAGGGATTGAGGCGTTGATGGACGGATTTCAGGTGATGCCGCTCTCGGATGCCGCTGCCGTCGGAGATATTTTCATCACTTTAACAGGTGATATAAATGTTATTGATAGGCAGCATTTTCTGAAAATGAAAAGCGGCGCGATTGTGTGCAATTCCGGTCATTTCAATGTTGAGATAAACATTCCTGCGTTGAAGAAACAAAGTAAGAAAGTTAGAAAAGTGAAAGAGTTCGTTGTTGAATACACACTCAAAAACGGCAGAAAAATTTATATTCTTGCTGAGGGACGGCTGATAAATCTCGCTGCTGCCGAAGGTCATCCTGCTTCCGTTATGGACATGTCATTTGCCAACCAGTCGCTTTCCGCAGAATGGATAGTAAGTCGGAAGTCGGAAGTCGGAAGTCGGAAGTTAAAAAACGAAGTGTATCCGGTGCCGAAGGATATTGACGAAAAAATTGCTCAACTTAAATTGGCATCTCTTGGCGTAAAAATAGACAAATTAACGCCCGAGCAGAAAAAATATCTTTCATCCTGGCAGGAAGGAACTTAAAGGGCAATTAAAAATGCAAAAACTTGTCCCGGTTTAGCGGGATTTAAAATTAAAAATTAAGGTAGTTTTATTCATCAAAACATTTTTCATTTTTGAGCAAATCCTCAAAAATGAAAATTTGTCGTCGGAAAAACGGCAAAAACAAAGTTGAGCAAATCCTCAAAAATGGTATATTAGGGAGATTTTATGAAAAAAGGTTTATCTGCACTCATCTGCGTTTTGTTTTTATCAGCGTTAATCAGCGTTGTTCATTCGGATTCTTTTAAAATCCTCGGAACGCGGCCTTTGTCTATGGGCGGGGCATTTGTTGCCATCGGCGAGGATGCCCTTACGCAATACTGGAATCCGGCGGGATTGGGTATCGGGAAAGATGTAGATGTTCAAATTCCTGTCAATGTTAAATTGGAAGCGACTGGCGATATTCTCGGCTCTGCCGACCGGCTTTCAAAAATTGCAGACCAATTCACGCAGATTTCGGCAGCGCAAGACCAGGGAAAAGCGATTTCACTTGACCAGATATCCGCATTTGCAACAGGCATTAAAGAACTTGATAATCTCAATGACCCGTCAAAAGGCGTTTTGGTTGATGTCAACGCCGGTGCAAATATCCGCGTCAGTCATTTCGCGGTTGCTATAAACAATTTTACATCTTTCGGTTTTAGACCCTTCAATAGATATTAAAAATCTGGGTCTCGGTGCAGGTTTATTTTCTCCTCAGTTGAAAAAAACAGTCAGTAGTGCGGAAAGTTATGAAGGTATTGATTTGGGAAGTTTAATAACTGAACAAGGGG
>Ga0210051_1003695_pt1 | contig 15114 bp, 12 predicted proteins | sample CryGey092014_all_FD_185464 | JGI IMG/M metagenome (GOLD analysis project Ga0210051, IMG submission 185464) | Groundwater microbial communities from aquifer - Crystal Geyser CG23_combo_of_CG06-09_8/20/14_all (SPAdes) (version 2) | ecosystem: Environmental > Aquatic > Deep subsurface > Groundwater...
AACAGGCTGTGCCATAGTGAAGGGCATGGGTTAAAATTCCGATTTTTGCTTCCGACAAAGGCATAAACTGCTTATGAAAAAAGGCATAAGGTGGCATACTTCCTCCTTTTTACCCTGAACTTGTTTCAGGGCTCCCCCTGTTATCCTTTCCGATCATCACCGCTGTGAATCCTCAAGTGAATTTATTAACTACTCCTTATTGATAGCTTAACACACCCACAGTAAAGTGGCAAGTGCGGGAAAAAGAGTGTTGTTTTAGCTCAACTTTCGCACTTACTGATTTTGAATTATAGTCCTGAATCAAGTTCAGGGTATCCTTATCACAGGAGGTGATTAGGATGCTATCAAATCATACCATAGCTAAAGGGATTGAGTCTATCACTACTAAACTCCTTGGTGAGGTAGTTTTGATTAAGCCAATCATGGACGACCTTGGGATGAGCAAGGTGATAAATAAATATGCCCCAATGAGAGAGACAGACCTCCCTCATGGAGAATTAGTTGAGATAGTCGTCCTCAATCGGCTTACCTCTCCCCAGCCACTTTATCATGTAGAGGACTGGGCAAAGGACTACACGAGTCCTAGGTTAGGAAGTCCTAGGTCCTATGTCTTGACCTAGGACATAGGACCTAGGACTATTCTTATGGCGATGAAATCTATATGGAAATGGCGCTCAATCTGATAACTAAGTTCGGCATTGATCCCAGCAAGATCCTTTATGATATCACCTCGATGTACTTTGAGGGGGAATATGATATCCTGAAATAAGTTCAGGATGAGATTGTCACCTTTGGTTACAGCAGGGACAAGAGGCCAGACAAGGAGCAGATAAACATTGGACTAAATCTTACCATTCAGGGTGGTATTCCTATTTACCATCGTATCCTTTCTGGAGACACTTCGGACAAGACCGCTATAGAGGAAAATATGAACTCATTGAGGAAGGTTCTCCCACCTTCCAATATAGTAGTGATTGGGGATAGGGCGATGATGACCAAGCCAAATATAGCTAAGCTCAAGGAAAAAGGGCTTAATTACCTTGGTACCCTCCAGGCAGGCAGAGAGGAGAGGGAAATGATGAGGGGTGTAGGAGAAGAGGAATTCCAAAGCCCTGAACTTGTTTCAGGGCTAAGAATGGAGACGGGGTCTATTTTGGAGTTGAGAGGGAGATCAAGTTTAGCTATAAAGGAAAAATACACCAGCCGAGCAATTGTAATAAAGAGTTTTCATAAGGAGGAGAAGGACAGAGCTAAGAGGCAAAAGGCACTGGATGGAATCAGTTCTCAGCTTGAGGATATCAAACAGAAGCTGAATACTCGCCGCTATAAGAGAGCGGCTTATGTAGAGGAGATGGTAGATAAAATATTTTCCCCCAAGGGTAAAAAGGAGATGCGACGCTTTTTTGAGGTGAAGCTTGAAGGTGATGAGGGGAAACTCTGTTTTGATTACCACATAGAAGAAGAGATAGCCCGAGAGGGTGGGCTGGATGGCAAATATATCCTGGTTACTTCTCTTACCTCTAGTATGGATGAGGTGCTTCGGGACTATAAAAGGATGAATAAGATGGATAGAAGGATGAGCTTTCTCAAGGGTCCCCTTAAGATAAGGCCCGTTTTCCTCCAGCGGGATAATCGAATAAAGGCTCTGGTGTTGGTAAACATACTAGCCCTGATGGTTTATTCACTTCTGGAATGGGTAGCTTCTCGACGGGGACTGGATAGGACTGGCAGATATCTATTCTCATGGTTTAGATATTTTTCCCTGGTCAAGCTCGAGTTTGGCGATGGAGAGACCGTAGTGCTCCCTGAAACTAGTTCAGGGCTGAAGGAAGGGCAAAGGATGATTTTGGAAAGGCTTGGTTTTCCTAAACCTGGCTACCTTATTGCCGGCCAGGAAGGTGAAGGAGATACCAAGGCAGATGGCTTTGCCTGGAGGAGTGTCCTGTATTTTGGAGTGGATGATTATTGCCAAGCAATGGCAGGTTTATTTCTCTTAGCATTGGATAGACTGGGAGTGGAAAAAGGCCCAGCATTCTGGCAAGCTGGAATATGACCAGGCTTGAATGAAATTAGCCCGGGAGGGGTTAGCAAGATTGGAAATCGAGAAGTGCGAAAGGTCTGTTTTATGTTATGTTATTTGTCGTGCTATCCGCCCTACCACTATAGGTAGGGCAAAAACTATCTACCTGCCATACTCCAAGTAATTCGTGAAGTCTCATAAAGACCTCCTCCGTATTAAAATGGTGACTAGGCCCGGCTTTCACCTGAGCGCATCATTAGTCTAACAGGTAAAGATGAAACTGGCATGAATCAAAGATGAAAAGAAGATGAAACCCCCATGGCCTAGAGGCCACAACCAATCATGAAAATGAGTTTGGGACAGAGGAGTTGATTTATGTAGCGGACTTTCTTATATTGATGGCTGGCGGGGAAAAGTCGGTAATTTTCTGGAGGTATATCCCCGAAGATGAAACTGACTTGAGTAGCCAAGGCACAACCAATTGTCGCTCCTTATGGGAAGCACGCATACCAAAATCTTTAAGATAAGGCTACTCGCTTACCTGCTGAAAAGGAGGATAAATGGAAGACAATCTAGAAAGATGCTGCGGAATCGATGTCCACAAATCCAAAGTAGTGGCCTGCCTTCTCGTTGGCGAGCTAAATGGAGAGGTAAAGAAAACCATCAAGACCTTTTCCACCATGACCAATGACCTTCTCAAGCTCAGGGATTGGCTAGAGGCAGAGGGATGTACCCATGTTGCTGTGGAGAGCACTGGAGTTTACTGGAAGCCGGTGTTCAACATCCTGGAAAGCTCGGTAAAGGTCATTCTGGCTAATGCCAGGCACATAAAGAATCTCCCGGGGCGAAAGACAGATGTTAAGGATTGTGAGTGGATTGCTAAGCTTCTACGCTGTGGCCTGATCGAAGAAAGCTTTATCCCCCCCAAGCCTATTCGAGAGCTTCGTGATCTTACTAGGTATCGCAAAAAGCTGGTTAGTGCAGCAACGGCCGAGAGAAATAGAGTACAAAAGATCCTTGAAGATGCCAATATTAAGTTTTCCTCTGTGGCTAGCAATGTCTTTGGAGCCTCAGGGAGGGAAATTCTCCAAGCCTTAACCCAGGGTGAGCAAAGCCCTGAGGAGATGGCTCAGCTCGCCAAAGGAAAACTGCGAGGCAAAATTCCTGAGCTCGTGGAATCACTTAATGGCTGCCTTTCTGACCATCATAGATACCTTCTGGAGAAAAGCCTTAGACATCTTGAGTTCCTTGAAGAGCCCATTGAAGAACTGGAGCAAAGAATCGATGCTTGTCTTGAGCCCTATGGAGAGGAATGCGAGCTGCTTCAAACCATTCCTGGCGTAAAGGAGCAGACCGCCGCCTCCTTGATAGCCGAGATAGGGACTGACATGTCTCGTTTCCCTACCGATGCTCATCTTTCCTCTTGGGCGGGTATGAGTCCGGGCAATAATGAAAGTGCTGGGAAGAGGAAGAGCGGACGGACGACCAAAGGAGACAGTTCATTAAGGTGTACCTTATGCGAGGCAGCTTGGGGAGCTTCAAGGACAAAGAATACCTATCTCTCGGCGAGGTACCATAGGATAGCAGCTCGCCGCGGTAAAAAGCGAGCTATAATGGCTCTGGGACATAAGATATTGGTCATAGTTTATCATGTATTAAAGCAAGGTCGTTCTTATCTCGATTTGGGGTCAGACTACTTTGATAAGCTCCACCGCAAAGCCCTAGAAACAAGCTTGGTCAAAAAACTACAGTCATTGGGATATTGTGTTTCTCTAGAACCCATTCTGGTGGCAGCATGACTAACGGGAGTATTTTCATACCAAAATGGATAGTACTATGGTAGCATGTAAGTTCTGCAATGCTTACCCAAATGCGGATTCCACAGTACTTAATTCGATGCGGAAAAGCATAGATTACGCTGGGGCTCGGTATAGCTGAACCGTTCCTGAGACTTTCTTGACGGGATGAGCAGGTGCATCTTTAGAGCTTCGCTAAGAACAAGAACAGATGTAACTTTATTTGACGTTAACTGTAATCCATCCGCTGCCAGGCCATCGGTTATTATCCAAAAAGACTTCAAGAAAAAGCTGATACTCGCCCTGGGGCAGCTCAGAACTAGTCTTAATCTCGACTACCGAGTTATAAGTCTTACCCGGATAAGCTATGAAATCACTTGGTTTGATAGTAACTTCGAGCCCTGGTGGCGTTGATAATTTTTCATACGGTACTCCATTTTCAAGCGGAGAATACTGTTCTACTTTCCTTGCGACGAAGATTCCATAAGAAACATTCATCTGTGCCGGTTTCCGGATGGTTAAGAAAACATCGATTGACTTGATTTGCCCTGGCCTCAGTTCCACGTGGTTTTGGAATCTTATATAGGGTGTGCCTCCTGGAGGCGGGTAGTTATTATGATTGGTGTTACACGATGCAACCATAGCCACTAATATTAAGCATATGGGTACCAAAATTGCAATTTTCCTCATCTCCTATTCGTCCCCTATCATAATAGCTTTATGTGTGATAGTGGTCAATCCCGTGAAGCACAAAGAAAAACACTGAACCTCCTAATTGGCAGGTTGGTAATTCCTTTAATGGAAGACCAACCTGCCATGTACCTCACCTTATCAATTTACAGTATTTAGAACCACTCTTGTACTATTATACAGTACGTCTACGCCTAACCCCGTGAGTATTCCGTCCCATTTGGCATGGTCGACCACCCCTTCTAGTTCCACTGAGATTGAGTTACCACTGGTATTCTTGAAGCTAATGCCAGTGAAGGTGGTATCCCCTGGGACGTCTATATCACCACTAATGCCATACCCTTCAAGAGCGATATCTGGGGTAACGTTATCTGGATCTAACACAGTTCCTACTTCCAAAGCGGTTGCCATGTTAGCAGTGCGGTCCTGAAAGAATATTGACCATCCTGGATTATTTCCTGCCCAATACTGCATGTACCCATAGATGTGGTGTCCCACTGCGGTATCTATGGGCTCACTGTAAATTGCTTGTCCACATGTACCTCCCCATACGTACCATGATGCACCGTACCAGTTACCATTGCTACCAAAACACCCCTCGCCATATTGAAGAACAGGCTGGATTATTTCACCGGGTTCACTTAGTGAATTGAATATATATGATAGTACACCATACCCGCCAAATCTCGGGGGTGACGAGGGTACGGTCCAGTAAGCCTCAAATCTGCCGATATTTGAGACACTGTACTTATTATGAGCCCATTCAATCCATCCACCGGCTGGAGGTTGCGGAGGTAGCGATGGACATCGTCTCTCCAAGGGTATGGTCAATATGCATTCACTACCCTTATCGGCGTCAGAGCGTGAAGCGTATACTTTGAGCTCATCAGCGGTCTTTAAAACGTAAGAACCATTTGGAACCTTATGAACATGTGATTTTAACATTGGGCCGACCGGTGTATAGACGATTTCTTCGTTGCTCTGTTGTAATTGCGATTCCTGAGCAGATGCAGGAAGAGTCATGTAGGTCATGGTAGTGAGAACCAAACAAATCACAAGTAAGATTGAACGTAGCTTGTTTGATGCTTTCATCATCGTTTACCTCCTCGAAAATTTACGTTCTTCTAAGTACTCCTTTCCCACCGCGGAGAGGGTGGGATGTTCTATCCACCTGCCATACTCCAAGTAATTCGTGAAGCCTCATAAAGACCTCCTCGGTTATTAAAACAATCTCTAGTAGTAACAGTTTAGCTTTCCTAAAAAGTCGTGAATTTAATCGTCAAGAATACTATAAGACTAAGACATTATTTTTGTCAATAGGGTTTGGGGTAAAATGTCGATGATTACTATATTGATGTCAACTCCTTGCCAGGGCAAAATGGTGGTTTACCTCCCAATTAGGATTATAGGGCACTCCCTTTTTCAAAATAGCATAGAATACGGAAAGGAGTTTACGCCCTACGGCTACAAGAATATGCATCTTAGATTTACCTTTGGCAACTCGTCGCTCAAAGTAAGTTCGGTACCTGGGTATGGTTCTCACAGCAACTATTGAGAGCATCCAGATAAGTCTTCTTACATACTTATTGCCGGCATGACTCATTCTGGGATGCTCCAGCCTATAGCTACCACTTTGGAGGCTCTGAGGACACCAGCCAAAGTGGGACAGGAATTGCTTGAGAGTAGGAAAGTGATTGATATCCTCAATTTCAGAGATAAGAGCAGCCAGAGAAGTGATATTCCCTACAGGAAAATCCTCAGGCTTATAGGGCAACTTGTGGAAAAGGTCGGCTATCTCCTTTTCCACCTTTTCAATAGCTCCTGCCAGAGCCACGATTCTTTCGCCCAGGATGGATACTCTGAGTGCCAAAGCTGATTGCCTCTGAACCACTCCCACACTATCTTGGGCTATTTCCACAAGGGTTTTAGCTAAAGCCTCTCCTATCCTGCCTCGGCTGGCAATCCTCAAACTTTCAGCTACCTTTGTCTCCCCGGCACGAGAAATATATCCTGGACCAGGATAAGCTATAAGCAAAGACAGGCAAGTGGGGGAATCAAGCTGGCTAAAAATGGCGGCTAGTTCGGGGAAAAGAGTAGAAAGAGCTTCGCGGAGCTGATTCACCAGGCTAGTGCGGTCCTTCACCATATCGGCACGGAAGCGGGTGAGTTCCCTGAGGTTATCGAGCACAGGATCAGGAAGGGAAAGAGATTTATGGTTTTCCAAGGAGAGAAGGGTTGCCAGGGAACGAGCGTCAATGCGGTCGCTTTTAGCTTTCTTTCCTTGAGCCTTGCGGAATTGACTTGCTCTGTAGGGATTAATCTCCACCACCTTGTAGCCTTGAGCCAGAAGGAAGTAAGCCAAAGTAATCCCATAATTCCCCGTTGCCTCAATGCCGATAATAAAGTCTTCCTTGTTTTGGGAAAGCTTTTCCAGAGTGCTCAAGAATTTCTCGAATCCTTGGCGATTGACACTGATAGAGGATACTCCTGAATAAGAGTCCTGGGAAAGATTGCGGATACAAACCTTGTGCTTATCTTTGCTAACATCTACTCCTACATGATACTTAAGTCGAGTAGACATCTTTTATAACCTCCTTCCGTAGTTATTTAATGCCCCTCACAGAACCGAACATCCAGATTTCCCAGATTCGGCTCTTCGGTAATACTTCCTCGATACGATGACAGAGTATAGGTTAAGTGATATATCTTCGGCTCAGGCAAAGGGTTATATTCCTTAAACTTACAATATTGGGCATAGGTGAAACTCTTTCGCTGACTTCGTCTATTCATCCATTTGTAGGCAAGCTTTGAAGTCTGTCTATAGAATTTCCTCAGTGCCTCTATATTGCCACTTATTCCATAGTAGCGGTAGTGTCCTAGCAACTTTAGCCTTAACACCTTCCACCACTCTTCTAACCCTACAAGGTTTCGAACCTTCTTCAACCAAAGGTTCATCTCCTCCAGCTTTTGCCTGAACTTCTTGGCACTCGTCTTCCGCCCTAACTTAAATTTGCCTTTTCTGGTTTTATCGCAATAATGTGTAAATCCCAGAAAATCAAAGGTCGCACCTCTCTTGCCTCGTTTCTGTGCCTTCTCCCAAACATAATGACCAAACTCCATTATCCTTGTTTTGCTCTCGGCAATCCTTAACCCAAACTTACTGAGTCTTTGCTTTATCAAAGAATTTCTCAATATCCATATCAACTACATAGTTGACTGGCTTGGTCATGATTGCCTTGTCCAGCACATCTAAGGCATCATGGCAACTCCTGTTGGGACGAAATCCAAAGGATACATCCATGAAATCAACTTCAAAGATTGCTTCAAGGATTTTCTTTATCCCCATCTGCACCATCTTGTCCTCTACCGTGGGTATTCCCAATCCACGCTTACTACCGTCACTCTTCGGTATGTAAACCCGCCTTACTGGTTGTGGCTTATATTTCTTTGCCTTCAACCTTGCCACTAAATCCTTAATGTTCCCTTCTAAGTTGACCTCATAATCCCTTGCCCCTACCCCGTCTATCCCAGAAGCCTTATCCCTTTTCAGCTCCCAGAAACACTCCACAAGAAAATCCTCAGTAAGTAAGTGAGCTAGAGATGTAAACTTACCTTTCGGATTTCCCCTGGCTCGTAGAGTTAGGGACGCAAGTTTTGTTGTCATCTGTTCCCCAGTTCTGAGTCTGGCAGATGTGTCCCTTGCGTCCCGCTGCATTACCGCTATCCCCTTCTCTCCATCCGCTTTCACGGACTTCCGCGATACTATGGGATAGTCCGACTGCCAATGTATAATGTCTTGCCGCATCTTACCGTCTATAGGCTTGATACCGCATTCTCTCAGGGAATACATTGGCTCTCCCGAGTTCATACCTCCTTGTAGTATCTCGCCATCCTCTCAGACCCCGTCGGGCTCTTACAACCTCGCCAATAACGGTTACAAGAATACTGCCTGCTCCTTAATGAACAGTATCGGCCTCCGACACGATGGTGGATTTCGGGGCTCAATCGGTTCGCTTTCACTATGGCTCGATACCTCCTGCTTCCCGCACCGTCCAACCAGTTACCCAGTTGAATGTGGGATTAAGTGTTGGGCTGGTGGCTAACCTTTGCCCAAGTTGGACTTTCACCAACAAGAACGGATACGCTTTACTCGGCACACTCATCTCTCACCTTCACTTTGCAATAGAACTGGCGCTGATTTGGAGAAAAGTTCCGGCTGGATACTGCGGAAAACTTGTCAGTAAAAAGAGACGAAGTAAAGCTGCGAGAGCTATTTTTGAACCTTCTGGATAACGCCATCCGCTATATACGCCCAAGGGAGGAAGCATATTCCTCTCTCTTACCAAGCGGGACAATAGCACCTGTGTTGCCATTAAGGACACCGGCATCGGAATTTCTGAAGAGCATTTACCGCATATTTTCGAGCGTTTTTATCGACAATCGAGTTAATAAGACGAATGAGGAGGCGCTTGGGTTTAGCTATCTGTAAACAAATAGTTGAGCTTCACGGCAGGAAAATCGAGGGGGAGAGCAAGGTCGGGGTGGGAAGTACCTTTTCAATATTGCTACCGCTGACGGAAAAAGGCTAAAAGGGTATCATACACAGCTATTCCAGCACTTTAATTACACATGGAACCCGGTCATAATCCTTCCCATCAATTTCAATGCGGATTTTAATCATGTATTTTCCAGGTTTTATGTCTTTTGAGACTTCAATTTGGAGCAGCCTCGTGCTCGTGTGTGGCATATTATTCCACTGACCTGCATGCTTGACCTTTATCCCAGCGGGTACACTAACCGGCTCTATTTTTATGGGGGTGTCAGGAGACAATGTAGACATTGCAACAGTAAACAGGTTATTTCTGGTCTGTCCGGTTTGTGTTTCTATGTAGTCCCTGTACCAGAGATGAGGAGCGTTGACATCGGCTCCTAAGACTAATTCAGTTACCTTAATAGGCGGCGCCCAAGGGGATTCCCCCGCTTCGTGCACATTGGCTTTGTACATAGGACCGCCAGGTGTATTAATAATTTCTTCTCCATCCGGTACCTTATGATTTGAGCAAGAAAGACCTCCACCAATCATTGCTATAGTTACTAGCATCAATAAAATGTAAAATCTTCTCATTCCCCCCCTTTTCAGCCTGAACAACACATAGGTCAGACTCTGCTGAATCAACTCTAATTTTAACATACCCCAGGGAGTGAGGCAATTCGTTTACTCCCTGGAGTATTTTCCAGTTGCTGCTATGTTTAATTAGCGGTGTTTAGGATTACTTTGGTATTGCTATCCAATATATCAACTCTTAAGCCAGTAAGTATTCCACTCCACCCCGGCCAGTAGTATCGGTCCAGAGGTACAGCTATTGACCCGCCAGCTACATTCTTGAATGAGATGCTTGTAAAAGTTGTATCTCCTGGAACATCTATATCACCGCTTACGCCATAGCCTTCCAATGCTATAAAGGCATCAACGTTGTACGGGCTAAACGGCTGCGTTGTCTCCAATGTCTCTAGGTCAGTTGCTTGGCCTGTCCAAGTATCTTGAAAATATATTGACCATCCCGGATTGGCACCTGACCAGTACTGCATGTATCCATAAATGCCGTGGCCAACGTCGGTACTTATCCCTGGACTGTGAATGCTGTATCCCCCGCTGACATACCAAGATGCACCATACCACTTTCCATAATCGCCAAAATCACTATGACCGTATTGCAACACAGGTTGAATTATTTTGCCACCTGCATCCGGCTGCAACCCAGGGAAAAGAAAGTCACATATACCAGCACCACCAAATCTGGGTGGTGAAGAAGGTACGGTCCAGTTGGCTTGGAACCTACCAACCTCTGCTATACTTGACGCGGAATTTCGTGCATCCTCTATCCAGCCTTGAGCTGCGGGCTGGACAGAATCTTTCTTGCCCTGTTCTTTACGTATGACCAATATTTTGTTTCCACCCCGTTCTGCATCGTAGCGAGAGGCATAAACCCTTATCTCATTGGTCGTTTCTTCTATGCAGCTGCCGCTTGGAACTTCAAAAACGTGGGATTTTAGCATAGGGCCGGCAGGTGTAATCACCATTTCTTCTACAGCTATTTGCGTAGGTTCTTGGGCATGAGCTGGGACTGCCGTGAACATCGTTGTTATTAGCAATAGGCACATTGCTAATAGTGAAGATAATTTATTGAATTTCATATTCCCTCCTTTTCATCTATAACCACTTTGCAAGAATTCGTGTCCTACCTCAGAAGTTGTCCAAAAACTCGACCTTTTAATGATCTGGAAACCTTTTTCGTAACAGTTTAGCTTCTCCAAAATCTTAGTTTATATTATATCACCCCCCCGCACTGTCAAGCATTTTTTCAGGTTTTTTTTGTCGATGTTTTACGATTTTGTCACCCCTTAATTGTTAAGCGAAAATGTCACCATGAAGGAGATGGACTCCCTTTGTCAAGCCCTCGGGAGCCAGATTTTTGAAGTGTTGCAAGTACTTTATTTATCCCGATTGAGCTATGTAGTGCCTTAGTTAGGCTGTCTTCTAATCGGGCTTGACTAAAGCACTGCCCCTCTTGAAGCATTTTCCAGATGATAGCTGTCCACCTATTACCGAGAGCGCGGTATGCTCTTGAAGCTTTGTGCCCTAACCTCAACTGGTTGGCAAAATACCTCCTTGCCCAGGGGCACTTGTGAACACTCTCCCGAGCTAAGCTCTGAACGGCATTTCTGAGGTGTTTGTTACACTGCCAGCGGAAGCACACTATAATGCTTTTGCCACTCCTTTTAGTCACCGGTGCTGTGCCGGCTTCTGTCTGCAGGGACTCTCTAGTAGGATAACGTGCGCTAGCGCTGCCGACTTCAGCATTGAGGCGAGCGGCGATTATCGGGCCAGCAGGCAGGCTGGAGAACATATCGTGCGCTGGGTTTTCCTCAAATACCAAGGCTATCCTTTTCTCCAGCCCCTTTATTTGGCCTAAGAGGCAGTGAAGCACAGGCACGAGGCTGAGCACTATCATCTCGTAGATTTCAGCCAATTCCCTGGGTGCTTTAAGAGACGGCCTGTGCAGAGACTTGTGGATAAACAGCACTTTGTCGGGATGTGAATATTTCTCCTTTCTAAAGAAGTCTTGAAGCTCTTCTAGAGAGGCAGTTTTGGCTTTCTCTGGCGATGGGTATTGCTGCAGAAAGGCAAGAGTGATCTCTTGATCAAGATGGGAGAATATCTGCAGCACCACTGGGTAATAGTTTTTTAGCTGGGTAGTCAGTTGATTAACTAACTTTACCTTCTCCTGTATCAAGGATTTATGTGCCCGTGTAAGGTGCTTCAGCCTGGCATCAGCCCATGAGTCCTTGGAAAAAGGCTTATAGAGATGAAGGTCAGTGCGTAAGATATTAGCTAGCACCATGGCGTCTTCAGGATCGGATTTGCTCGAACTTATGCGATACCTGTCGGGATAGCGACTCATTGCCTTTGGGTTGATGAGATAGACTTGGTATTTTTCCTCTAGCAGATTCCAAAATAGTAGCCCCTCGTTGCTTTCAATGGCAACTAAGACATTCTCCGGGCTGGAGGAGAATTTTGCTAGGCGCTCTCTTAGCTTCTCCATTCCTTCATAGTTATAGGGAATAGTAAAGCTGTCGAGCACCTCCGCAGTATCATCGGTAACGTGGATATCATGATGATCATCAGCCCAATCGATCCCGACATAGATTCGCTTCATAGAAACTTACCTCCTTTCCTGTTATTATTTGAGAGGCTACGGGACAAGATTTACCTATAGTGGTGCTCAAGGCACGTCTCCCTTTTGACCGTTTTGCCCGTAGAGGTCTGGGGAGGCACAGTTCCATCTCCGGTGGTCTTGGCCACAGTGACATTGAAAGTGCTCTCCCCAGATTCCTCTCCACTAGTATTTTAACCTCATTCCTAAGTTTACTCTATAGGTGACATTGAGTAGAGAAGAACAGAAGAGATTAATGATGCTAAACCAAGTAGAGGTGGGCAAGGTCACCGCCGGGGAGACAGCGGAGGTCTTGGGTCTCTCTCTGCGCCATGTAAGGAGAATTTTAGCAGTGTATAGAAGGGAGGGCGCTGCGGCATTAGAACATGGCAATCGAGGGAGAGCACCTCACAATGCTTTGGACGGCGACTTAAAGGGGAGGGTGTTATATCTGGCACGGTCGACTTATACTGGCTGTAACACACAACACTTCACCGAACTTCTGGCTGAACGGGAGAGCATTACTATTTTTCGCTCCTCGGTGCGATTGGTCCTTCTGCAGGCTGGGATAAGGAGTCCCCGAAGGAGAAGGCCTCCAAAACACCGCAGCCGTAGAGAGCGCTATCCTCAGGAAGGGATGCTTCTGCAAATCGATGGTAGCTATCATGATTGGCTTGAGGGGAGAGGACCTTATCTAACCCTCGTGGGAGCGATAGATGATGTTACAGGCAAAGTGCCCTATGCCCTATTCAGAGACGAGGAGGACGCCCAGGGATATATCCTCCTTTTGTGCCAAATTGTAGTTGAATACGGCATACCAGATCCTGAACTTGATTCAGGATTGTACCATGATGGACATGGCATATTTGAGCGTTCCAGCAAAGAGCCAGAGACAATAGAGGAACAGCTTGAAGGAAGAAGAAAGCCCACCCAGTTCGGCAGGGTAATGGAGGAACTAGGCATCGTATCCATCACCTCGCTCTCGCCTCAGGCTAGGGGAAGGATTGAGAGGCTATGGGGAACCTTCCAGGACAGCCCTGAACTTGTTTCAGGGGAGCTTCGCCTGGCTGGAGCAAGCAACAGGGAAGAGGCGAACAAGGTACTTTGGGATCTCCTTCCCCGGCATAATCAGAGGTTTGCCGTTCCTCCCTGAGCTTGTCTCAGGGCTGGCCTGGCTTATCGCAAGCCACCTGAAGATTTCAATCCAGACGAGGTATTCTGCTTCAAGTATCAACGTACTGTAGGTCGGGACAATGTAGTGCGCTTCGGGGAGCATAGACTGCAGATAATGCCAAGCCAGCACCGGCAGAGGCACCAGTCTTGAGAGCGAGAAGTATGGAGCGGATTGCTTCTGGCACAACCAATTACAGGGAGCCTTCGGCAATCGGTGCCATTACCAAGAAGGCCTCAGAGCCACAGGCCCCTCGCTACACCAAACCAGGGCCAAACCATCCCTGGCGCAGACCTTTCAAAGTGCCTATATCGATAGGGGATGACAAAATCGCAAAACAATTATGGTGACATTTTCGCTTGACAGCAACAGTGCGGGAAAAAGCGTCTAAATCAATGTGGAGAATACAGCGATTCGCAATCTAACTATAAATTAGCCACAAGGAGCTCACAATGGCTAGTTTATCGAGCCAAAGTGGACAGTTGTGCTGGAGAAAATTACCTTGTTTCCTAGAGTTGTTTTAGATACAATAATTATTTACTGGCCGCCGGAGGCTGGAATGATCTAGGAGAGGTGACATTTGTTCGAGGAAAAACTGAAGGAGTTCGAGCCGATTTTCTACCCAAAAACCATAGCTGTGGTCGGTGCTTCGCCTAATGAAAATAAGATGGGCTCCCTCTGGGTAAAAGGCTTTATTTCTGCCGGCTTTCCAGGCACTGTTCACCCTGTTGGCTCTAGTGGAGGCACTATTTGCGGGTTAAACATTTTCCCTAACTTGAGGCTAGTCCCGGGTGAAGTAGGCTATGTGGTCGTTTGTGTTCCCCGAGCGTCTGTCCTGGAGCTTCTTGATGATTGTGCTGCTAAAAAGGTTAAAGCTGTCCATTTTTTCACCGCTGGATTTAGTGAAATGGGTGAGGAGGGACATAAGTTAGAGGAACAGATGCTAAGAAAGGCGAGACAGGGTGGTTTTCGTATTATTGGTCCTAACTGCATTGGTATCTATTGCCCTGAAAGTAGGATACCTTACGGTCCCTCATCCAAAATTGGTTTGAGTGGTTCTGTCGGCTTTGTCTCTCAGAGCGGTGGTATTGGTAACAAGCTGGTGGAAGTTGGCATAGCAAGGCATATTAACTATAGCAAAGGAATTAGCTTTGGCAACGGTATTGATTTAGACGCCAGCGACTTCCTGCAATATCTTGCTGCTGACCCCAAGACTTCAGTTATTGGTACTTATCTTGAAGGAACAAGAAATGGACGTCGTCTCTTTGATATTATGAAGGAGATAGCTAAATTCAAGCCGCTCATTGTCTGGAAGGGGGGAAGGACCGAAGTTGGTGCCCAAGCAGCTATGTCTCATACCGGCTCTTTAGCGAGTTCAGTAGCTACATGGTCAGCAATGCTGAGGCAAGCCAGCGCCATTGAGGTAAAAAGCCTGGAGGAATTAAGTGATATTTTGCTTATCTTTCAACAGCTTGGGGCGTGGAAGGGCAGCAACGTAGTAATTGTTGGGGGACTAGCTGATGGTGGCGGCGGCATTTCAGTATCAGCTAGCGACGTTTGTGTGGAGAGCGGGCTCAAATTACCACCGCTCTGTAGCAAGACAAGAATGGGGCTAACCAAGCTTCTAGGTGAAGTAGGTAGCATTCTGCGTAATCCTGTTGATGTAAGCCAGGCACGAAGGCTTGGCTCTTCGAATTTATTCCAGGCAATAGAACTGGTACT
>Ga0210051_1003697_pt1 | contig 15108 bp, 12 predicted proteins | sample CryGey092014_all_FD_185464 | JGI IMG/M metagenome (GOLD analysis project Ga0210051, IMG submission 185464) | Groundwater microbial communities from aquifer - Crystal Geyser CG23_combo_of_CG06-09_8/20/14_all (SPAdes) (version 2) | ecosystem: Environmental > Aquatic > Deep subsurface > Groundwater...
GAGTTGTCTTTTACAGACGAGGCATGTCTTAGGATAAACAATATCCGCCAAAGCATTTAAAAACTTGCGCAACATATTCATATCATAACAATTAAATCAGGATTTGTCAAAATAATTGAAGTAACTGATTTACGATGTTATAATAAAAGACCTTTGGTTCCGATACTTAGAATAAAACCCTATGAAGAAAAAGCCTGAAATCGTAATATTTCTGATAGTTTCTGTGATGGTAATCATTTTGGGTATAGCGATATTTACTATATTCTTTGATGAAGCGGTTATAGTCAGAAAAGGCACGTTTTATCGTGAGCCCGTTTCCGATAAAGTAGTGGCGTTGACATTTGATGATGGGCCATCTCCTGTATGGACCCCAAAAATATTAGATGAACTTAAAAAAGCAGGAGTCAAAGCCACTTTTTTCATGCTGGGCGACCATGTTGAGAAATATCCTGAAATAGCAAAACGCGTTGCGCAAGAAGGGCACGAGATAGGAAATCATACCTATGACCACCATGTCCTTTTTTATTATAAGACGCAGGAGCTAGAGAAAGAGATAAAAGACACCGAGAAAATAATCAAGAATGTCACCGGACAGACTACAAGATATTTCAGGCCGCCAAAGGCTTGGCTTACCGATGAAGAAAAGAAGAAGATTAAAGAAATGGGATATAAGGTTATCCTATGGTCATTGAATTCTAAGGACTGGGTAACTTTTGACGATAAATATATCGTAAAATATATACTGCGTAATATTCGGTCGGGGGATATTATTCTTTTTCACGATAGCGGAGGAGTATTTAGTACCGAAGGTGGTAGACGCAAAGAAACAGTGAAGACTATCCCCAGATTAGTTGAGAAATTGAAAGAAAGAGGGTATAAATTCGTGACCGTAACTGAGTTATTGAATAGTGTAAGGCAATGAGCAAAAAAAGCCTTAAAGATATATTGTTTCTATTAGAGTTATCTTATTTTTTCTTTATGCTGGGCAATGGAATAGTGAGTCTTACTAACCCCGATGAAGTTTTTTATGCCCAGACTGCTAAAGAAATGGCTAAGCATAACAGCTGGATGACACCTTATTTGTTTGATGCTCCGCAGTTTGAAAAGCCCGTTCTTTTGTATTGGCTTTTACGTATAGGGTTAATAATTTTTCCTAATCCCAATTTTGCAGCAAGATTTTTCCCCGCTTTATTTGCCGCCTTGGGGCTGGTAGCAGTATATTTTTTAAGCCTAATTGGATTTAAGAATGAAAAAAAAGCCTTTATTTCGGCTTTGATATTGATGTCCAGCGGATTATATATCGGATTAGCCAGAACCGTATTTACGGATATGATTTTTTCTGTGTTAATTCTTTTTTCTTTGCTGTCTTTTTATTGGGGTTATACCCGTCAGCCTAAGAAAGGGCTGGGAATTTTGTTTTTTTTCATTTTTTCAGGCTTAGCTGTTTTGACTAAAGGACCACTAGGTTTTTTAATACCGTTCTTAATTATATCGGTATTTTTATTAATCAAAAGGAAGTTCAAATTCTTATTCTGCCGGTATTCTTTATGGGGTATTTTTATTTTTATTGCAGTATCTTTCCCATGGTATATTTTTATGTTAAAGAAATACGGCTCAAGTTTCATCCGAGAGTTTTTCTATAATGACCACATAAGGCGGTTTATCAGCGCAGAGCATCCCGGGAACGATAAATGGTATTTTTATCCATTTTCTATGATTGGATGCATATTTCCATGGAGTATCTATACACTTATTTCTTTAATTTACCTGCTTAGATATTTAAACCGGGATATAAATCCCATTTATATTTTCTTAATTTCTTGGATAGGGGTAGTTTTTCTAACTTTTCAACCCGCACATTCAAAATTGGTTAGTTATATTTTTCCCTTGTTTCCGGCCCTTGCCTTAGTTACGGGAGATTTCATTTATAATACCGCATTATCTGAAAAAAAGAATCGTATATTCTTTACTGTTTCGCTCGCTACGGCATTAATTTTATTGTTAATGGCTACGGGATTGTTCGTTGGAATGCCGAGGTATTCAATTTATCTATCCTCTAAGATACCTGTTTATCTTTTACTTTTTATACTATTATTTTTATCAATATCGTTTTGCTTCTTTCTTTTTAGATATAAGTTTTCTAAAATCATCTTTATCCTTGTTATTTTAATACCCGCAATTTCATTTGTTTTACTTTTCATACTTAAAGAACTTGAGCCATACGTTTCCTCTAAGAATGCCTGCGATTACTTATTAAAGAATTATGCCATTAATAGCCCGATTATTTGCTCAAAACCTTTTGTCCGTGGTGTAAGGTATTATACCGATAGAGAAATCGTGGCAATTGACCTCCCCGGCAGAAACTTCTTTAGCCCGCACCCCATTCCTTTTCTCGGTAATGATGAGGAGGTAAAGGCTTATCTGCGCAGACAACCCGTTGCTTATTGTGTTCTTAAAAAAGCTAATGTAGAAGATATTGAGCGTATAGCGCAGGACGGGTTTAAGTTTACTATATTAAAAATAATAGGCAATGAATACCTTTTAAAAATAGAAACTATTAAAAAGAATAGCTAATACTATAGCTTCTAATCTAATTGACAGTAGCTTTTTAAGATAGTAGAATAAGGCTGCTATGAAAAATGAAGAATTAGGCGAGCTGAAAACAAAGTTACTGAAATTGCTAAATAGGGAAGCCCTAAAAAAGGGCAGGTTTGTTTTATCTTCTGGCAAAATAAGCAATTATTATCTTGATGGCCGGATAATAACCTTGACTCCTGAAGGTGCATACTTAGTAGCAAATATTATCTTAGAACTTATAAAGAAGAGAAAGATTGATGCTATCGGAGGTCCTACCTTAGGTGCGGATCCCATTGTCGGTGCTGTCGCCTGCTTAAGCCATATCAAGAAAATTCCCGTCAAGACATTTATTGTCAGAAAGGCTGCTAAAGAGCATGGGATGCAGCGTCAAATTGAAGGCCCGGCACTAAAGAAAGGGAATACGGCAATTCTGGTTGATGATGTAGCAACTACGGGTAAATCTCTGGTTGAAGCAAAAGAGGTATTGGAAGAGATAGGCGTCAAGGTTGATGGGGCGATAGTAATTGTGGATAGGCAAGAAGGAGCAAAGGAGAATCTTACTCAGGCAGGCATTAAATTAGAATCGATATTTTCAATAGAAGATTTAGATATTTAATTTCAGTGAATGCAAAAAGAATAGTGGTAGTTGGCGGCGGCCCGGCAGGAATGATGGCTGCAATCAGGGCCGGTGAACTGTGCGAGGGTGTAACTCTCATTGAAAAAAATCCTATCTTAGGCAAAAAACTTCTTTTAAGCGGCAAGGGCCGCTGTAATCTTACCAATGCCTGCGATTTAGATTCCTTTATAAAAAGATTCTCTAAGAATGGTCAATTTTTAAGGGACGCCTTTAATAAATTCTCTAATTTAGATTTAATGCGGTTTTTTGAAGAAAGAGGTTTAAAATTAAAAACTGAAAGGCAGTTACGCGTCTTTCCCCAGACGGACAGGTCTGATAGCATTGAGGGGGTTTTAAAAAAAGAATTAAACAAAAATAAGGTAAACCCCGTTAGAAATACCGAAGCTATAATAGGTGAAGACAAGATTTCTAACGGGGTAAAGATTATTTACAGAGCGATAATGAAAGATATCTTTACCCAGCCCCTCCGCGCAGAGGCTGGGTTTATGCAGGATAATAAAATAAACCCCGTTAGGAGTAATTCGCCAGAGGCGAATGCCGCGCCTTTGGCGCGGACTTCTAACGGGGTAAAGGGTTTATTGCTTCGAGACGGAAAGATTATCCCCGCGGATAGGCTTATTTTAGCAACAGGCGGCGTATCTTTTCGTTTTACCGGCTCAACCGGCGAGGGATTAGATATAGCCAGAAAATTAGGCCATCGCATAGTTGGGCTAAAGGCCGGGCTGGTTCCTTTGGAGACAAGACAACATTACCCTAAGTTTTTAGAAGGCCTGACCTTAAAAAATATCCGCTTAATATTTAGTGACTCAAAAAGACAGATAGAATCCCAGATAGGAGAGTTATTATTTACGAGATTTGGTATCTCCGGGCCTTTAGTTTTATCTTTGAGCGGACAGATTGTAGATTGGTTAGAGGTGAGTAATACTGTATATGTAGAGATAGATTTAAAGCCGGCTTTATCTAAAGAACAGTTACGCGCCCGGCTCTTACGAGAATTTAAGCTGAATCCCAAGAAGACGATTAAAAATACGCTTAAGGCTTTATTGCCTAAGAGATTGGTGGATGTGTTTATTGATATAGCAAAAATTGTACCGGACAAAAAAGTCAGCCAGATTACCCAGAAAGAGCGGGAGAGTTTAGTTTCTTTATTTAAGGCCATGCGCTTAGATATTACCAAGTCAAGGCCCATAGCTGAAGCAATGATTACGCGGGGAGGCGTTTCCCTGAAAGATATAAATCCCCGCACAATGGAGTCACGCCTGATTAAAGGGCTATATTTTGCCGGTGAGATGATAGATATAGATGCGGATACTGGCGGGTTTAATTTGCAAGCCGCCTTCTCAACCGGGTATCTGGCGGGAGAGAGTGCTGCGTTAAACTAATATGATGAGAAATATATATTTGGCTTCAGATTCCCAGGCGCGCAGGAAGTTGCTGAACATTTTCGGATTAAAGTTTAAGGTTATATCCAGCAAAATCAAAGAAGGCAGAAGGGCCGGACATTTATCTTACGCAGCATTGGTTAAAAGAAACGCCTTAACAAAAGCTCAAAATGTAGCGGGTAGAGTAAAAAATGGTATAATAATTGGCGCTGATACGATTGTAGTGCAGGATGGAAAGATATTCGGCAAGCCTAAAAATTTGCAGGAAGCGCAGCGGATGTTAAGAAGATTATCCAGAAAACCGCAATGGCTTTATACAGGTGTCGTCATTATTGATAAAGATAAACCCCGCCCTTTCTACAGCAAAAAGACACTACATAGCAAGAAAGAGCGGGGTAAACCCAAAACAAAACTCGGTTATGAAAAGACCAAAGTTTATATGGATAAATTAACGGATAGAGAAATAAAGAATTATTTCACTTCGGTTCAGCCTTTGGATTTTGCCGGTAGTTTTGATATCCAAGGCAAGGGCGCATTCTTTATCCGGCGTATCGAGGGCTGTTTCTATAATGTAGTGGGACTGCCGTTACGAAAGCTTTATAGAATGTTAAAAGAACTAGGCGTGAAAATCTTTTCTTTTTTACTGGTGACCTGGTGTCTTGGTGTCCTGGTGACTTTGATGTCTGGCTGTTCGACCGAATATAACATAGCTACCAAGCAAGAGGAAGTTTTTTATTATAGCACTGATAGAGAAGTGAAAATCGGAGAGTCTATTGCACAACAGGTAGAAAAGGAATATAAATTCGTAGACGACCCCTTAGTGCAGAAACGTGTAGAGGATATCGGTAAAAAGATTGTCAGTGTCTGTGATAGGAAAGACATAGATTATTATTTTAAGGTGATAGAGGATGAAGAGATAAATGCCGTATCTTTGCCCGGCGGGTTTGTCTATGTGAACAGAGGCCTGGTCGATAAAGTAGCTAATGATGATGAGCTGGTATGTATTTTAGCCCATGAAGTCGGCCATATTGTCGCCCGCCACAGCATCAAGAAACTTCAGGCGATTATGGGTTATTCGATATTAAGACTATTGACAGCGCCCATACCTGGGGCAGGCCAGGTAGGCAATGCTGCGGATGTTGCTTTTACCGAGATATTGACGGGTTATTCCCGGGAAGACGAACTCCTTGCTGACCAGTTAGCCAGCCGCTATGCTAAATTGGCCGGATATGATCCTCACGGCATGATTTCTTTCTTGAAGAAATTAGAAGAGATAAATCGCAGAAAGCCCCTTCAGCCAAAGTCTTATTTGAAAACCCACCCTTATGTGCCTGATAGAATTCGAGTTGTAAAGCAGGAATTAGGCGAGAGGATAGATTTTGACGATTATATAAATATCGAACAGGCCCCGCATCAATAATCAACAGTATGCTTCCAAATAAGTTCTTTAGGGTTAACCGTACAATTTAGTGCCCCTCGTATGAGGGATACCCGAAAGGCTGTTTTCAAATATCCTACTCACTCCAAGATTACTACAACAATAACGGGTCGTCAACAAAATTATAATTTCCCCTTCTGCGCTCCTCCTGTCCAACGCCTAAAACGGCGGGGATGATTGCGTATTGGCGTATTCAGCCCTTATCATCCTTGCTGGCCCCGTTAGAGATAGGTTGCCAAAGGCAACCGTCAGACGCCTTCGGCGTCTTATCTCTAACGGGGCTGGCACTTTGTGGTGTATGCAGGGGTGGTTCTTGCTGCGCTTCTCGCCTTGGGGCTCGTCGCTTGCCAAGCCCGCTTGGACGGCCTAAAAGAAGTGCGGGGCGGGTGTTGTGGCTTTGGCTATTGGAAGCCAAACCACGGCCTTTCTGGCCTGTGCCGCAAGCATTGTGTATTTAATTTGTATCTAAGAACCCCATTTATTCTTGCCGTATCTTTGTCTTCTTAGCTTTTCGCTCTCCCCGCCCTCAATTCCCTAAAGAACAAAACCCTTTGGCAAAATTTTGGGTGCGGGCGAAAATTTTGCCTGAGAATGTCCGTTATAATCAGAGAATAAAAAATTGTGTTAGATTTTGGTATCTTATGCGTCTGTTATGTTGGGAGGTGCAAAGATGCTTAACTCAATGCTACTTGCAAGAATAGAAAGTAGGATTTTTCAAATTAGAGGCAGAAAGGTTATATTGGATAGTGATTTAGCCTTGCTTTACGGCGTAGAAACTAAATACCTAACGAGGCAAGTCAGAAGAAATATGAAAAGGTTCCCCGACGACTTTATGTTTAGACTAACCCAAGAAGAATTTTTGAGGTGCCAAAATGTCACCTCAAAAAGAGGCGGCAGGAGATACTTGCCTTATGCTTTTACAGAAGAAGGCGTTGCAATGCTTTCTAGTGTCCTGAATAGCGAACGCGCGATAATAGTAAATATTCACATCATGCGCGCCTTTGTGAACCTAAGGAGAGTGGGGTTAACTTATGTGGGGCTCGACCGCAAAATCGAGGAAATGGAGCGAAGATACGATAAGCAATTTAAGTTTGTTTTTGATTCTCTTAAAAAAATCTTAGAGCCACCTCCGGAAAAAGAGAAAAGAATAATCGGTTTTCGTATTAACGATGATTCTTAAAACATCTCTTATGAATCCCCATTGTCGTGCGTTGAATAATTAGCTCGCGTTCATATTGCGCGAATGATCCGAATTGGTGGAACATCAGGCGGCCTTCTGGCGTAGTGGTATCTATAAGTTCAGTTATGGATTTGAAGCCTGCGCCGTTCTTGGCTAACTCTTCAACAATTTCGATTAGGTCTTTGAGGTTGCGCGATAATCTATCTATTCTATAAACAAGCACGGCTTCAAATTGCCGCTGCGCCGCATCGGCCAGCATTCTTTCCAATGCTGGCCTGCGGCGGCTTGTGGCTGAGTAGCCGTCATCATTGTAAATTTGCGAGTACGTCCATCCTTTACCCTTTATATACTCAACAATTTTATCGCTTTGGGTGGCGAGAGAGTAACCCTCTTTGGCTTGTTCTTCAGTGGAAACCCGAATATACACGGCGCACTTCATAAAACACCTCCGCGTTGTGCTTTTCGGGTTTCCGCTAGATTAGACAGGCAGGAGAAAAAGCGGATACTTTTGGAGGTTATCCAAAAAATAAAGGTGAACTCATCAAACGAAGTTCACCTTTTAATAAATTTGCCCCAAAATTTTCTCTCACCCTTACGGGCAAGACGCTTCGGGGAAATACTACTAAATGGTGCGGAAGGAGAGATTTGAACTCTCAAGGGTTGCCCCACTAGCTCCTGAAGCTAGCGCGTATTCCGATTCCGCCACTTCCGCAAAATCAATCAACTCAAGTATATCCTACCCATATAATCCTGTCAACCCCGCCCTTCCTTAGATAGTTCTATTATACCTGTTAGGAAGATCGTGGTCAATTATAAAAAGATTGCGGCCTAGTTGTTTTGTTGTTATAATAAGTGAGGACATAAGTTATGGAGCGATAGCGAACCCCGTTAGAAATTTTGTTTTATCGGGTAGTAAAAATGGTATTTCTAACGGGGCGAACATAACTTATATGTCCGAACTTATCCCGGCCCTGGTCAATCTGAAAGATTGTCCAGGACTAGCCGTGAGAAATTCTATGAATTTCTCAGGGCGAGTGCATCAAAATTAGCGTAGAGAATTTTGATGCATTTTACGAGGCGGGAGAGGAGTATAATAGTAACGTTTTCCCGACAGCAAAACGCTGCGAAAATTTGTTCCAAATTTTCTTGCAGCTGTCGGGGTTAATTCGCGCAAATAACTTATGTCGGCTATTGCCTCCATAAGTTATGCGCTCATTAATGTTTTTACAGTCTTTTAAGATTACGGGTTTAGCCGTGGCCCAGATTTTTTTGCTGGCTGCACTGGGGTATTTTTTGATTAAAAAGAATATATTGGGCCCTGAAGGGCTAGACGCTTTAAGCCGTCTGGTTATTGAGATTACCTTGCCCGTTATGATTTTTTGCCAATTAGTCAAAGATTTTAGTTTTACTCTATATTCTAACTGGTGGATTTTTCCTTTGATTAGTATTGCCGTCACTATTGCGGGTTTAATTGTAGGCGCTCTATTTACAGGGTTTATCCGGGGCTCTCAGCATAAATTGCAGTTTTTGAGCCTGGTTACTTTTCAGAATTCCGGGTATCTGCCGCTGGCGCTGGTAGCAGCGTTGTTACCGCAGGATAAGTTAGATTCCATGTTTATTTATATATTTTTGTTTCTCCTCGGATTTAATCTGGTGATATGGTCATTGGGGGTGTATATTTTATCATTTTCAAGAGCAAAAAAGTTTGAGTTAGGCAGTTTATTCAGCCCGCCGGTTATTGCCACTTTAGTTAGTTTGATATTTATATTTTTTGGTTTAAATAAATTTGTACCTGAGGCGGTCCTAAAACCACTGCGTATGCTGGGTGACTGCACATTGCCTCTTGCGATGCTTGTTGTGGGCGGTAACCTCGCCTCAATACAATTAGGGCATATCGATAAGAAAGCAATGTCTTTGATGATATTAGCAAAATTAATAATTTTACCTGTTTTGGGCCTATGGCTGGTGATAAAATTTAAGCTTCCGCAACTTCTGGGATTATTAATTATTATGCAATTGGCTGTGCCTTCGGCAACATCCCTATCATTAATTATCAGGCATTATAAGAAAGAAGACCTGCTGATAAGCCAGGGCATATTCCTTAGCCATATTGTGAGCCTGGTAACCTTGCCGCTATTTTTGAGTTTATATTTCACGCTGAGCATGATAAAATAAGTGAGCACATAAGTTATGGAGCTCGCTATTAGTTAGCTTAGCGACATAACTTATATGTGCGAATTATCCCGACAGCAAAACGCTGCGAAAATTTGTTCCAAATTTTCTTGCAGCTGTCGGGGTTAATTCGCCCAAACAACTTACTCACACTTCGTGTTCGTAAGTTGTGGGCTCATTAAAAATGAATAAGCTCATTGCCACTAATAGAAAGGCGCACAGGGATTATACAATTTTAGGGACTATCGAATGCGGTATAGAACTGAAAGGAAGCGAGGTAAAATCTTTGAGGTTGGGCAAAATGAACCTGGAAGACAGCTTTGCCCGCATTGAGAATAACGAAGTTATATTATATAATACTCATATAAGCCCATATTTAGAGGCAAGTTACTTAAATGTCGAGCCAAAGAGGCCGAGAAGATTACTTTTACGGAAAAATCAGATCAGGAAATTATTCGGGCAAGTCGCGCAGCGAGGTTTTACGCTTGTCCCTTTGAAGGCATATTTCAGCGACCGTGGTTTTGCTAAAATAGAACTCGCTCTTTGCAGAGGTAAGAAACTTTATGACCGCAGGGAGATTATAAAACGCAGGGAAGAAGAGCTTACGATTAGGAGAATGATGAAGTATAGAAAATGAGGCGATAAGATGAATAATAAAAAATTAAAGATGTTTTTTAAGCTTCACTGGATAAAGATTATTGTCATCGTTTTGCTTGTTATAATTAGCGCTTCTCTAATCGTATTTATCAGTATCGGCCTGAATGAATGGGGTACTATCGATGCCATCACAAAGCAGCGTACGGTTGGAGGCTTGCCGTTTCAGCTTTATATGATGGTCATCGCCGGGATATTTCAGGCAATTATCTTTGGAATAATGTGGATTTATATTATCCGCGGTGATATGACTCGCTCTTTTACCAAAACAGGAAAAATAGCGGTTAAGGGTAAAGAGATCGGCGTGCGCTGGAGCGACGTTATCGGGATGGAAGAGGCGAAAAAAGAAGCCATGGAAGTAGTGCGGCTTATCCGGGATAGAGTGGAGATTGAGAAAAAGGGCGCTCAGATTTTCCGAGGGGTTTTGCTTTTCGGGCCGCCGGGCTGCGGCAAGACTTATTTGGTCAAGGCCTTGGCTACAGAAACAAACTTGCCGTTTTTGGCAATGTCCGGTTCCGAATTCACCGAAATTTTTGTAGGCGTGGGAGCAAGCCGTGTGCGTAAGCTATTTAAACAAGCCAGGCAGCTTGCCGAACTTGAGGGCGGTTGTATCATTTTCATTGATGAGATTGACGCTTTGGGACTTGTCCGCGCCGCGGATGCGGGGTTCGGCGGACAGACAGAAAGAAATACCACCCTCAATCAACTTTTAGTTGAGATGGACGGGTTGCGAGGCAAAGATGATAATATCGTCGTCTTTGGCGCGACGAATATGCCAGAGGGAGTGTTGGACCCGGCGTTTTTACGTCCGGGAAGGTTTGACCGAAAAATAGTAATCGACCTTCCTGACTTAGAAGATAGAAAGAAGACGCTGGAATATTATTTATCAAAAGTAAGTTATAATAAAGAGTCAGCAGATTTAGAAAAGTTAGCGCGTATAACCGTGGGTTTTTCTCCTGCTGAAATAGCTAACTTGGTTAAAGAAGCTATTATCATTAGCCATCGGGAGAAAAAACTTACGATTGATATGCAGGATATTAAGGCGGCCAGAGAGCGTATCTTGTTAGGCTTAAAGAAAAAGTTTAGAATGACTGCCGAAGACAAGGCGCGTTCGGCTATTTATGAAGCTGGCCGCGTTTTGGTGACGTATTTGCTCGTTCCCACTAAAGATGTTTTTAAGGCTTCGATTATTCCGCGGGGCAGGAAGTTGGTTTCTAGTATATTGCTGACAGAGAAAGAAGAAGTTTTGAACCGCGATAAGGACCTGCTTTTGGCAGAGATCCGCATTGCCCTAGCTGGATTTGTCTGCGAGAAGATAAAATTCGGCACCACCTCTGATACCGCGGAAAATCATCTGCGCCAGGCTACCACGCTTGCCCACAGCATGGTCTGGAAATGGGGGATGGGTAAGAGCGGGCATGTGGGTAATTTTGAGGGGCAGTATGTTTCCGGTCTGCTCGCAGAGGATCTGGATAGGGATGTCGAAGAGACTATGGAGTTATGTTCTCAGGAGTTAAATAACTTACTCAGGGAGAACTGGCAGATAGTGGAAAAGATCGCAGGCGAGCTTGTTGCTAAAGATGAGCTGGATTATGATCAGATCGAAGCGATCTTTAAAGATTCCGGTAAGGAACGTCCTGCCAAAGAGGTTGTTAGTATCAAGGAAAGACAGGTGATTAAGACCGGTATAACCTGGGATGACGTAATCGGCATGGACGAGACAAAACTTGAAGTGCGCGAAGTCGTGGAATTGATAAAAGACCGGGCTATGCTTAAAAGAGTCGGAGGAAAGATCATTAAGGGCTTAATGATGTTCGGTCCTCCGGGCTGTGGAAAGACTTACATTGCCAGCGCCATGGCTACTGAATTTGGACTGCCGTTTTTATATAAATCCGGCTCGGAATTTGAGCAGATGTACGTAGGCGTAGGGGCTATGCGCGTGCGCAGGATGTTTACTGAAGCCAGGGAATTATCCCAGGTTCACGGCGGCTGCATTATCTTTATTGACGAAATTGACGCTATTGGTGGAAAAAGGGCTGGCGGAGAAGGTCCGGATGTGGAAACCGCGGGAGTTAGGAACCAGACGATTAACCAGCTCCTGACGGAGATGGACGGGCTTAAAGGGAAAGACGCACAGTACAATATTCTGGTGGTAGGGGCGACAAATATGCCGGAGAAATATTTTGAGCCGGCGCTTATGCGTCCCGGAAGGTTTGACCGTAAGTTTCATGTTTATAGGCCGAACCTGGAAGACCGCCAGAAGTTATTTGAGTATTACTTATCCAAGGTCCAATATGACAATAATTCGATCCGTGTAGACAAAATGGCGCGTATTACCGGCGGGTATTCTCCGGCAGATATTTCTAATCTGGTTCAGGAAGCGGCGATTATTTGCGTACGCGGTAAAAGAGAATCGATAAATATGCAGGATACGAGTGAGGCCATGGAGCGTATACGTTTAGGTCTGCGGTTGCGTATTAAAAGAACAAAGGAAGAAGAGGAGATTGTTGCTTATCATGAGATCGGCCACGCGATTATTAGTTATCTTTGTCTTCCAAAGGGAGATACATTTAAAGTCAGTATTATCCCGCGTGAACGCACCCTTGGAGTAAGCTGGACAGGCAGGGAAGAATCCGGGGAATTCAGCAAGCATGAAGCCCTGGCTTATATAATGTACAGTTTAGGCGGCTATGCTGCGGAAAAGATTAAATTTAATTATCACGGGGCTGGTGTTTCAGGAGATTTTGAGCGTGCTTTAAGTGATGCACATGATATGGTATATAGGTGGGGAATGGGAAAGAGCGGATTTTTAGGTAATTTTTCAGCTCTATTTCTTACGCGGCAGTCTACAGAGCCAATGTTGTCTGAAGAGATGATGGCCAGGCTTGATAATGATGTCCAGGAGATATTGACTTCTTGTTTGCACAAAACAGAGGAGATACTTAAATCAAATAAGGATCTTTTAGATAAAATGGCCACCGCGCTGATTGAAAAACAGGAGCTTGACTTTGACCAGATGGAGGAGATTTTTAAGGCTTTTGGCAAATCTCAGGCCAGTTGTGTCCCAAAATAATAATCGATAAGATGAAATTTGAATTAAAGCAGGGTATCAGGTTTTTATGTATTTTTGCCGCATGCCTAATCCTGATTTCCGGATGCAAAGCTAATCTTCCGGTAAATAGGGCCGATTTTATCGAGGCCTTACCGCAGATATGCAAAGCTAAATACCAGGCCTATGTGACTTGTAAAGAAGTTGGCGAGACAGTCTGGGTTTATCTGCCGCGTGCAGCTGCCAGGCAAGGCAGTGCTGGAACAAAAGAAGAGAAAAGCGATTTATATCTTCAATATGAGATAGCCTCATTCAATCCTTATAAAACATTTGATCCGCCGGAACTGAAATTTGTGGTTCAGAAGATCCTGGGAGACATGCGTAGACTTTTGCTGCATAGCAGTAATCCCTATAAGTTCTTTGTGTTGGTTGTGACCGACATAACAATAAGCGATCCGAAGATGGCTTACGAAGATTGGTATATCGGAAATTTTAACGATGTTAAGAATTATTCTGTAGGCGCTGATTTTTCCGGAGAAGGTTATAGCCGGCTGGTATTCTCTCATGAGAAGATCAGCAAGGTGAATATAGATAATGACGGCAGAGAAATTGCTGCTTCTTACCGCGACACAACCGGGCAACATTTAGAATATCACGATATTACTTTAAGAGAATTTGCGGTCAAGCAGATAGAATGGCGTATTTATAAACGTTTCAGCATCGAGTACAATAAGAATCCTTTTGATCTAAGCGCCAAAGAAAAAGAGGATGAAGTGGTAAAGATTATTAAGGCGGTCTTTGAGGCTTATAATTTCAAGGAATTTGATAAGATTTACATTGCAGACAAGTCTTTTCTGGGAGAGCAATCTCAGTACAAGGGTTTTTTACTTAAAGACCTTGAGAAATACAGGACGGAGGGGATTACCCGGAAACCGGCCTTTTAACGTTCTTTGAATCTTTGGGGGTGAAAGGGCTCGACTTAGGTTTGTTCGGTAGGAAGAGCATGTAGAGGTTGCGAGGAAGCCTCTTAAAACACCTTGCAACAATTAAACGCAGACGAAAGTCTAATAAGAGAAGCTGAAGCGATTGTTGCTCCAGTGTTTGAAGCCAAGGCCACCGGATCAGAGAGCTTGCTTTCTGGTTCGACCGAGGCTTTCGCTGGATTGGCAGTTGCTCCGGTAACTCCAGCGTTAGCTCTCGCTCCATAAGCGAGACCTCTTACCTGTCCTGCCTGGGGACAGGATAAGAGCCGATTACAGGCTGGCCTTTACAGTTTGCCTTTGGCTGTGAGGGCAAGACCCTAAAAGGATCGCCTGTGGCAATCCTGCCTAGCGGAGTGTTACAGGTTAAATTAAAAGATAGGCTAAACATGTAGTGCTTCTTATTGAAAGACTTAGGGACGCGGCTTCGATGCCGCCACCTCCACCAACAATTTCATTAATGAAATTGTTGGTGGATCCTATTTTAATGTAAAATAGAATCTTTGTTTAATGTAAAATAGCATCTAGGGCACACCGTTCATTAATGAAATCATTGGTGGAAGCATAAAAATCCTTTCGGATAATTATTTATGGTAGGATGGTTTAAGAAAACAGGCGACAATCCTTCAGCCACACAAGAAGCTTATACTATTTTAATTGACAAGCAAGGGTTATTGTCGGCGCTGAATTTAGTTTATAGCGTAGCAGCTGCAAGCACGGTTGATATTTTACGTGGCAGCCTTTTTAGAATTAAAGGTAATAAACTTACGCTTGTTGCAACAGATGGTCGGCGTCTGGTGTTGGTTGAAAATGATCTTTTGTCTTCGAATGTACAACAGAAAGATATTTTTGTCCCCTTTCAGACACTTGAAGAAATTAAGCAGTATTGTGCCAGCGCAGACTATAGCAAGATTTCATTAATTATAAAAAATAAAGAAATCAGCTTTGAGTCAGGAGGAAGTCATAGAATTGGGGATGCCAGCCAGTTTCCGAGGTACGAACAAGTAATCCTTCCGGCTTCGGGCAATAAAACAAATCT
>Ga0210051_1003698_pt1 | contig 15106 bp, 13 predicted proteins | sample CryGey092014_all_FD_185464 | JGI IMG/M metagenome (GOLD analysis project Ga0210051, IMG submission 185464) | Groundwater microbial communities from aquifer - Crystal Geyser CG23_combo_of_CG06-09_8/20/14_all (SPAdes) (version 2) | ecosystem: Environmental > Aquatic > Deep subsurface > Groundwater...
AAAAACTCTCATAATTAAAGAAAAAATGAGAGCCTAATAAAGAAAATCTCCAATCGAGACGCCATTTACTCTTATCCGAGTAAAATGGAGACTGAATGTTAATTGTTCAGTGATTATAAAAAATAATTTAGACAATCTTATCCTTATGACCGAAAAAAAAATAAAACAAAAAGTTCCTAAGCCTGTGATGCTCGTTATTCTTGACGGCTGGGGAATGGGCGAAGACAACCGATCCAACGCCATCACCAACGCCAATCTTCCCACTTACAAAAAACTAAACGAATATTATCCTTGCGTTGCCCTGCAAGCTTCCGGCATTTCAGTTGGTCTGCCTTGGGGCGAACCAGGCAATTCAGAAGTGGGTCATATGACTTTGGGCGCCGGAAAAGTTATTTATCAAAATATGCCTCGCATCACTATGGCAATTTCTGATGGAAGTTTTTTCAAAAATCCGGCTCTTTTGGAAGCGATAAAAAAATCTAAAGAAAATAATTCCGCTGTTCATCTAATGGGGCTTTTGGGGCGCGGTTCAGTTCATTCTAATCTTGATCATATCTACGCCCTTTTGGAAATGCTTCGCGATCAAAAAGTCGAAAAAGTTTTTCTTCATGTTTTTACCGACGGCCGAGACAGCGCCCCCAATTCCGGTGTTGAATCAATTAAGGAATTGGAATTCCGTTTGGAAAAATATGGGATTGGAAAAATCGCCACTTTGTCAGGCCGATATTTCGCTATGGACAGAAACAATAATTGGGACCGAGTGGAAAAAGCCTATCGAGCAATGGTAAAAAATGAAGGCGCAATGGTTGAAGATATAGAAAAATATTTAACGGCTTCTTATAAAAAAGAAATCTATGACGAATATATTGAACCAGCGGTAATTTGCGAAAACGGTCAACCGGTTGGAAAAATACAAGACCACGATTCGATAATTTTTTTCAATTACCGCGAAGACCGCGCCCGTCAAATCACTAAAGCTCTCACTGTCCCTAGTTTTTCCAAATTTCCTGCAAAAAAATTTAAACAACTCTTTTTTGTTACAATGACACAATATGAAGATGATCTGCCAGTCGCCGTAGCTTTTCCACCGATAAAAATTCAAATGTGTTTGGGAAAAATTTTGGGTGAAAAAAAAATGCACCAACTTCGCATTGCGGAAACGGAAAAATTCGCTCATGTCACTTATTTTTTTAACGGCGGAAATGAAGAGCCTTATCCCGGAGAAGATCGTCTAATCGTCCCTTCCAAAGATGTTTCCAGTTTTGATAAAATGCCAGAGATGAGCGCTCGCGAAATTACCGAGAAAGTTTTGCAAAATATCGACCGCGATAAATATGATTTTATCTTGCTCAATTTCGCCAATTCTGACATCGTCGGCCACACCGGCAACATCAAAGCCGCTATAAAAGCCATCGAAACAGTGGATGAATGTTTGGAAAAAATTATCCAAAAAACTCTTTCTGTTGGTGGACAACTTCTCATCACGGCTGACCATGGCAATGTGGAAGAAATGATCAATATTCACACAGGCGAAAAAGACACCGAGCATAGCGCCAATCCAGTTCCGCTTTGGTATGTGACGCCGGATAATTTTTCCAAAAAACCAAAAAAAATAAATGCTATTGAAATTTCCGGCATCCTAAGCGACATCGCCCCAACTATCCTAGATATTTTAGACATCGAAAAACCCGCCGAAATGACAGGCGAAAGTTTGTTGGAATTTTTGAAATAAAAAAACAATCTACCTTAATACAAAAAACTCTAGGCCAGTCCTCGAGTTTTATATATTTTTATTGTAGAGACATAGCACTGCTATGTCTAGCACTGCCTCTTCTCTACGAAAGTTATTTTATAATTTTATCTACAATCCCGTATTTTTTGGCTTCTTCGGCGCTCATGAAATAGTCGCGTTCGGCGTCCTGTTCTACTTTTTCCAATTTTTGTTTGCAATGCTTGGCCATTATTTCATTTAAGCATTTTTTAGTGTTTAGAATATGCTTGGCATGAATATCAATATCTGTGGCTTGGCCTTGTGCTCCACCCATCACTTGATGGATTAACACTTCGCCATTAGGCAAAATCATTCTTTTCCCTTTCGCGCCGGAAGCTAAAAGTAAAGCGGCCGCTGACGCTGCCATTCCAACACAAATTGTGGAAACATCTGGCTTCACATATTGCATCGTATCATAAATTGCCAAAGCCGAAGTCACTTGCCCACCAGGAGAATTGATATAAATTTTGATATCCTCTTTGGAATTTTGTTGTGTCAGAAACAAAAGTTGCGCAATTATCGAATTGGCCACTGCATCATCAATTGAACCGCCCAAAAAAATAATCCGGTCTTTAAGAAGCCTCGAATAAATATCATAAGACCGTTCGCCATAACTGGTTTTTTCGATAACGGTTGGAATCAAGTATTGGTTATTCATAGATATCATTTACGAACTACGAAATTAACGAAATACGAAACGATTAAACTCCACTTTCGTACTTTCGTATTTCGTATTATTTTCGTAGTTCGTAATATTTAAAGTTTTTCTAAGTATTCAAACACTTTCTCATTTTCCAAAACACTCTTACTATAAGTATACAATCCTTCCATATCAATATTCTTTTGCATATCTTTGACATTCTTGTAATATTGCAAAGTTTTATTTATCTCCGCTTCTATTTCTTCGCTAGTCGCTTCCAAGCTTTCTATTTTTGCCAATTCCTTGAGTGCCATCGCACTGATCACTCTTTTTTGCGCTTGTGGTTCCCAATCAGAAATTAGCTCTTCCTTATTTTTTTTGATTTGAGCTAAATATTGATCCACATTCATCCCCATTGGCACCAATTGATATTCAAATTCTTGCAACATCCGTTGCGCCTCTTGATGGACTAAAATTTCTGGCAATTCCACCGTTGAGTTTTTTATTATTTCTTCGATATATTTCACTCTCTTTTCATCTTTCATTTTATGCAGAGTTTCATATTCCATGCCTTCGCGCATATTTTTCTTAAGCGCTTCCAAATTGGAAAAATTTCCCAGCGACACTGCAAATTCATCGTTGATTTCTGGCGTTTGCCGATCTTGCACTAAATTAACTTTCACTTTGAAACTCGCCAGCTTTCCGGCTAAATCTTTTTTATGATAATCGGCGGGAAAATTCAATTCAAATTCTTTTTCTTCGCTTTCTTTCATTCCAATAATTTGTTCTTCAAACCCAGGAATAAAAACTCCTCGACCAATAATGAGTGAGTGTTTTTTACTTGTTCCATTTTCAATCGGCACTCCACCAACTTTCACTTCAAAATCAATTTCCACGCTATCATTTTTTTGTGCCTCGCGCGTCACTGTTACCAGTTTTACCCGACTGTTAGCTAATTTTTCCAATTCCAATTCTAATTCTTTTTCATCCACTTCTGGCTTCTTGTCAACATATTCTTTGTTTATTTCTTTTATCCCTTTGACATATTTCTCTTCTATTTTAATTTCTGGCATTACAGAAACAACTGCTTTATATTTCAAATCTTTCCCTTCTAAAATTTCCAGCACTTCAACTTTCGGACTGCCAATAACTTCCAATTTTTCTTTTTCCGCCAGCTGGCGGACAAAATCTGCATAATTTTTCTGAATCGCTTTTTGTGCCGCGCCGTTGAGAATCACGCCTTGACCAACTTTCTGCTCAACTATTTTTCTTGGCGCTTTGCCAAGACGAAAACCAGGAATATTCAATTCCTGTGAAGCCTCTTCCACTGCTGGCTCCAAATATTTTTCCCATTCCAAACAAGGAATAGCCACTTCAAATTCAATTTGCGACTTAGGTAGATTCTTAACCATTCCTAGAAAATTTTTAAATTTTTAAATTTTATAAATAATTTTTAATGCCTAAATTTGTTTAAACATTAAGAATTAAGATTTATTTAAAAATTAAAAATTAAAAAATTAAAAATTATATTAATAATCCAACTATCAAAAGCGCTACGATGTTTAGGATTTTAATCATCGGGTTAATCGCTGGTCCGGCGGTGTCTTTATATGGGTCACCAACAGTATCACCTGTCACTGCCGCTTGATGAGCAAAACTACCTTTTCCGCCAAACTTACCGTTTTCAATATATTTTTTAGCATTATCCCAAGCGCCTCCTCCGCTCGTCATTGAAATTGCCACAAAAATTCCCGTTACTATTGATCCAACTAAAAGACCGCCCAAAGCTTCAACGCCCAAAGCAAAACCCACTACTATCGGAGAAATAACCGGAATCAAAGCTGGAACAATCATTTCTTTTATCGCTGCTTTAGTCACGATATCCACCGTGCTACCATAGTCGGGTTTTTCTGTACCGTCCATTATACTAGGTTTATTTTTAAATTGACTGCGCACATCTTCCACCACAGCTCCCGCTGCTTTGCCCACCGCTTGCATACAAAGCGCTCCAAAATAATAGGGCAAAAGACCACCCAAGAAAAGTCCGGCTAAAACTTTCGGATCGTTAATCATAAATTGGAAAGTTCCAGGAAGACTATGGGTAAAATCAGCAAATAAAACCAAAGCTGCCAGCGCAGCTGAACCAATAGCATATCCTTTAGTCACTGCTTTAGTAGTGTTTCCGACAGCATCTAATGGATCAGTAATATTTCGTACCTCTTCACCCATCTCGGCCATTTCCGCAATTCCTCCAGCGTTGTCAGTGATTGGTCCGTACGAATCAATTGCTACAATTATTCCCGCCATTGAAAGCATTGCCATGGCCGCAATTGATACACCATAGATTCCTGCTAGAGAATACGCTGATATTATCGCTATTACAATTAGAATTACCGGCCAAGCAGTTGACTTCATAGAAACCGCTAGTCCCGCAATCACATTAGTCCCGTGTCCCGTTTGGGAAGCTTTGGCAATATCTTTTACGGGTTTATATTTAGTAGAAGTATAATATTCTGTAATCATAACCATGCCTGCGGTGACAGCCAATCCGATAAGAGAAGCTAAATATAAATTCCAAACTGAATATTGTCCGTTTTCTGCCATAAAATATTTTGTTACAGGATAAAAAGCCATTGCGGCCAAAATTCCCGCCACCATCAAACCTTTATACAGCGCGCCCATAATATTTTTATCTTCATCTAATCGCACAAAAAAAGTTCCAATGATTGAAGTGATGATGGAAACAGATCCCAGCATCAACGGAAAAATAATTGCATTAGAAAAATTTTCAAAAAGCAAAGAACCTAAAATCATTGTTGCAATGGAAGTGACAGCATAAGTTTCAAAAAGATCAGCTGCCATTCCCGCGCAATCTCCCACATTGTCTCCAACATTATCCGCAATTACCGCTGGGTTTCTTGGATCATCTTCCGGAATTCCCGCTTCAACTTTTCCCACCAAATCCGCACCCACATCGGCCGCCTTGGTGAAAATTCCTCCACCTAAGCGAGCAAAAATTGAAATTAATGATCCTCCAAAACCAAATCCAACCAGCGCGTGAATATCTTTAGTTATAAAATAAAATCCGGCTGTACCTAAAAGAGCCAAGCCGACCACCAAAAGTCCTGTGACACTGCCTCCGCGGAAAGCTACAGTTAAAGCTTTTTGCATTCCATCTCTAGCCGCTTCAGCTGTTCTAACATTGGCCCGCACTGAAACATTCATTCCAATATAACCTGTCAGAGCGGAAAGAAAAGCACCGATAAGAAAAGCAATGGCAGTTGTCCAACCAAGAAAAGGAGTGAACCTGATAATTATAAAAAGTACCCCCGCCACCACCGCCACAGTTTTATATTGTCGATTGAGATAGGCTTTCGCGCCTTCTTGAATCGCCTTAGCAATCTCTTGCATTTTTTCATTGCCAGCAGGCAATTTCAAAACCATCCCAATAAGAATTAGACCATAGATGATAGCGATAACTGCGCCCCCTAAAATAAATGCTGTTGTCATAATTTTTAATAATTTCCAACCTTTAATTTTTTAAAAATTGGTAATTGTTTAGAAATTAGTAATTGATAATTAGAAATTTATTTTGCTTCTGTGTCATTCTGTATTTCTTCCCCGCCTGCATCGCTATGCGAAGCATTGCGGGCAGGTGCATCATTCTGTGTTTTTATTTCTTCTGTGTCTTTCTGTGCTCCAACTCCTTTAATATCAATTTTCCAACCAGTTAATTTAGCAGCCAAACGGACATTTTGACCATGCTTGCCAATCGCCAAAGACAGTTGATCTTCTAACACGAAGACTACCGCCTCTTTTTTAGCTTCATTGATATCAACTTTCAAAACCTTAGCTGGCGAAAGAGAAGCCGAGATAAATTTTGAAACATCATCATTCCATAAAATTATATCTATTTTTTCTCCCGCCAATTCATCAATCACCGCTTGTACTCGCGTGCCTTTTTGTCCCACACAAGATCCAATTGGATCAATTCCATTTTCTGAAGATGCCACAGCAATTTTTGTTCGTTCACCGGCTTCGCGCGCAATGGATTTTATCTCCACTGTTCCCGCAAATACTTCCGGCACTTCCAATTCAAAAAGTTTTTTGATAATCTCCGGATTAGTTCGGCTAAGAGTGATTCCCGGACCTTTGGTGCCGGCATCCACTTTTTGCAAATAAACTTTTATCCTCTGCCCCATCCGATAATTTTCTCTTTCAATTTGTTCACTAGGAAAAAGCACACCAACTGATTTTCCCAAATCGACAAAAATATTTTTTCCTTCCACTCTTTGCACCACGCCATTTATAATTTCTCCTTCCTTATTTTTATACTCATCATACATCGCATCTCTTTCCGCTTCACGAATTCGTTGAATGATAACTTGCTTGGCAGTTTGCGCCGCCACTCGACCATAATCGCTTTTTTGTTCCAATTCCGTTTCAATGATATCACCAATCTTGGCCGATTTTTTTATTTTCTTGGCTTCTTCCAGCGTCAAATCTCTTTCCAAATTAAATCTCGGCAATCGCTCCTCCTCTGAAGCATCCGCGGACTCTGCAAAATGAACAGGTTTAGATTTATCCACTTTATCCGCGTTCTTATCCGCTTCATCCGCGTCTATAGGAAATTCTCGCATTGTTTCATCTACTACTTCTTTGACGAGAAAGAATTTTGCTCCACCCGTGAGCTCATCAAATTCAGAGCGGATATTTTGTCCGCGCTTGCCATAATCTTTTTTATACGCTGCCGAGAGCGCCGCTTCCACTGTTTCAATCACTTTTTCCTTAGGAATTCCTTTTTCTTCACAAAGCGCGGAAATAGCCGAGCTAAAATCGCCGACTCGTCCGCCAGAATTATTTTCCTCATCTTTTTTTTGCTTTTTTTTAGACATATTATTATTTACGAACTACGAAATAAACGAAATACGAAAAATTCATATTAATTTTATTTTCGTACTTTCGCCCGCCTCGACTCGCGGAGACCGCTTGTCGACGCGAGGCGGGTATTTAGTATTAATTTCGTATTTCGTAAGGGTTTATTATTAAAAAAGGTTCGCTTCTCGCGAACTCCACTACTGTACTATCTTACATTTAGATACTAGCAAACTAAACGATTTGCGTCAAGGACTCGCAAAAATTTAATTTCCGGAAAGTACCTAATTTTTTAGTACTTACGCTAATTTTTATTCAGGATTCTCTGTCAATAAAATCCGTATAATTATTCTTGTTTATTAGTGTTATATTACTCTGCGCATAAGTTTTCAAAAATATTTCTGGTATCTTAAATTTATCTTTTTTCCATTTAATTTCAAAACCACTAAGTTTTCCCCCCGCATCTTCGAGATAATCAATTTCTTTACCTTCTTTGGTGCGCCAAAAATATGCATTGCAATCCAGCCCATTATTACTGTTTGATTTCAACCTTTCGCTAATCAGAAAATTTTCCCAAAGCGCTCCCACATCTTGACGCAGATTCAAGGGATTCAAATTATTGATGATAGCATTTCTAACCCCCGTATCGAAAAAATATATCTTGCGAAGCTCTTTTAATTCGCTACGCAAATTTCGACTATATGGATTAAGCCGAAAAATTATAAACGCTTTTTCTAGAATTTGAATATAATTAGCCACTGTATTTTTGTCTATACCCACGGTTTGTGCTAATTCATTATAGGAAACTTCGTCACCAATTTGTAGTGCTAGCGCTTGCAATAGCTTCTCAATCGCTTCGCTGTTTCTGATGCCTTGAAATTCCAAAATATCCTTGTATAAATAACTTTTTGCCAAACTTTTCAAATTTTTCTCGGCTTCTTTTCCACCCTCAATCACTTCCGGATACATTCCAAAAATAATTCTTTGCTCCAACAGTCGATTCAGCTCTAGATCAGAATAGATAGCCTTAAGTTCTGAATAAGAAAAAGGGTAAAGAAAAAATTCATTTTTTCTGCCTGTGAGTGGTTCCGCAATTTTGCTGGAAAGATCAAAGGAAGATGAACCTGTAGCAATTATTTGAATCTCCGGAAAATTATCAGCCATCAATTTTAGAGTCAATCCAATATTTTTTATTCTCTGGGCTTCATCAAGAATAACTATTTTGGCTTTTCCCAAATAAGCTTTTATTTCGGTAGAAGTTTTATCCGAAAAAGCCTCTCTGATATCTGGTTCATCGCAATTGAGATAAATTGATTCAGCGAGATATTTTTTTTGAATTTCTTTGACTAAGGTAGTCTTGCCAACTTGTCTAGCGCCATAGATAATCACAATTTTGCCTTTAAAAAGGGCTTTTCCCACAGAATCTTGAATTTTTCTCTTTATTATTTCCATATATTTTCTCTTTTTAGTGAATTAACTAACCTAATTATATATCTTTTTAGTGAATTTGTCAAACATTCTTCCCTCTGCTGATATGCTAGTTATAAAAATTTGACTTTTCTCCAATTTTGTGCTAGTATTTAGCGTTAGATTGTCATTGCGAGGAAGCATAGCGACCAAAGCAATCTCAATCGACACGGCTCAAAATATAAGGCGCCGAATGGTCGGTTCCTTAAAAATTTAATTCAAATAGGATAAACAAAAAAAATTAATTCCGCCAATACGGTGGGAAAGGAAGTGAAACATGGCAACAACAAAAACGGAAGGAATTCAATGGGTTATGACAATAATCAATACCATTCATAGTGTTTTTGACACTATGGGGGGTATGGCAGAAAAACTTCCTCCGGAATTTAGACAAAAAGTTCCAGGATTTCTTGGTATTTCCCTAAATGATGAGCAAATATTCTGGGATCTTATTGGTCAACTTAATTCGGAACAAAGCATCCTTTTAAACAATTTCCTAAATAAAAAATGCAACGAGCAAGAAAGAAACCGTTTTATCAATATCGTTGCAGGAATGGAAGTTATTCCAGGAAAACCAGAAGAATCCGAAAAAAAATTTGACTCAAAAACCGGTACTCTTGTTTTCGAAAAAAAGAAAGCTGGTGCAGAAAGAATTGATAATCGCAAGCTTTTTTTGGAAAAATTTGCTACAATCATCCAAAATAATTTTGGTGGCGATCTAGATAAAACCTATGAATTCTGCGTAGGTGGACGAATGATCGTAGAACCACTTTCCCAAAAAGTAAAGAAAATTTGGGATGGGTTTGAAATAATTCCACCGATTGATCCAGACAACAAATATCAAGGACCTATTCAACAACTTAAAAAATCTTTCAAAAAACTTTTCGGCCGATAGGCCACAAGGAGGATACGATGATCAATTTATACAATCGCGTTATGGCATGGGCTGGAGATGTTTGGGGATGGATAGTTATTGGCGCAATAATCACGATGATTCTTATCCTTATGGGATTTTTCTTGAATTTAATGGGAATAGGAGGGGCTAATTTTATAATTGCCATTCCTTTTCTCGCTTCCCTGATCGGATTATTAATTATCCCGGATATCACTATTAATATTTTAACAGCAGCAGTGGTTTCAGGGATATTCCAACAACCGCAAACAGTTCGAAGTGAAGTTAAAACTTTTTTCTTGGAATATATTAAATTTATCGGCGGATTAATTTTTGGACTTTTGCTTATTTTCTGTTTTTTAGGATTTATTCCTATTAGTGAAAGTCCAATGGTATTTTTCGCTCTCGCAATTCTTATTCCAACTACAATTCTAACCTGCATATTTTTTGAATTCGAAGGAAATTGGGGGAAAAAACTCACTTACTGGTCGCTTGTATTACTTATTGCGATCAGCTTCGCAAGGCTTATCCCTAATGATGTATACAAGCAGTTTATTGGGTTCTCTCCTTTCTCTCTTTTTCATCGCTCTGAAACTCAAAAGATCTTGGAGGAAGTAGAAAAACAAATAGCAAAAAATATTGACAAAGCTCAAGCCGAGAAACTCCAAACGATTTTGGATAATCTCGGAGACAAAAAAGATCTTACAGAAGCAGAGCAAGTTGAACTTAATAAAATAAGAGAGAAAGTCAGCAAAAAAAGTCTGCCCGCCCAGACTAAAAAATTAGGTGGGATAGTTATTGAAAAAACCGAGAGAGCCATTAATGAAACAGTTCATTGGTGGCAATCCCAAAAACTCGGCACCAGCAACACCAGCGCCAATAATAAAAAAGGGGGGCTTATAGCATCTTTCACTCCCCAAAAGTCAGAGAGATTCGGTAAAACGCTTTTGTTGACCCTCTCTCCTGGCGAGTATTCAATCGATCCGCCCAACACTGAAAAAAAATCAACTCGGTTTCGTTTAAAAGGCGAAACCGAGTATAAAAAAATTGGAGAAGGCAAAAACTTTGTAGTCTCCAAAGTTTTATTAATAGAAGGATTCTTCTCTGATTGGGAGAAGAATATGGAAATAAAAATCTATAGACTTTGAAAAAACCGGCTCACCCAAGGAACACCTTGGGCGAGCCGTTTTTATTTTGCAAAATTTCCAAAAATCCTAAAACAATGCCCCCGTCGCGCGCAAAGCTGCGTCGATGGCGCGGATGATCACAAAACCAGAAAGCGCCACGATTATCCCAATGACCGAGTAGGTCATATTTTTTTTGGCCGTTTCAATCATCTTGTCATCGCCGGAAGCCAAAAGATATTGTCCGCCGGAAATGATAAAAGCAATCAAAGCTAACAGACCAAAAATTCCCAACATCCATTGCACGATATTGACCAAAACTGCCTTGACTCCACCCACGGCATCCGGCAATCCAAGCGCCGCAATCGATTCAAAATCCAACCCGCCCGTTCCTTCTTCACCAGCAGGCGTCTCTGCACCATCTTCCGCTCCCGCTACTTGCGTTATATAATAATCCGCAAATTTTTTCGCTTCATTGCCATAATAACCATTGCTCTTTATTAAATTGCAATCAAATCCAGGCACTTCTATTCTTATACATTGGTCGGCTAAAGCATCCAGATAAGCTGGCATCGATCCACAGTTAGATGAAGATAAAAGAGCTTCGCATTGATTAGTTAAAATTACTCTATCGCTATCATGATTGCACTCTTGATTATTGAAATTGCACTGCGAATCATAAGCAACTGGATCATTTGATTTTACTGTCATCGCATTTTCGTCTTCATCTTCATTATAAGGAATACTTTCTAAACAACATTTTTCTCCTGTTCCGCAAGCACTGCTATTAGTTTTATCTTCATTAGTACAAATAGTATTCTCATCGACACATACCCCATCTCTTGCGCCACATTTTTGCGAAGGACCCACTACTGGACAGCACACATACAAATATCCACAATTACTATTGGGTATAGAAGAAATACCTGCCGGACAACCAACATTTTTATCATAACAAAGTCCCGCATCGCCATCACCACATCTAATCAGAGAGGGATTTTTATAATCTTCAGCAACCACTGGCTCGTTTATTGCAGTAGCAGAAATAGGTTCTGTCACAGCTGAATATTTTCTTGCTAAAGCAGGATCTGCGTATTTAAAAGCATATTCGGTTTTAAGCGAACCTATTTGAACACAACAATTATCATCCCATATATTAGTTGCACATTCTTCACCAGCTATAAGAGTATCCCATCCGTCATCACATCCCCCTGAACTACATATTCCTGCTGGATAGCCAGCCTTGATGTAACCAGTCGCGCAATTATCCGCAGCTTGGGAAGAATTACAAAAACCAACAAAAATAAAGATTGAAGCTACAGAGAAAAATAAAATTTTAAATGTTTTGTTTTTCATACTAAAATGATTGTCCATTTAGCATATATTGCGCGGCTTGCCAAATTACAAAACCGGACAGTCCCACAATCACGCCGATAATGGAATATAACATTGCTTTTTTGGCTTTGCCCGCTTGCGTCTCGTCGCCCGCAGCCGTGAGATACATTATTCCAGAGATTATAAACCCAATCAACGCCACCGCGCTCAAAATTCCCAACAGCCAGTATAAAATATTTTGTACAATGCCCAAAATGCTTTCACTTGGAAGACCAGAGGAGCTTCCGCCCAACCCACCAATTCCGCTACCACCACTGCCAATTCCAACTCCGAGACTCCAATCCCCCTCGCTATTTATTCCTCCTCCAATGCCCCAGTCTTGCGCTAAAGTTATTTGTGACGAAAGCAAAATTGCTCCGAGGCAAACCAACATAATTATTATTTTTGTTTTCATATTTTTTTGTTTTACTAGTTTTACTAAATACTAAATAAACTAAATACTAAAAAATTTTGAAATTATATTTTTTAATTTTATCTTAATACTTTCGTATTTAGCTTATTTCGTATTTAGTAAAGTTTCGTATTTAGTATTTATTTCGTAGTTCGTAATTAATTATTTTTAAAATGTTGCCGAACCGCTAAGCATTGAACCCGCGGCTTGCAAAATCACAAAACCGGATAGTCCCACAATCACACCGATAATAGAATATGTCATTGCTTTTTTCGCTTTGCCTGCTTGTGTTTCATCACCCGAAGCTGTGAGATACATTATTCCCGCTATGATAAAAGCGATAATAGAAACCGCTCCCAAAATCGCCATCAGCCAAGCAACTATGCCAGCAACAATATTAATAATTGGCGAGTCCGGCAAACCAAACCCGAGCATATCTGGATCATCCACACTCCACTGCGCCAAAATTTTTGTTGGTAAAAAAAGAAACGAAAGAAAAATTATAACTGATAATATTTTATTTTTCATAGTTTTGTTTTACTAGTTTTACTAAATACGAAATAAACTAAATACTAAAAAATTTTGAAATTATATTTTTTAATTTTATCTTAATACTTTCGTATTTAGCTTATTTCGTATTTAGTAAAGTTTCGTATTTCGCTTATTTCGTATTTCGTAAAACTATTATACCACACTTTTTCCAAAAATAAAAACAACCCGCTATCCACAGGTTGTTTTTTATTTTTTATCCCCCACCACTTTTACTTTATACTTTCTTTTATCCTCTTTTTCAGCTCTTGCATTCCTCGATAATTTTGCTTTAATTTCTTTTCTCTACTAAATACATCCGTTTTTGAAAAGAAAGCTTCATAATATCTTACTTCCCAAAAACCCTTAAATTTAGTTGATTTTTACCTTATCACTATTATGCTTTTCTAATCTTTCTTTTAAATCTTTTGTACAACCAAAATACAACTTCCCGTCTTCTTTATTTTTAATTACATAACATAATACATAGAAAATAAAAGTGGTAGGGGATGAATCTCAAAAATTTCTAATCAGAAAATTAGAAAGTCGTTGATTGACCGCCTAACATATTCTTGGCAAATTGCAAAGCTACTAGTCCCGCCAAAGCTACAATCACTCCGATAATGGAATATAACATCGCGCTTTTCGCTTGACCAATACGAGTTTCATCTCCCGCCGCTGTCAAATATAGGATACCAGCGATGACAAAACCGATCACACCCACAATACCAACGAGTGCTAAAAGCCAATACATTATATTAGTAATAATATCCATTACTCCGCCTACTGGAAGCCCTGTACCTCCACCAGCAGTTACATCCAGTTGTGCTGAAACCAAAACAGGCGCCAAAAGCATTGAGGCAGAAATCATTGAATATGCGGATTTTTTAATTTTATTTTTCATTTTTACACCTACCTTTCTATTTTTATATTTTATTATCCAAATCAATTGTCGATTTTATGTCCGCGTCTGTCGGCGTAAAATCCGCGATAGTCCGCGAGCCTTATTGGGCACCAATAAGGCTAGCGATTTGACGAGTGACAACCAGTGCGCTAAGTGCCACCACTATTCCGACTATCGCGTAGGTGATTATTTTCTTGCCAGAATCTATTTTCTTTTCATCGCCATAAGCAGTGAGATACATTCCTCCACCAATCACTAGTGCAATTATAGCAAGTACTCCGAAAACTGACAATAGAAATTCCAAAACATTCATCGCAATCTCTTTGATCGTGAGGGCTTTGTCCACCCACGCGTCAGCTGATCCGCCCGTAGTAGAATTAGAATTAAGAATTTCTTTTATTTGTTTCAAGAATGTCGGCGAAGCCAACGCAATTGCCAAACCGACAACAGCTCCCGTCCAAGTCTGTTTGGCGCGCTTCACCATTGTTTCGTTACCCGCTGAAGACATATAGAGTATTCCACCAATTATAATAAAAATTACCGCGATAACTACAATCAGTCCCATCATATTATTGAGAATCGAATCTAAAAGTTCCGAAACAGTTTTGATTTCAATTGGATTTTTAAAGGTTGTTGAGGTTGAATCAGTAGCATTATCATCTATGCATTCTTCCAATTCCGCACAATCATATTCGGTATCAAGTGTAAACCCCGTAGGACATGTTCCTGATACACTAGGCTCTTCGCAAGGGGTACCTATACAACACTCTGCTTCAACCAACTCGGAACCTCCCAAAAATCCCCCCACCAACATTGCACTCAACAAAATTATTTTTATTTTTTTCATTTACCCTGTTAAATAAGATTTGCATCTTGCTATTAAGATACAACTTATTTAAATTATAATAGACCTGTTGCTTTTTAAGCAACTATGTTAAAATTTAGACAGAGTTAAAAAATAAAAATACAACCAAATAATATGTTCAACATCAAACGGGCATTAGCTAACAAACGCTTAATGCTGGCTATTACAGGCGTAACTCCGCAGGAATTTTCTAATCTCATTCCTGTTTTTTCCCAAGAGTATCTTGAAGAAAAACAGAAACAACATAATAAAGG
>Ga0210051_1003699_pt1 | contig 15106 bp, 15 predicted proteins | sample CryGey092014_all_FD_185464 | JGI IMG/M metagenome (GOLD analysis project Ga0210051, IMG submission 185464) | Groundwater microbial communities from aquifer - Crystal Geyser CG23_combo_of_CG06-09_8/20/14_all (SPAdes) (version 2) | ecosystem: Environmental > Aquatic > Deep subsurface > Groundwater...
AATAAATCCTTTATAGTCTTTTTAACATCTTTAATATAAGGTTGTTTCAAAAGTTCATTTTTATTAGATGGTGCCATCGCTGCGATTTGCATCGCTAATTCATGGATAAAATTTTTGAATTCTTCATTTCTGGCTACGAAGTCACTTTCACAAGAAACCTTTACCATTGCTGCGACTTTTTCATTTTGATGGAGATAAATCCCAATTAATCCTTCTTTGGTTTCTCTTCCTTTCTTCTTCGCCAGAATATCTGCTCCCTTCTTTTTTAAAATTTGCAAAGCTTTTTCTATGTTACCATTCGAACTTTCTAGGGCTTTTTTGCAATCCGTTATGGACATACTAGTTTTCTCTCGAAGTTTTTTAACTTTTTCAATAGGAACTTTCATAAATACTAAGAATTTACCATTACTACGAATAAATTACGCCCCAGAAGTAGAAAAAATTTTTCACTTCGGGGCTGCCCCGTAGCTCCGCCGAGTGGCGGATGCTTCGGGGCGAATATACGAATTTATTTTAGTGCTTTTTTAATTTTTTCTAAAATGTATTTCAAGGAGGATGGGGCATCATCGTTGGCTGGAATAGGAAAATCTACTGAACTTGGATCTCCATCAGTATCACAAATTCCTACTATAGGGATTCCCTTTTTTCTCGCTTCTTTGACAGCTGTTTTTTCTTTTTGAACATCGACCGCAAATAAAACATCGGGTAATTTTTGAAGCGTTCTTAGTCCCCCAATCTTTTTCTTAATTTTTTCCAAATTCTGTTTTATTTTAAGTTTTTCCTTTTTTGAATACTTCTCAAATTCGCCCTTTTCCTGTCTCTGCTTTATTTCTTTCAATTTTTTAATCTGGATGCTTAGAATTTCAAAGTTAGTCAACGTACCGCCAAGCCAGCGTTCTGTCATATAAGGCATGCCGATTTTTTCAGCGAGTTCTTTAATCATTTCCCTGGCAGTAATTTTAGTACCGACAAAAAGTATCACAGCTCCTTCTTTTTTCTTTTGTTGTAAATATTCAATAGCTTTTTGGAGATATTCTTTTGTTTGAAAGATGTCAATAAGCAAAATATTATTTCTTATCCCGTAAATAAAGGGTTCTATTTTGGAATTTTTTTTATCTTTTCGATGTCCAAAATGAAGCCCAGCTTTTAGCATCTTTTCTATCTCTTTATCTTCCACAGCTTCTATTTCTGAAATATTTGTTGTCTCTTCTTTTAAATTGATCTTAGTTTTTTCCATAATAACCAATAATATATCAAAAGGACTTGAACTTGTCAAAAAAAACTGATATGATGCTAATATACTAATCTAATATCAATCTACTAATTGCTAATAAACTATTAGCAAATTGCATAATTAGCATAAAACTTGAAGATTAGTATTATGTTATATGAAAAAGAAAATTCATCCTCAATATTTCAAAAATGCCACCCAGCGCTGCGCTTGTGGAGCAGTTTTTCATATTCCTTCGACCAAAAAGGAAGTAGAGGTTGAGATTTGTTCTCAGTGTCATCCATTTTATACCGGTAAAGCCAAAATAGTTGATGTCGCAGGTCAGGTAGAGAAATTCAAAAAGAGGGTAGCAAAAACAAGAAAGATAAGAGAAAAACCACCTAAAAAAGCGAAAGCAGTTAAAGCTATCAAAAAAGTTAAGGCGCCCAAAAAAAGTAAACCCCATTAGAAAAGGCGGGGTTTTCTAACGGGGGAAATCTATTAAAAAGATATAATGAATCTTGAAGAATTTCAAAAAGAATACGATATTCTCCAAAAAAAGCTCAGTAACCTTAATAAATCTGGGCTTTCTTTAAATAGAAAAGAGTTTGCTCAATCATCGAAACGTTTAGCTTTTTTGCAGGAAGTTATTGAAAAAATAAAGGAAAAAGAAGAAATAGAAAAAAACATTAAAGAAAATGAAGAAATTTTAAAGGAGAGTGATGATGAAGAACTGAAAAAATTAGCCCACCAAGATATTAAGGACCTTAAAAAGAAAAAACAAAACCTAGAGAAAGAGTTTGAAGAAATGTTAAGCCCAAAAGAAGAATTAATTGATAAAATTTTAATGGAAATTAGGGCGGCAGCTGGAGGCGAGGAAGCAGCTCTTTTTGCTAGAGAACTTTTTGAAATGTACCAGAAATTCGCTAATAAAAGAGGTTGGCAACTAAGTGTTTTTGCATGCCATCCTACCGACCTTAATGGTTTCAAGGAAATCTCTTTTGAAATAAAGGGTAAAAATGCCGTCGACGACCTAAGATACGAAAGTGGAGTTCATCGAGTCCAGAGGATTCCTGTGACAGAAAAATCAGGAAGAATTCACACTTCGACGATTAGCGTCGCCGTTCTCCCTACTCCAAAAGAAAAGGATATAGATATAAAACCACAGGATTTGAGAATAGAAGTCTATCATTCCTCTGGACCGGGAGGCCAGTATGTCAACAAAAGAGAGTCAGCAGTAAGAGTAACTCACCTTCCGACAGGACTGGTGGCGACAAGTCAAAGCGCCAGAACCCAAGTTTCCAACCGAGAAAATGCCCTTAAAATTTTAAATGCTCGACTATACCAGAAACAAAGAAAGGAGGAAGAGAAAAAAATCGGAGCAAAAAGAAAAAGCCAGATTGGTACTGGCGAGCGGGCAGAAAAGATCAGAACCTATAACTTTCCTCAGGACAGAATTACCGACCACCGCGTCAAAAAATCTTGGAAACACATCGAAGAAATTTTAGCAGGGAATTTGGAGAAGATAGTGGGAGCGTTGAAAGCTAAGTTAAGCCAATAAACTTACTAAGTAATTAAGTAAAAAATACAGAGAACTGTTCTCTGTATTTTTATTTTGTATCTATTTTCTATCGAACTGGAATACCGAAACTCTCAATATAGGCCTTAAATTCGGGATTTGAACAATTTAGAGTAAGACCGCCGCATTCCTTTATAAAGTAAGTCCATAACTCTGTATATTCCTTTACATTACTTAAATATGTCCCGGAACGATTATAAGCGAGAATAGCATCATCTTCATTACCATATCTCTTATATGCATTCCCTATATAACTTGCCATTCCTACCATTGCATGATCAAACAAATAAGGATTTGGTTCTTGACCAGGGAAAGCAGCTTTTATTCCACTCTTACAACCGTATATATCCCATTCAAAAGTAGAGGGCATAATCTGGGCAAAGCCCATCGCCCCTGCTTTAGATACTGGTAAGGTCTCAGGTTTACAATAATTAAATCTTCCTCCCGAACCATAAGCCTTACAAAGTCGTGAGGTAATCTGTTCAAAAAACTTTGCTTCTCTTGAATTCATACAATTTTTATACCCTCCGCTACAGCTACTAAGATATGTGCCGTATACACTCTCTGCTCTCAGTATCCCCATAAGAAGCGCTGGTTTCACCCCTGTAATTCTTGAGGCCATATTTACTGTATTGAAAATTCCTGCCCAGGTTAAATCTCCTTCAAACCAAAAGCTGAGATAACTCTGGATTTTTGCCATAGCCTCACCTAGTAAGATCATTTGCTGTTCGAGAGGGGGTTTTACTGCAGCTAATTTCTGAAGAAGATATTCTTGCTGGTCTTGTTTTGCAACTATGCTATATTTTGAGTATTCCTGAACTTTTTTATATTCCGACTTTTCTTCCATGTCTTTTTCCATTGCCACTTTCTCTGTTTCCATCTTATCCTTGGCTTTTTGGATTTCGCTCATTGCCGCCCTTAGTTCTATTTGAATTTTGTCCATCTCCATCAATTTACTACCAAACTCAGATAAAGAATCATAGCCAAGTAAAACCTCGACATAGGAGGTTATGTCGTATTCATAAACTTGACGAAGCGCTTCAGATAAAATCGATTTTTGATGCTCTAAGGCCTGGTCTAGTTCTCTAATTGCTTCTTCTCTTTTTTTAATCTCACTTTCAAGTTGGCTAATTGACAAATTTAAATTAGCAATTTCGTAATTTAAGTACCTAATATCAAGATTAAGTTTTGATAAATACCACTCAGCAGACCTTTCTTTTTTCTCAATATCTTCAACTTGAGATCTAACCTCACTTTCACATTTTGAGACTGTGTTATAAAAAGCTCTAATAACATCATCTGGGCATTTATTAATTTTATCGCTAATCTCTCCTATATTCTTGTTCTCGCAGGTTATATTTTTTGCCTGAGTACAAATATCCTCTGCTAAAACAGCCGGTATCACCGGAACTAATAGCGAAAATATTAATACTATTGGCAAAAATCTTCTCATATACACTTTTTATAGTTTTATTTTATCAGGGGAACTGAAATGTTCAAGTATTAAAGTTTACCCAGCATCACAATAGTATTGTACTACTAGGTTTATTGTTGAGAATGAACCCTAATACTTTCTACTATACCAATCCCAATAAAAAGGGACAATAAAGAAGAGCCGCCATAGCTCAAAAAGGGCAAGGGAATACCAGTAATCGGCAAGAGTCCTATATTCATAGCAATATTAATAAAAACTTCTGCACCAATCAAGATGATAAAACCAGAGACGAGGAGCCGTGAAAAATTGTCCTGGCAAGTTTTTAACATCTTAAAGAGTCGCCAGAAAAATAAAGCGAAAACTAAAAATAGAATTACAATTCCTACCAGTCCAAATATTTCAGAAAAACTGGCAAAGACAAAATCAGTATGAGCTTCTGGCAAAAATCCTAACTTAGCTTGAGTTAAAGGTTCGAAAAACCCTTTTCCAAACAGTCCGCCACTCCCGACAGCAATGATAGCTTGAATTATATGATAACCGCTCCCTGTAGGATCTATATAAGGGTTTAAAAAGGTAGCAAATCTTTCTTTTTGCTCTTTGGTAAATATAAAATTCCAAAGAACCAAAAAAGCTAAAAGTCCTATCCCAAGGATAATTAAAAGATGGTTTCTTTTAATACCGGCTACTAACATTATTGAAAGCCATAACAAAATTAGAATCATTGCCGAACCAAAATCTGGTTGAAAGAAAACTAAAACGGCTGGGAAGAAAGCATAGAAGCCGCTAAGAATGATATGGCGCGCTTGGTAGAGTTCTACATGTCTTTGGGAAAAATATTTGGCGAACAAAAGAACAAAGACAACCTTAACAATTTCTACAGGTTCAAAAGTAAGCTCGCCCAAGGCATACCATGACTTTGTGCCTCTGATAACCGGAGCAAATAAAAAAAGTCCTCCCAGCAAAAGAAGAGAGAGAAAATAAAGAGTGAAAACAAAAAGAGAACTCTCTTTTAAAGCCCTAATATCCAAGAGAGGAAGGAAAATCACTACTAAAAAACTAATTATTAAAAAAATAATTTGTCTTTTGAAAAAAGACCAGTCATTTGAATTCAAAGAGAGACTGACTAAGACAAGCAGTCCGGAAATGGCTAGCAAAATAGCGAATAATAAAAGCCACCAATCAATTTTTTTAAGGTGGAAGAGCATAATTAAATTTTAGCTGGATACTGTCCTTTTTTAATATTTTTTTAATATAAAGAGCGACTAATCACTGCTTGCCAGTCCCCACTGAGCTTTAGTTAGTTGAAAACTTACGTTTTGGCCAACACTTTCAATAGTAATTTCTTCTTTGATGGTTTTTTTCTCTTTAGCCAAAACCTCAATTGCGCCCTCTTTTGAAGCTACAATTTTCCCCTCTTTATCTTTTATCTCAAATATGTACTCTACCTTTTTGGCATTAAACTTGTCATTTGGATTTAGAATATCTGCCGTAACTCTATAAGCAAAGGGTGATTGCCAAGCTTTTTCTTTAGTTTTAAAAACTGCTTGCAAATTTTCGATTTTAAGACTATCAATTTCCCCTATTGGCTTGGGCTTTGCCACTAATAACCAAACAAAACCACCTATTAGCAGCAAAAGGATAAGATAGCCAAAAAGAATATTAATCTGTTTTATTTTTCGACCAAAAGGAGTAAGCATATCAATTAAGTACTTAAGCTGTTAAGCTGGTAAGTGAATAAGTTATAAATTATTGGATAAAATCTGAATTGATAGAAGGTGATTCAATCTCGAAAGTTTTATATGTCCAGACATCTTTGCCGGTTAACTTCGCTTTTCCAATAACTGTCGTGGGAAGGGTATCAGGTGTAATCTTTACTTGGAAAGCGAAAATTTTTGAGGGAAGATAACTTGAAAGATTTCCTACGCTTAAAACTAGTTCTCGTGTAGTTTCGTTAAAATTAAAATTAGCTCCACTAGGATAAACCTTAACTAAAAATTCTACGTTTTCGGGTAATTTTGTTACGATTTTAACACTTTTTAGCTGGTTACCTAGGTTCTTTATATTAAATACTACCACTAAGGTTGTTTCTTGACCGCTCTGCAAAGGGAAAGGGCCGGAATTTTCAAAAATATCTTTTATTAAAGAGGGAAGTTTTTCCTTACTATAATAAACCTCTTGAGAGAAAGACGTCTCTGAGGAAGCTTTTGTTTGGAAGGATTTTTCAATTCCTCCAAAAGTAATATTCTCAAAAATTTCGCCATTTTGAGGATGGAATGAAGAGGTATAATCTTTAACATCTACCTTAAAACCCACTTCTCCTTCTCCATATGGTCCTAAGAATAACAGATCAGGAAAATCTTTTGGCGAGAATATTATCTTTTTCCCTTCCACTTTTCCTCCGGTTACTTTGATACTCGAAAAATCTAAAACGTTACTTTTAAGTTCAACTTCTAAACTCAAATTCCTGTAAATATCTTCACCGGTATTTTTAAACTCAATAATGTAATTTAGTGTCTCTCCTGGCGAGGCTATATAATCGTAATCTCCATTTATTTTTCGAAAGACATCGAGGGTTGAAGAAATAATTTTGACACTTTTTTCCATACTGGCTAATGGAACAAACTCATACAGTTTTTCATCAAACACCCCAAAATCTGCCCGAAAAAGTTTTTGGTCTCCTACCTCACCTTCAACTTTTCCTGTTAAAGCTACTTGTCCGCCTTCATTCTCGTTTAAAATACCTATGTTAAAGATAACTTTTTGGTCCTGGATTTCTTCTCCTTGAGTTTTTAATGAAGTCCTATTAAACCCTTCTGGCAAAGTGAGACGAACTTGGACGTTTTCAAGGGGAAAAGGAAATGCTGATTGCCATTTAAGGGAGATTGATAATTTTTCCTGAGGATTTACCTTTTTGGGAATATCCATTAAGAAAACAACTGAAGTATCGGAAATTCTTGTAGAAAAAGAGATTCGATTTTCAAACTGAGTAGAAAGACCGGCAGGAGTATAAGTTAAAAAAGCTTTTGCTTCTTTTATCTCTTCTTTTATTCCAAAAATTGTTCCTGAAAAATCTTCTGATATCTCTTGTTGGGGTAAAAGTCCTCCTTCTATCTTTTTTGACTCCCTTTTTTTTACGGAATTATCTTTACTAAAAACTCCCGATGGATATTCGAAATTCAAGCTCAGGTTTTCTAATCTTACTTCACTATTATTTTTAATGGTTACTAGCCAAGTTATTTTTTTGCCAGAAACAATTTCTTCAGGAGCTGAAATCTGGAGGAATATATTTTGGGTGGAAAAGGCGTTTTTAAAAAAGAAAAAATAAAGCGCTAGGAAAATACCACAAACACCTAAAAAACTTGCTAAAAAAATAGTGTTTTTTCTAGACCATTTGATATGAATTTCTTTTTTAAGATTCATAGTTAAAAACTGCTAAAAAGGATTCCGATATTGAGTTTTAAGACTTTTAAGGTATCTTGTTTCTCTCTCGCTAATGTTTTTAATGATTTTGTTAAGAGTGTTTTCTTCAATCTTGCTTTCCACTGTCACTTGGGGAGAAAATTTTAAAGCTGTATCTAGATATTTAAAATATAAAAAAACAATTATTGATAAAAGAATAATTAAAATTAAAGAAGTAATTAAAAAAGACTTTTTGATAATTAATGATAAGAGCTTTTCTATTTTTAACTCCATATTGAAAATTTTTTAATTTAATTATTGAGGATTGGCATAGACTTTTATCTCCAAGTTTCCCTCCACTTCTTTTGCCCTAGTCTCTTCACTCTCGGGAAGTTTTAATCCTTTTATAGTAATACTTTTGATTTCTATCAATCTATAAGGAGGCTGCGGAATATTTTCTAGAGCAAAAATAAATCGGAGAAAATTAGGAAAATCAGTCTTGGCAAGGATAGCAAAAGTAAAGTATTCCTTATCTTTCTCAGGGGGAGAAATAGCTTTAATCTCAAATTGGGTATTTTGGGCTTTAGCTGTTTTCTCCAAAGAAGCAATAAAATTAACTAGGTCTCCCAATTTTAAAAATGAATTCTCTACTTTTAAAAGTTTTAGTTTTGTTTTTTCAAATATTTCTTCTTGTTGTCTCAGGATTAGTTCTTTTTGTTGAATTTGAAAAAGTTCTGTTTGGCCGTCAATATATCCTTTTGACAAATTTTCAATTTTATTAACCAAAGGTAAAATTACAAAAAAGAGAAGCACAACAAAGACTAACATAGCTCCGGCAATAATTAAATAGATTTTTTTCATCGAAGACATAATTAATGATTTTAAATTTTCAACTTAATAATTTTTTAAATCTCCAAGGATAATTTGGCGAAAACTTATTATTTTTTAATTCTAAATTCAAAAATGAAATTTATATTTTCTGGGGAAATTATATTCTCAAATGGGGATACTATATTTTCAAAGTAAGAAGAGAATTTTAAAGACCGTTCTATTGCCAAAACCTCCTCTCTCTTTTGAGCAAAACCTGTTATAGTTATTTTTAAGTATTCTTTTTGAATCACTTGAGGCGCTTGAGGAGATTGAGGAGATTCTTCTAGTGGTAGTTTTTCTGATTGTTGAGCTTCGGGGCTTGGAGGTTGTTGAATACTAACCGTCTCAGTTGTGGGAGAGATTTCGATACTATTAAGGTAAACTCCTTCAATAGCAGAAATTATTCTAGCTATTTCTTCTATCATTGGTGAAGAATAAATCGACTCTTTTTGAATGCCATAGATTTTATTTATTGTTAAATTTGTTTGAGAAATTTTTTGTTCAAGATTTTGAAATTCCTTAAATAAAGGACTTTCTTTCCGCTTCTCTATTAAATCTTTTTGAGATTCCACTAATATATCAAGATAAAAATAGATAGTAAAAAGGAGGACAAGAAAAACAATGCAAACTAAAAAAAGATTTTTTAAAAATCTATTTACGGAAAAACTTAACTTCTCTAGTTCTAATTCTTCTTTTCCTTGAGGTGGAAGAAGGTTGAAGTTTAACATAAAAAATCTATTAAATTTTACTCTTTTTTAAATTTATCTTCGGAAGCACCCCTTATGGCTAAGCCTATGGCCGTGGCAAAAGATAAAAACTGTTCTCCAAAAGAATCTCTATCTTTTTTAGAAAAAGCGCATTTTGAAATATTAATTAAGGGATCGCCTAACTCAACTGGTAAATTTAAGGATGAGGATAGAAAATCGGCGAGGCCAATAAGATTTGCCTCTCCTCCGCAAAGAATAATTTTTACAACTCTTCCATCGGGAACATATTCTACCCTTCCAAAATCTTTAAAATAATCAATAAAATGTTTAATTTGCTCGGCAAAATCCGTCAGAATAGGAATTAAAGCATCGAAAATTTTATCTTCTTTCATCGCTTTTAATAAACTGAGGCTTGATTCTGACATCTCTTTTTTAGGACCCTTCTCTACTACGGGAACGCGAAAAACTCTCCATTTCTTTCTAATATTTATAAGACCAATTTCTTTTTTAAGCTTTTCGGCCTCATCTATTTTCACTTTTAATTCTCTGGCAATAGCCCTATCCAAGTCTTGTCCAGAGATATTAATATGGGAAGTGAAAAGGATTGTTCCTCCGGAAAAAATTGTAAGTCCTGTGCCGCTTTGTCCCATATCAAGAATAATAACTGGGTGGAGAGAAACAGAATCTTTTACTAAATCTCTTACCACCGCCATTGATTCTATTTCAAATACAATTGGTTGGAGCCCGGCTTTCTTAAAAACGGACATATAAGAATCCACTATTTTTTTAGGAATAACTGCTATGGAGACGGCTTGCTCTTTTGATTCAGAGATTGTTTTTGGTAAATCTTGTCTGGGAAGTACAGGCTCAACTTGCTCCCAGTCAAAATAAACCTCTTCTAATCTTACAGGAAAATTGGGTTCAATCTGCCATTTGATTGTATTTTCAATCTCCTCTTTTTCCAATTTGGGTAGCCGAACGACTTTAATAAAGGCACTATCCTCAGGCAAAGAACAGGCAACATGTTTAGTTTTAATTTTTTCACCTTTTACATTCGTAATTGCTCTTTGAATAATATTTACTACTTCCTTTTCTTTTATAATTTCTCCTTTTTCAATAAATCCTGAGGGAATATCCTCTTTGCCCAGACTCGTTAAAATTAAACTAGAACCTCTCTTTTTAACCTGAGTTATTTTAATAGAAAGATTTGAAAGGTCTATTCCGAACATTAAATTTTTACTGGATAATAAAGCCATATTTTATAATTATAATAAATAAGAACTATTAATTCAAAATTTGTAATCTATAAATTTTTATTACCAGTTTTTAGTTGTAAGTTGTAAGTTGCTTTTTAGTATGTCTCTTCCCAATGTTCTACTGTCACTACCGGAGAATAAATAGGATTTCCTATTGCCTCATTAACAATAGTATTGTCATAAGTAGTAACGCCCGCTGCTACGCTGATTATAGAAATCTTTCTAGCCATCATTCCGCCGGTAATGGTAAGACTTTCAGGTAGGCTCACTAAATCGAGTTTACCAATAGCATAGACAAGTCCTACTATATTAATCTGGGAAGTATATGAGCCCACACTTAGGCTATTTTTCGTCAAAAGACCTGCTGGTTTTCCGGGTGTATGATTGATAGTTATTTTACTATTTCCAGAACGAGACTCGGTTTTACTTTTTGTCCAAGAAAGTTTTTCTCCTATAGTTATACTTCCATCAGCTACGAGGACTCCATTGACAGTTATATCTTGTCCACCTTTTAACTCAATTGGCCCAGTAACATAAGTAATTTCACCTAAAGTTAAATTTTGATTATTCCACATTAAATCTTCAAATTCAGCTGAGGTATAAACTGTTCCAGCAACCTGGGCTTTGCTTTTATAAGAATTTGGGTCAGCAGAATCAAAATCAATCATCGGCATAGAGACAGAGTCGGCCGGACACTTCTCGCAACTTCCTTGACAGACATTTTTTGCGCATCGAGCGGTGGTATTTAAGGTGCTGGCAAGTATAGTAATATTACCTGCCGCTAGAATCTTGCCTTCTAAATCTGGGGTATTAGAATCATCGTAAATATTAATAGTGCTACCATTTCTAATAATAATATTGTTATTACTAAAGAGATTTCCATTATAAACATTCAGAAGGCTTGATCTAATGGCCATATCCTCGCTTGGTCCTCCGGTAAAGACGGCGCTATCCTCAACTGGACTAGGATTTAAGGCTTTAAATACTTTGGTTTTAACTATTCGTTGAGTAGTTTTTCCACTAGGAAGAGTAACTTTGGCTGTAGAAATTATTTCTCCCCTAGCGCAAGAAGAATTGTAAATGGTGACGGTATAAGAGCAGCCCTCGCACAGGATTCCTGTCTTCTCAAAAGAAGCTTGCCAAGTATTGCAATCGGGCTCTGTGACAAATTTATTTTTCCAGGCATCATCTCCGTCGGCGATAGTATCATCATTTTGGAGTTTCCAGATTGCTTCGTTAATTCCTGCTTCTGCCAAATAATAAGTTTTTGCCGCCAAATTATAACTCTTGGACATTTTAAATTCAGTGATAACAAAGGTGACAAAATAAATTCCCAAAAGTAACAATAATGATAAAGCGACCAAAGCCACTAAGGAAATAAAATTTAAAGGTTTAGACTTCTTCTCGGCTGATAAGTAATCTTTAATCATATTTTTCAAAAAGCGAGTTGTTAGTTAATATTAAAGGTTTCTACCAAAAACCTTTGTTTGAAGATTAAGGATTCTGTCTCCTTTTTGTAAAGAAAGGGCAATATTAACCACCGGACTTTGCCAAAATTTTAAACTGCTAACATACTCTCCTATTATCTCCTCTTCTAATAATTGTTGCTCCAGGGTTTGACCAGTTGGAGGCTCGGCATTCCAGGGTACATAGGTATCAGAATCTCCAGAGAAATAATAAGTAAGTGCCTCTCTTTTTACATTAATATCGTCCTTAAAATAATAAATATAATAATAAGAAGTATCTATCTTATAATTTGAAGTGGTATCGGGAGTAGTTTCCCAGTTTCCTTTAATAGTGGCTGTTTTTGAAGTGCCATTATATTCAATAATCTTTTTTATCTGACCAGAGCCAGTGCCCGATATTATTTTTAAAAAAACACCTTTATAATAATCATCTTGGCTGGAAGCTGAAGAGGTTAATATAATTGTATTTTGAGAAGCCCCTTGAGCAACACCTAATTCCAAAATTAAAGGGAGGTGTCCGTCGTGAAATAAAATTTCCTCGGGAGGAGGATTGCCAGGGTTATCTGGAACATCAGGAAGAGAAGTTACTATCTCGTCTGTCTGGCGAATTTCTCTAGTAATTCTTTCCAAAATTACTCTTCCATTTTGGAGAACTTCGCTAGATGCTTCGCCTTCTTGAAAGGCTCTTTGATTGAATAAATATAGCGAGAAAATAGAAACAATAATTAAAACTAAAATAGTAATACTGACAATTACTTCAGTTAAGGTAAACCCCGTAAGAAAGGGCGAGACTTTTGACTCTGCCGTTCTTTTTGAACCTCGGACAAAATTTACTGATTTCTGACGAGAAGAAAATAAGTAAAAAGAGCTTTCTAACGGGGTAAAACTTGAGTTTTCCTTTATCATAATTTTTTAATTTCTAAGAAAGAGGGTCCTTATTTCTTGGTAATAAGGGTGATGACGCTGACGCTCTCCTCACTAATTAAAATGGTGGGGTTCCAAGAAACTATCACTTCTACTTTTTTAAGGCCGGTATCAGTAGTAGGAGGTGAGGGTTCTTGTAAATTATTCATTGGGTCGGCAAACTGTATTTTGGTTTTTCTTTTAAAAGAAGTATTTTCTGGAACTTCATTCTCTATTTCTTCACAGGGCGGTAAAGAAGCAATACAACGGATTTCGGCATAGGACTTGGCAGTAATCTCTTCAATTTTACCTTTGGCAAACTGGATGCCTTGGGTCGTCATTTTGGAAGATTGACCTAGGGAAAGACTTAAAGGAAATAATTGAGAAACCCCTACAAGTCCTACTACCAAGATAAAGATAGCTATCATTGCCTCAACTATGGTGAACCCCGTTAGAAAGGAGGGAGCTTTGAATCCCGTTAGAGATTTATCTCTAGACGGGATAAACCCCATCTTTTCCTTAAATAAGGACAGGAACTTGTATCCATCCCTAGTCAAGGGTATGGGTTTTTCTAACGGGGTGAAGCCCTCAGAATTTTTTTTATTTGGAAAATCTCCCATAAAAATTAGTCAACAATTTTTGAAAAACCAGAAGGTTTTACCTCAATATTTTTTGTCTCGTTTTTAGTATTGACAAGGATAATGTTGCCAGCCTCCTTGACACTACCGTAAGGATTGAATTTTAGGCAGTCTCCACTAAAACCATTAATTGCCTGAAAAGAAAGGCCGTTAGGAAGAAATTTTTCTTTTAAAATTTCCTCAACAGTCCCATATCTCTTTAATTGATATTTATTCTCCAAGGAGAAGAAACAAATTCCGTGAATTACTTGTTCTGAAACTGCTAATTCCTGGATATAACGGATATCGGTAATTAAATCTCGAGTTACCCCACTTAATTCTAGTGATGGTTCGATATTTTTAAAAACTTCAAAACCAATTGAACTTAAAATAGCAATTATAATTATCACCACCACAATTTCTATTACTGTCATTCCCTTGGAATTTAGCATAATTAAAACCACTTAAGTCTTCTATAAGCTCCCCATTATCGAATAGATTGGCTGGAAAATGGAAAGAGCAAAAAAACCTACTGCCCCTCCAATAATTACCATTAAAACTGGCTCAATAATAGAAGAGAGATTTTTGGTAGTATTATCAACTTCCATTTCATAAAATTCAGCAAGGCTCCCGAGGACTTTATCTAATTCTCCAGTCTCTTCACCGACTTCCAGCATTTGGATTAATAAAAAACTATATATTTTATCGTAAGGAGCTAAACTTTCATGTAAAGTTTTTCCTCTTTGGACATCTTTTAGGGCAATGGAGATTGCTTCTTGATAATAAGAATTTGAGAGGGTGTCAGCGAGTATTTCTAAGGTGGTGACAATTGGTACTCCACTTTTTAGAAGCGAAGTTAAAATCCGGGAAGTCCTCGCGGTATTAATTTTAATATTTAAAGGACCAATTATTGGTAAGCGAATAGAGCACCAGTCAAAAAATCTCTTTCCTTTCGGTGTTTTTCTTATCGACCTAATAGCTAAAATTATAATGAAAACTACAAGAGGAATACTATACCAGTAGTTTGCCATAAAATTGCCTATTGCCATAATAACTTGAGTGGTAAAGGGAAGTTCTACATTTAATTCTTTAAACATCTGAGAAAATTTTGGAATTATAAAAATCAGCATTAAAATTCCAACTAAAATCATCACAATGAAAATTACTGCTGGATACATCATTGCTCCTTTTACTCGAGAGAGTAGTTCATGATCTTTTTTCATTTGCTCTGCCAAAATTTCCAGAACTCCTCTTAGATTTCCTGTCTCTTCGCCTACTTTTACCATGCTCCAATAAAGATGACTAAAAACCTTGGGGTGTTTTTTAAGGGCTTCTGAAAAGTTTTCTCCCCTACTTATATCTCTTTGTATCTCTAAGATTATTTTTTTAAAAATTGGGTTTTTTGTCTGCTCCGCTAAAACAGAAAGGGATTTATCAAAAGGAAAACCTGCTCCTACCATTACTCCCAGGTGTCGAGTAAACATCATTTTATCTACCAACGATATTCCTTTTTTAAATCTAAATCCTATTTTCCCTAATCTTTTTTTCTTCTCTTCCTGACCAAGAGACATTAAAAGGTAATTTTTTTCAAAGAGTATTTTTGCCAATTCCTTTTCATTTCTAGCTTCTTGGCTTCCGGAAACAATGTCGCCGGAAAGAGTTTT
>Ga0210051_1003701_pt1 | contig 15097 bp, 11 predicted proteins | sample CryGey092014_all_FD_185464 | JGI IMG/M metagenome (GOLD analysis project Ga0210051, IMG submission 185464) | Groundwater microbial communities from aquifer - Crystal Geyser CG23_combo_of_CG06-09_8/20/14_all (SPAdes) (version 2) | ecosystem: Environmental > Aquatic > Deep subsurface > Groundwater...
GATTGCATATTCACCTTTCCTCCTTGTTAATATTGTATATTCAGACAAGGAATTATTGTAGCTTACGGTTAGGTTTTTATATTACAGAATGGTTGCCTCATAGTTAGATTATATGTTACTTGATGCGCAAATCTTGCTATAATCTTCTCTTTTTGCTAGAATAAGTAAGTCATGAAAGATTATTCATTCGCATGAAACGATCAGAACTATTTATTGCGTTTTCTTTAGTACCCTTAGATGCGCTTGCCATATTTGCAGCGTTTGTTCTCGCATATTTTACGCGCATACAAAGCGACGTTGTTGCTATATGGGATTTTTCACAATACATTCAGTTCATATTACTCCTCATTCCTTTTTGGATACTTCTATTTGCCACGCAAGGTATCTATAAAATCGCATCACTCAAACGAGGTGCACTCGATGACCTGCAAAATATCTTTTTTGCATCATCGTCGGGGATAATGCTTGTCGTTGTCTATATTTTTCTATCGAAAACGGATTTTTTTTCACGCCTTATCGTATTGTACGCATGGGTATACGTGTGTGTTATTTTAATGATAATTCGTATTGTCACTCGTATCATTCGCCGGCAACTACTCAAATATGGTGTCGGGGTGTATAGAGTTATTGTTGTAGGCGATGGAGTACACGCATCCGCAATTATCAATGCAATGAATACCTATCCGCAACTTGGGTATAAAGTAGTTAAAGTAATCGATCGAGATGGTTTAGCAAAAATAGAAACAATACTATCAAATGTGCTTACCGACGAGATCGTCCTTGCCGATTCTCATATAACGGGCAAAGATATTTCTCACTTACTGGAAGTAACGCACGGCATACCACTTACCTTGAAAGTTGTCCCCAATACGTATCGCTTGCGAGAGGCAAACGTCGTTGTAGATACTGTTGCCGATATCCCGCTCTTATCGTATTCAAAAACACAACTCGATGGGTGGGGAGCAATTATTAAACGAATAATAGATATAATCGGGTCACTATGCGCAATAATTATTTTATCGCCTATTTCTGCGCTTATCGCTTTGATCATTGCGTGCACTGACAGAGGTCCTGTTATATATAAAAATGAACGCGTCGGTCATGAGGGTAATTTTATTACCTATAAATTCCGATCAATGTATATCGAGTATTGTACCGGTAAAGGATACGGTGGTGAAAAAGCGTTAGATATAGAAAAAAAACTTATTAAAGAAAAAAATATAAAATCGGGTAGTGCCGTGTATAAAATTGCAAATGACCCTCGTATTACGCCGATAGGAAACTTTATTAGAAAAACAAGTCTTGATGAACTCCCTCAATTTTACAATGTTCTAATCGGTACAATGAGCTTGGTCGGACCACGACCGCATCAGCCAAGAGAAGTAGAAAATTATACACCGCAACAGCGTAAGTTACTCATAGTAAAACCGGGTTTAACAGGTATGGCGCAGATATCGGGGCGTAGCAATCTCACGTTCGATGATGAAGCACGACTCGATATATTGTATATAGAGAACTGGTCATTATGGATGGATGTTAAAATAATACTTAGAACGTTTTTCGTTATTTTCAAAGGTAAAGGGGCATACTAAAGTAACTAAAAGTGTACAGTATAAAAATAAAAACCAATAATATAATGGGGCATCTAAAGTAACTAAAAGTGTACAGTATAAAAATATAAACTAATAATACAATGGGGAATCAAATAGAATTAAAGAAACTCAAGGTAGCAATCGTTCATGATTTTTTAATGCAAGTTGGTGGTGCAGAAAAAATACTTGAATCATTTGTAGAACTATTTCCCCAAGCAGAAGTATTTACGATGGTTGCAGATCAAAAAAATATAACAAACATACTTCCACATCAAAAAGTGCATCTTTCTTTTTTACAAAATATTCCCGGCAATCCCAAAAATTATAAATTATATCTTGGGTTGATGCCAATGGCGACGCAGTCATTTGATCTTTCCGAGTTTGACCTCGTTTTATCAAATACTTCAGCGTTTGTGAAGGGCGTAATTACTGACACAAAAAAAACAGTTCATATTTGTTATCTCAACACGCCAACGCGATATTTATGGGATATTACCGACTTTTATTTAAAAACTGCGGTTCCACGCTATGCAGTTCCGTTTGTTAAATTACTACTCCCATATCTACGACGATGGGATCAAAAAGCAGCTACACGACCAGATTATATTATCGCAAATTCACGTACTATTGCTAAGCGTACAAAACGAGTCTATAAACGAGAGGCAGATACATACATCTTCCCATTTGCCAATATCAAAAAATTTGACTCTCATAATCTAACCTCAAAAGAGTATTATCTGTTAGCGGGTCGCCTTGTGCCCTATAAACGTAATGATATTGTTATCGAAGCATTTAATATTTTACATTTACCGTTGCACGTTGTGGGCACTGGTTATGATGAAGAGAGACTTAAAAAACTTAATACAAACCCACGCACACAATTCTTTGGGCGTTTAAGTGATGCGCAGCTTGTCAAACAGTATCAAGAATGTAGGGCATACATATTCCCTGCGCTCGAAGATTTTGGGATTACCCCCGTAGAAGCGATGGCTGCGGGTCGCCCCGTTATTGCATTTGGTCAAGGTGGCGCGACAGAAACGGTAGTAGCCGGTAAAACGGGATTATTTTTTAAACATCAAACAAAAGAAGATGTCGTTGATGCAGTTACGCGTTTTCAGTCTATGAGGTTTAATTCGCACAACATTCGTATACATGCCTTGCAATTTTCGCGAGAACGGTTTAAAAAAGAGATAGAGGCGTTTATCTTAAAAGTACTTTTATCAAATCAAAAAAGGAGCAATCATGGATCTGTATGAATATATTATATTAATAAAAAAATCATGGATAATACCTGTTGTTATCGCATTGGTTCTGGGAGTATGGTCTTGGAGAGATGTAGCACGCCAACCATATGATTATACCGGTACAGTGACATTTACCGTCGGAAACAAAGCCGTGCAAAACAATCAGTCGGCACAATATGCTCAATACTACAATTTGTCGTCAGCAAGTAGTTTTGCCGATACAATTGTTAATTTGATTGCAAGTCCAAATATAATTACCGATACGTATGCATCAGCAAATGAAAAACTACCAACTCAAAAACTTACATCTCTTGCAAAAATCATTAGAGCGGGCAAAAGTTCGGGAAGTTCCAGTGTAGTCATCGCATCAGTTCAGGCACAATCAAAAGAAAGTACCCAAAAAATTGTACAATCACTTTCAGATACCATTGCTCACCAAGTAGATACGTTACAAACAAGCGGTGCCATCTCAAAGGATCTGACACTCTCTGCCTCGTCACCCGCACTATTTATAGTTCAGAAAAATGTAGGTATTCAAAGTGGATTGGCTGTTATCGCTGGATTATTTATAGGAGCTGCATTTATATTTTTGCGACATTCTTTAAAACGAACTCGCTAACGATGGACGTAACGTGTATAATGGTATGGGGAGATCAATCTCAATAGTTTGGTTTTGAAAATGGAACAACACTATAACGCAAAAGATATTACCGTTTTAGAGGGTTTAGAACCGGTACGTAAACGTCCCGGTATGTATATTGGTGGAACAGGGATAGAAGGACTCCACCATCTCATATGGGAGGTTCTGGATAATGTTATCGATGAGGCGATGGCAGGGCATGCAAAAAATTGTATAATCGAACTTCTTCCTAAAAATGTCGTGTCAGTAGAAGACGATGGTCGTGGTATCCCCGTTGATATGCATTTGCAGACAAAAGTTTCTGCACTCGAAACGGTGATGACAACCCTTCATGCCGGGGGGAAGTTTGGCGGAGAAGGATATAAAGTATCAGCTGGTTTACACGGTGTTGGTATATCAGTTGTGAACGCGCTTTCGACTCATCTTAAAACAGAAGTATATAGAAATGGAAAAGAATATATTCAGGAATACGAACGTGGCAAACCAAAATATTCGATAAAAGAAGTTGGCGCGACACAAAAACAAGGAACAAAACAGACATTTAGCGCTGATCCGACTATTTTTCCAGAAATTATCTATAGTTGGAAAACAATACTGGAACATGTTCGTCAACAAGCATATCTTACAAAAGGTATTACGATTAAGCTTTTTGACAAAAGAACCGATACACATAAAACATATAGTTTTTATTTTGAAGGTGGGATAATTTCTTTTGTTCGCCATATTGCACGTGGCAAAGTATTATTCAACGATCCTCCATTTTATGTAGAAAAAAAGGTTGGCGAAAACCTTGTAGAAGTATCACTTGGGTATGTCGATGATTACAACGAACATGTGTATACATTTGCCAATAATGTTTTTACCGTTGATGGGGGAACTCATCTTGTAGGATTTAGAACAGCGCTCACGCGTGCAATAAACGCATATGCAAAGAAAAACAATCTTATCAAAGATGGAGATCAGATTACCGGGGAGGATGTTCGTGAAGGGTTGACCGCTGTCATATCGGTTAAGCTTCCTGATCCACAATTCGAAGGACAAACAAAAGGAAAACTGGGAAATCCAGAAATTCGACAAGCAGTCGATACGGTGTTTAATGAGTATTTTGGCTATTATTTAGAAGAACATCCAACCGAGGCGCGTAAGATAATAGAAAAGACACTGCTCTCTGCACGAGCCCGCCTTGCTGCACGCGCTGCACGAGAAACAGTTTTGCGCAAAGGTGCGTTAGATGGGATGACACTGCCGGGAAAGTTAGCAGACTGTAGCGAAAAAAATGCTGCATTATCAGAAATATTTATTGTAGAGGGAGATAGTGCTGGTGGATCAGCAAAACAGGGTCGCGATAGAAAATTCCAAGCGATACTCCCTCTTCGCGGAAAAATATTAAATGTTGAACGTGCACGACTTGATAGAATGCTTGCATCCGGTGAGATAAAAGCACTTATCGTTGCACTTGGCGCAGGGATCGGTGATGAACTCAATCTTGATAAAATTAAATATCATAAAGTTATCATTATGACCGATGCTGATGTTGACGGAGCGCATATTAGAACATTGCTTCTAACATATTTTTATCGACACTTTCCCGAACTTATCACCCGTGGCTATCTTTATATTGCTCAACCACCGTTATTTGCCATTACAAAAGGTAAAAATAAACAATACGCATATTCAGACAAACAGAGAGATTCTATCTGTAAGGAGTTGGGTGTCCAATTAGAATCAGACGTAGATGACCAAACGGTTACCGAGTCGACTGACGAAAACAGTGACGATAATGTTGTCGCACAACAAAATGCGCAAGAAAGTGATGAATCATCAAATGATGTATCACAAAAACCAAAACAAAAAGCAGTAAGCATTCAGCGCTACAAAGGTCTTGGAGAGATGAACCCCGAACAGCTATGGGAGACAACGATGGATCCAGAAAAGCGAGTTATTTTACAGGTAAAGATTGATGATATGGAACATGCGGATGAAACATTTTCTATGCTTATGGGAGACGAAGTACCTCCAAGAAAAAAATTTATTCAGACACATGCTAAAAAAGTTAAAAATCTTGATGTATAAAAAATATATTATTACAATGGATGAGAATAAAGATATACAACCAGACGAGGTAGAATCAACTCCAGACGAAATTACCCCTGCACGTGGAGTAAAGTTTAGAAATCTTATCGACGAGATGCAAGATTCATATCTAGACTATGCCATGAGCGTTATTGTATCGCGTGCGCTTCCTGATGTTCGTGATGGACTTAAACCTGTACACAGACGCATACTATATGCGATGCATGAACTTGGTTTACGCAGTACCGGACATTATAGAAAATCTGCAACCGTCGTTGGAGAAGTATTGGGTAAATATCACCCTCATGGCGATATTGCAGTGTACGATAGTCTTGTGCGTATGGCGCAGAACTTTTCTATGCGGGAAACACTTATAGACGGACAGGGCAACTTTGGGTCGATGGACGGTGATTCTCCGGCAGCAATGAGATACACAGAAGCACGTATGGCAAAACTTGCAGAGGAACTACTTGTTGATATAGAAAAAGAAACAGTTCCATTTTCTGATAACTACGATGCATCCCGTCAGGAGCCCAATGTACTGCCTGCAAAAGCGCCGAATCTTCTTGTAAATGGGTCCCTTGGGATCGCTGTTGGCATGGCAACAAATATTCCAACTCATAATCTTGGGGAGATCTGTGATGCAACTATAAAAGTTATTGATAATCCAGATATTACCATAGAAGAACTTATGGAAGTAGTACCTGGTCCAGACTTTCCAACAGGAGCCACAATTTTTGATTCAGGGTCAATTGCACAAGCATATACGACGGGCAAGGGTTCTATCGTTATGCGTGCAGTTGCTGACATTGTTGAACATAAAAATTCATTTCAAATTATTATCACAGAGATACCATATCAGGTTAACAAATCAGATTTAATTTTAAAAATTGCAGATCTCGTCAGGTCAAAAAAAATAGATGGTATCAACGATCTTCGTGACGAATCAGACAGAAAAGAAGGCGTGCGGATTGTGGTTGACCTCAAAAGTAACGCCTACCCAAAAAAGATTCTTAACCAGCTCTATGAACTCACCCAGCTTCAGACCTCATTTCATGTCAATTTAGTTGCGCTTATCGATGGTATCCAACCGCGACTTCTTAATGTACACAACTGTCTTGAAGAGTTTATTAAGCATCGTCAGACGGTTATCACGCTGCGGACCCAGTTTGATCTTAACAAAGCAAAAGAGCGACTTCATATTTTAGAAGGATTAAAGATCGCTCTTGACGCAATTGATGCAGTTATCGATACCATACGAAAATCTCCAACAAAAGAAGAAGCGCACAGTGCATTAATGAAGAAGTTCAAGCTATCAGATCTGCAAGCATCGGCAATTTTGGAGATGAGACTATCCGCACTTGCAGGGTTAGAGCGACAAAAAGTCGAAGATGAGATTAAAGAAAAAATCGATCTCATAACGTCACTCCAATCGATACTTGATGACCCTAAAAAAATATTATCTATCATAAAAGACGAACTTATCTATATTAAAGAAAAATACGCAACGCCACGACGTACAAAAATAATTAAAGGCACCGTAGGCAAATTTTCTATAGAAGATTTGATTGCAAACGAACAAGTAATCGTCACCCTAACACACGGAAACTATATCAAGCGTGTACCGGTTGCGAGTTATCGAAACCAGATGAGAGGCGGAAAAGGTATTATCGGCATGGAAACTAAAGACGAAGATGCTGTTGAATATCTTCTTGCAACATTTTCACACAACGATATGTTGTTCTTTACCGATAAAGGAAGAGTATTTTCGACAAAAGTATACGAACTTCCTGCGGTGTCACGTACTGCTAAAGGTCAATCAATAATGAATATTCTTCAGCTTGCACCAGAAGAAAAAGTTACGGCGATGATTGATATTGACCTCGCTACAAAAGAATCAAACAAATATATATTTATGGCAACGACAAAAGGGACCGTTAAAAAAACACTTGTCGAAGCATATAAAAATATCCGGAAAACAGGCATCATCGCCATCGGCTTACAGGGAGACGATCAGCTTAAATTTGTGAAATACACAAACGGAGAAGATAATATATTAATCGTATCAAAACTTGGTCAAGCAATCTATTTCAAAGAAAGTGATGTGCGCCCCATGGGGCGCAGTGCGTCGGGAGTCCGTGGAATAAAACTAAGGGCATCTGACGAAGTGATAAGTTGCGATTTTGTTCGACCAGAGCTTGACCAACAGACAGACATTCTTACTGTTCTAGAAAATGGGTTTGGCAAACGAACAACTATCGGCAAACATTTTCACACTCAAAAACGTGGAGGAATAGGAATTCGCGCAAGCAAAGTGAACACTAAAACGGGACATGTTGTCGAGGCGATTATAGCATCTGACGAAACAGGAGATTGTGTAATAATATCAAAGCAAGGGCAAGTGATACGATTGTCGGTTAAAAGCGTCAAGCGTCTCGGACGGGATACGATGGGAGTTACCCTTATGAGGCTCAAAGGCGCTGACAAAGTCTCTTCTGTAGGCATCGTACGCGAAGTGTTGCAAGATATTGATATTAAAGAAGTAGATCCTACAGAAGAAAAGGATGATATATCCACAGACGAATTACATATTGAGAATAATGAAGACCAAAAAGAAGATGATGCAGATGTCAGTGATGACGATCTTGTCATTGAAGAAGGTGTTTTGCAGGATACTCCTTTAGAAAATAAAGTAGAAACAAAAAAGCCAAGCCAAAAGAAAAAGGAGATATCAAGCAGTCGTGTTAAACCTAATAAGATTGTCCCAACAAAGGTAAAAAAAACAATAAAAAGTAAAAATAAAAAATCCAGCAAAGATGTTAACTATTGGGGGTCAAAATAGTCAAGCCACATTCTCGAGCGACACGGACGTTTTATTTCATAATTGGGCTCATCGCAACATGTGCATATAGAGTTATCATTATTATGGAGCAGTATCCTCCAATTTAGACTAAGATAATGTGGTATATAGGAACTATAGGGTTTGTAATTTATTTTGCTCATCGGTTTCAAATTTCAGAAAAAAGAGAAAAACTCATTGTCGATACAAAACTTATTCATACAGTTTCTGTTATGGATGAATTTACCCACGAACAAAAAGACGCGCTACATTATATACTTGGAACTCTGGTATCTTCACGAGAACGGTGGAACTATATTTTTATATTTGTAACATCTGCGCTCGCACTCATTATAGGTATATATTTAGATTTTATCCGATAACATAAGTGCAACATTTTTTAGCAACGATTCGCTCACATTGATTTACTCCTATGAGTATGATATGTTAATTTTACTATGGCACGAAAACAACCAATAAAGCTCTCAAAAAAAGAAGCTAAATATAGAATAAAAGTCGAACAAAATAAACTCGACAGACCTGTCGCGACTGAATCAGTGGTCAAGAAGACCCTTAAAGTTTTTGATGTGCCGCAAGTGGTGACAATACGTGGTCTTGCGGAACTTGTTAGTGTGTCAACAAGCGAAGTTATTGAAGTTCTCTTTAGAAGCGGCGTATCTGCAACTATTAACGAATCTATCGATTACGAAACAGCCGCACTTATTGCAGAAGATCTTGGAGTTGAACTTCGTCAAGAACAGAGCCAATCAAAAAAAGAAGAGATATCGACTGATACATCAAAACATTCCAAACGTCCCCCTGTTGTTACCATTATGGGACACGTTGATCATGGTAAGACAATGTTGCTGGACGCAATTCGAAAAACAAACATTATATCCCAAGAATCGGGGGGGATTACACAGCATATCGGAGCGTATCAGGTATCACTTAAGCATGATGGAGAGAAGCGTGAGATAACATTTTTGGATACACCCGGTCACAGCGCATTTTCTGCATTACGTGCACATGGTGCAAATGTTACCGATATAGTCATACTTGTTGTTGCAGCAAATGAAGGTGTCAAACCGCAAACAATTGAAGCGATCAGCCATGCAAAGGCGGCGCAAGTACCTATAATCATAGCGATTAACAAAATCGATCTTCCCGATGCAGATCAGGATAAAATAAAAACGCAACTTTCTACGTATGGACTTGTAGCAGAAGATTGGGGAGGGTCGACACCTTTCGTATCAGTGTCCGCCAAGGAGAATAAGAATATTAACGAACTGCTCGATATTGTGCTCCTTGTCGCCGATCTTCAAGAATATAGCGCAGACTCGAGTACGGATGCGCGTGGGGTCGTTATCGAATCACATATTTCTGCGGGTCTTGGACCGATAGCAACGGTGTTAATTCAACAGGGGACGCTCCGCCAAGGAGATATTGTTGTCGCAGGTAAAACATGGGGTAAAGTAAAGAAAATAACAAACTGGTTAAATGAAAAAATAGATTCTGCACCTCCATCATACCCAGCGGTTATTGCGGGATTAAAAGCAATCCCATCGTTTGGTGAAAATTTTGAAGTTGTAAAAAATAAAAAAGTTGTGAAAGAAATGTTGAGCATCGACGAACATGTAGGAGTAATTAGATCTGCAAGTGATAATTCCCACGCACATATGTTTAACATAATAATTAAAGCCGATGTTGTGGGGTCCCTTGAAGCACTAAAATCATCAATTCATGACGTTCCAGACGATGACGTGCACATTGAAATTATATCCGAAAGCATTGGCGATATATCAGAATCAGATATTCAGTTAGCACAAGCAACTAAAAGTCATATATATGGATTTCGTATACAACAACCAACAATAATAGAAAAACTTGCAAAAGCAAATGGGATTATAGTCAAAACATTCGATATCATTTACAAACTGATCGATGACTTATACGCATCTATAGAAAACGCATATATACCCGATGTAGTAGAGGAAGAGATAGGAATCCTACATATTCTTAAAATATTTTTTCAAACAAAAGAAAATGTTATACTGGGTGGGAAGGTAGTGTCGGGTACTTTAGAGCCTGATATGAAAGCAAAGATATCTCACGCCGAGGATGATATAACACTCGAAGGCAAAATATCCCATATAAAAATTGGACCAAGTGAAGTAACGTCTGTTATCAAGAATGATGAATGTGGGATAGAGTTTGTCAAACGTCAGCCATCGCCAGATACATTTAAAATAAAAGAAGGCGATGTAGTGCACATAATGCGGATAACAAAAAAAGATTTAAAATTGATATAAATACTTAGATCCTGTTTAATAACTATTCTTGGAACGAATGAGAGTTAGTTTTAGGCGAGAAATGCGAAGCGTAAGGAAAGATAGTAACGACTATCTTGACGAGCGATGAGCATTATATAGCCAAAAGGAACGCTTATGCAGTTACCAGATATAGTTATTAAACAGGCTCTTAAAGGAGGAGGTCCGTGGTAAACGATTTTAACGGTAAAATACTTGGAGCATTTGATAACGTACACAGCGTATTTTTCGACAATATTCAATCGATAACGTATATTCAGATCATCGATGTTGTTATCGTAGGAATACTTGTTTATTTCTTTTTTGAATTTTTACGACAAACACGTGCGCTGGGGATTCTCTATGGGATGGCGGTACTACTAGTTCTCTGGCTTATCGGGCAGGCGCTAGAACTCACTATACTCAACACCGTATTAAAATGGATATTTACCCCCATTCTTATCGCAATTCCTGTTGTGTTTCAACCTGAACTTCGGTCCGGGCTAGAACGTATCGGACGGTCAACCCAATGGGTAACTGATTTTCATCGGTTATCATACAGCGATATTGATTCAATTATAGACGAGATTCTCAAAGCCGTTGTCGTGTTATCTTCAAACACATATGGTGCGCTCATCGTTATAAACAGGACAACTGGGTTAAGAGAATATATCGAAACCGGACAGATATTGTCAGCTAATCTAAACAGTAAACTGTTAGTCAACATATTTACCCCAAAGGCGCCTCTGCATGATGGTGCGGTTATTATCTCTGGAAATAAAATTGTATCCGCAGCTGCAACCTTGCCGTTATCAGATGATGTAGTCGATCTATCGCTTGGGACGCGACACAAGGCTGCGCTGTCTCTATCGGGGCAAACTGATGCTTTGTGTTTAATTGTATCTGAAGAAACAGGTGCAGTATCACTAGCAGTTAACGGTCGTCTGCAAAGAAATTTGAATATAGATGATCTAAAGATTCGCCTGATAAAATTAATGAAGATGAAACGTAATCCACTTAGGGCATAACTCATTTATATAGAGAATACCTGATGAAATTTAAATATATATCATTGACAAATATGGACTTTTGCGTTAGACTATATGCGCCACTGACATCCTTGGGTGGAGGAGGCTACGATAGAAAAAAAACATGATATTCCCGTCATATATAAGGGAATACACATAATCAAAAAATATACACGCAGCGGCTTGCATGTGCGCTATGACGGTCAAACGATTCGCCATGGGATCGTAATATGTTTCCTGGCTTTATTTGTAATAGCGACAAATATATCAGACGCTCGTGCACTCGAAAACGTTGATTTTATCGATGCAACACCGCAAGTTGCGCAGAAAATAGTTGATTCAGTTGCTCCGTTTACCCCTGTTTTGAACGAAAATAGCACGCAGCTTGCGATGTCACTTGATGGGAGTAGTAACACCTATCTTGAAAAACCAGACGTTGCTGATACTATTAAAAACCCAACGTCCTATACCGTGCAAAAAGGTGATACGCTCTCGACAATCGCACGCAACTATTCGATCACCGTTGCGACACTTCTTGACGCAAACGGACTAAAAGCAACAGAAACAAATAGTCTTAAATCAGGTCAAACACTGGTAATCCCACCCTATAACACATCGACATCTCTTGCATGGATAGATGAGGTAAATAAACAAAAAGCGATCGACGATCAAAAAGCACGTGAAACCCAAGAGAAGAAAAAGAAACAGTTAGCACTCTCGAGTGGTCGTAATCTCCCGTATAGAGAATCATCGACAACCAGGCAAAAAGCTGCTGATGATTATTCAGGATATGATGGCGGTGGGTATGGGTTTAGCGTTCCCATAAATCATAATGGTATCAGTAGAGGTGTCGGCAGAGGACACACAGGTATCGATTACCGCGCAGATGTTGGCACGCCTGTTTCTGCAGCACGTGATGGAAAAGTAGTAGAAATTACAGGAGGGTGGGCAGGAGGGTGGGGTAGTTCAGTCGTCGTTGACCATGGTGGTGGACTCAAAACAAGATACGCCCATCTATCACGTCCTGATGTATCCATAGGAGATACCGTTTCACAAGGATCTATTGTCGGATACTCTGGCAATACGGGATTTTCGACAGGTCCACATCTTCACTTTGAAGCAAGAGTCAACGGGAGTGTTGTTCAACCATTTTAATCAGAGAGAAAAATGATAGATACTGCAGATATTATAGTTGAGGCAGGCAAAGGCGGCGATGGAGCCGTCTCTTTTAGACGTGAAAAATATGTACCAAAAGGTGGACCAGATGGTGGTGATGGTGGTAAAGGCGCAGACGTCTATTTTCGCGTCGATGCACAACTGTCCACACTTACCGATTTTGCTCGGTTAAAGCAATTCCATGCAGATGATGGGAAGCCGGGGGGTAAAAATCTCTGTTCCGGAAAATCAGGGGATGATCTTATTTTGTATGTACCGATGGGTACAGAGATCTATAAAAAATACGGCGATCGATACGATAAAATTTTCGATATGACCAATAAAGATCAATCATTATGCATTGTACGTGGTGGAAATGGCGGATGGGGGAACACCCACTTTAAATCGGCAACCAATCAAACACCACGCGAAGCAAATACCGGCATGCCCGGAGAGCATGTAGAACTTCGTCTCAATCTTAAACTTATTGCAGATGTGGGCGTTATAGGGTTACCCAATGTTGGTAAGTCTACTTTTTTGAGCAATGTTACCCACAGTAAACCAAAAATTGCTGATTATCCGTTTACCACTTTAGAACCAAATCTTGGTGTGTGTACCCATAAAGGTAGTACCTTCGTGATCGCAGATATACCCGGGCTCATAGAAGGGGCATCGCATGGCAAAGGGCTTGGGATAACATTTTTGCGTCACATTGAACGGACGCGGTTACTAGTCCATTTTATCTCTGCAGATAGTATAGACTTCGAAAAAGGCTATCAAACGGTACGAAACGAGTTACATCAGTATTCACCAAAATTAACTTCGATGAAAGAAATTGTGGTATTAAGCAGATATGATCTTACACTAGATAGTACATCAAAACAACTGCATGTATTTATTAAAAAACATAGCGCACTCACGCTTTCTTATTCCGATCCCAAAAGCATTACCAATGTTCTCGATACAATAATTAAATTTCTGTAACGATCCACTCTCAACTCCTCACCAACTCAAAATACCTCATAAAGTATACCTTGAGTTTAGCCCATACCCGCTAAATTACTCGCCTGTAATAATTACTACACAATTCATATAGCGCCTCAATTTCTCGCGCATATCTTCTGATTAGTTATTACCGTCGCTCATTCAATTTACCCGTACTAAAATCTATTTACATTCAGCCATTAACAGTTCTTTAAGTTATTGAGGCGCGGTGTCAAATAGGGTGTCGCAGATTAGCCCAACGTGTCGTTATATGACATATTGAACACCTAAGCGATATAATCAAATATACAATTACTTTTTCAACATTCACCTCTCATGTTTACCAACATATATAATTTATGGTACTATGGTATACACCATAGTACCATAAAGGTGCAAAGGATAAAGGATGCACTATGCCACATATACTAACAACAGCAGGGAAAAGCGCATACCGATGGAATTGGAATGAATTTAAATATCTTGTTCATGTTTTGCGTCATGCAAAAGATTTTCCAGATGTATTAAACATATTCATCGATTTGCACACTTCTAAAGAAATTGCAGAAATAATTAGAAGAGTTCTTATCGCATCTTTACTGATAGATGGCTTGACATTCGATGAAATTGTTGAAGAAACCGGAGCATCGCGCAATACAATTACAAAGATACATCAAAAAATGGATCGTAAAAAGGCAGTATTAACAAAGGTAGTACAAAAAGCAGGTAATTATAATAAGTTCCTCAAGCAGTCAGTAGACGAACGTGATGCACTGTCTCGGTTGATTGATAATACAATTGCTAAACGCGATTTGTTTGGCATCTTTTCACGAAAAAAATAATATCTTCATATAATTTAAAGATGTAATTATAGTACTATGGTATACACCATAGTACTATAAAAGTGTTACTATATATATTTCCTGTGCCCTGACCTACCTGCCCGACAATGCTAGTCGATGGTAGGTGGGCTGGATCAGGTAATGGAAGCGACTCTGTATTCTTAAAAGGTTAAATAATACATATATATGAGATCACCAAGCCTTTCTTTAGATAGCCAGCATAATGGTGCTGGTTGATTCTTATGTATCCGGAGAATTCTTTCAAGTCGTGTCAAGTAACCAAACTACCTAACCCAAATCGACCTATTGGGTAATTAGAAAACCTAACCGAAACAGTATTCTCTAATAGTTGTTTTTGCTTGCTTGGTAGATGTTTTGACTGATAAACTTTTGT
>Ga0210051_1003702_pt1 | contig 15097 bp, 18 predicted proteins | sample CryGey092014_all_FD_185464 | JGI IMG/M metagenome (GOLD analysis project Ga0210051, IMG submission 185464) | Groundwater microbial communities from aquifer - Crystal Geyser CG23_combo_of_CG06-09_8/20/14_all (SPAdes) (version 2) | ecosystem: Environmental > Aquatic > Deep subsurface > Groundwater...
TACTATTTAAATGTTTCTATTTTATACCCTTATCGCATCTTTCATTGAGAGATATTTTGCTCTTTATTACCCTTTTGGATTTTTTACCGGAAAATTAACGGAAATAAACAAAGAAAGATCTAATAACTAAATTAAGCCAGACTCCAAGAAAATACATACAGAGCATACTGGAAGAAATAAAAAAGAGAGAACCTGCTTTGAGCTAAACATTAGTGCCAAGAAGCCATTTCCAGACAGGCATAACAAATATCTTTTTTTTGCCTTTGGTTATTGTTTCTTCTTCTTCTAATGTTAATATATGCCCTTGTTTTAAGTTATATTTTTTCATTGTATCCATCAGCCCATCTATCTCCCTTTTTCTTGTTCTTAAATCATCTAATTCTAATGAAACTTGTATTGCATGGGTAACTTTAAGACCCCCCTTTATCACAAAATCACATTCCTTTTTATCAAAGTGGTAATAAACCTCTCTTTCTCTCCTTATTAATTCAAGAAAAACAAGATTTTCCAATCTTTTGCCTTTGTTTTCTGAAAAATTGAATGAAATAGTCTTAAAAAAACTATTGTCTGCTATATAGACTTTTGAAGAGGATATCTTTTGTTTTTTAAGGGAATAATCAAATTTTTCTATTGTATAAAGTAAAAAAACATTCTTAAAAAAATCAATATAGTTTTTTATAGTGCTAAGGCTTTTTATTTTTGTTATTTGCTTAAGTGTTGAATATGAATATGTTCTGCCGGAATTTGAGAATAGGTATAAAATCAGGTCTTTTATTTCTTTTATCTGCTTTATCTGGTACCTGTTCAGAACATCTTTATTGAAAATATCCTCAAAGTATTGTTTTGACAGGTTTATATCATTATTTTTTATAATGCAGGGAAAACCCCCTATTTCAAAATAATCCAAAAATTCCCTGAATATCTCATTTTTTTCTTCTGTTGTTAAATTTTTAGTCTTATTAATATTGTGGTACCTTAAGAATTCCCTAAAAGAGAAGGGATAAAGCTTTATTACCTTATTTCTTCCAGTGAGATATGTTGAAATTTCAGAACTTAAGAGCTTAGAATTTGATCCAGTTACAAACACCTTTATATTTTTAGAGTATAGGTTATTCACCCATCTCTCCCAATTATCTGCATTTTGTACTTCATCTAGGAAGTATGTAATATTTTTATCATTAAATATTTCATGGGCAATGGCTTTTATATCCTGAAAGTTGTCTGTTGTAAAGTCTGTTAATCTTATATCATCAAAATTTAAAAAGAGTTTATTTCCATTTATTTTTTTTGAAATTATTTTTAACAAGCTACTTTTTCCGCATCTTCTAATCCCAGAGATTATAACAATCTCATTTCCCTTGAGAAAATAGTCTATATTCAGGTCTCTGTCTATCAGTTCCTCAGATTTGTTGAATTCTTCCTGTTGGTCAATAATTACCTGTCTAAGCTTGTTTCTATCCATTTTATAGCAAACAAATCCTTTCCTTTATAAACCTTTCGTTGGTATTTAACAATTCTTTATAAATAGTTATTAAATTTGATTTTAAATTAAAACCAAAATATAAGGCCAACAGATGAGATGAAAGAGCTAAGGGCCAGTGTAAGCCAGGCCCCAAGAAAGTATATAATGAGCATTCTTAAGGACATAGAAAAAAGAGAAAAACCTTAAAGCTAATTTCTTTTTGCAAAGATAATACTCAGTAAAGTATTCTAAGAGTCAAATATTTTCCATACTTATCGCAGCAGGTTTGATAAGAAATTCTTTTGAAGGAGGTTTATCTGACAATTCGATTTCATAGGCATCATTTCTGAAGATAGCAGAATTAAGATATAATCCACGTTTAAGATCTCCTTGTTTAAGATCCTCTATAAATGATTCCACACTAATTTTTTTGGAATTATATAAAATAGAAGCATCATAAAAATGAATTAAAGTGCCCTCAATTCCTAAACCAAAGTTTTCAAATTTACTTGGTCCAACGAGTGAATTACAAGTGCGTAACCTGTCAATTCTCTTCCCTTTGTATGACTCTAATCTTTGGAGGAGGTTTTCATCATAATAACTAATTATAGGCTCCATTTTATTTAATAGAATTGGGGTTTCTTCGATTTTTTTAATAGCATTAGTAATTTCATAAAAAGCTTTACGATCCTTCCTATCTAGTGTATTATCAATAGCTTCCTTAACTTGTTCTCCTAATTTAATTTTAGATTTATTTTTATCATTCATAAAGAGTGTATAAGACAATCAGTATTTATAACTTTTGTATAAAAATTATACAAGAAATCTGTAAATGCGTTTTAATAAAATTGTTTAAAGTAGATATCATATTCTACTTTGTTTCTAAAAAGGTGATGAGCCTGTGGGGATTTGAACCCCAATGAACCGGTCCGAAGCCGGTTGCACTATCCAGGTTATGCTACAGGCCCAATAACTAAATAAAACTATTTATTTAAAAAACTTGTTATGTATTATTTAAGTTGGTATAAGTTGTTTATATTGCTACTATACAGTTAATATAAACCGAAAGATTTATATACATGTAATAATTTATAGAAAGCAATATGAAAAAATCAAATATATTAAATCATCATGCAGCATCACTATTATCTTATTATGTAGACCCAGAGAAAGGTTTGCATTTTATCCTAGAGCAAAAGGATCCTGACTATAAGCCCCCTTTCTTTGATAATGGGTTAAATTTCATAGGGGGAAACTGGAAGAAAGGTTTTAATATTGATAAGTCTCCAGAGGAATTAGCTCATAGAGAGATAAATGAGGAATTCTGGGATAAATATGAAGCACCAGAATCCCTGAACGAATTGCTTGGCGAAAAATTTCTTAAAAGAGAACCAGGGGTGATTGTTAAATACAACAATGAATCTGTTCAAAGAATAAAGTCAGTTGGAAAGATTCTTGATGAGGGTGCAAGCTACACAACAGATTATATTGTAAAGATATATCCTCCCATAACAAAAAATGTTTTAACTTATGGGTTAACTGCCTTCACTAAAAAATTGTCTAAAGAAGAATTTGAAACAATTGAAACTGTTATTGATGAGTTTGATGGGAAATTAATTACTGATAACCTAAAATGGGGAAGTAAAATTGTATCTGTTTCTCTTGATGAAATAAACAAACAAAACAAAAAATTTGCATGGGGTTATGGTATCATACTAAATGATTTGATTAAATCAGACATAGATACTAGTTCCACAGGTGTAATCAGACCATTAAACTTAATAAAAGTTAAAAAAATTAAATATCCTGCTGAAGCAGAAAGAACCAAATCTGGATGTCCAACTTTTAATGGTTTCGAAAGCATAGGGTATGAGTATGTCAAGAACTCTTAAAATTTCTCCTAACATCATATGTTAAAAAAGAAATCTATCGGAATGGATCTTCCCCATCTCCAACCCAGATATAGGAGCCCATTCTCTTGTTCCTTAACCTGATATGCTCATGGATTGAATATTTTAGTTTATCAATTATTTTTCTAAGCATTTGCTCACCTTTATAATAAAATAAAAAGATTATTTCTTTTTGAGGGTTATCTCAATTGTTGAAACCCTGACCTGCCTTCCTTCCTTGTTTGTGAACTCCTCTGAGTCAATCTTTATGTCACCAACATCTGCCTGCCCATTCAAAAACCTTTTTGATGCAACCTCTGCAACATCAACAGCCCTTGAAATAAACTTTCCACGAGCCTTGATAAATATATCGCTTGCATTCTTTGTTGTAAACTGCATCACAACAGCAGTCACATAGTTCATAAAAGGCTTCTCTCCAATAAAAATTGTGTTGTCTTCTGCCATTTTAGTCCCTCCTCATCATTGAAACGATGAACATCAGATGTCTTTTTTAGTATTCATCAGCCTTGTTACATAGCCTGCAATAACATTCCTTATTTTGGTTGAGCTAATGTCTGCAAACCTGCTGACTAATTTCTTGTTCTCTTCAAAATTTTTCTTAAAGTCCTGCCTATGTCTGTCTACTAATTTATTAGTTGCTCCTTTTATCTGCTTGGTCTTTATTCTTCCCATATAATCACTTGCCTGCCGAGAAATACAACTTTCTTTATAAACTTAACTAATAGGGCTTTAAAAACAAAACTTATAAACTCCTTTTAAGGAGCTCGGAAATGATTTTGGCGCCTGTTCTGCTTGTTAAATTGTTTATATCAAGTTTAGGATTCACTTCCACTAAATCAACAGCCCTTAAATTCTTTAAATTAGTTAATCTTTGCAGAAAGAAGATTAATTCCCTGGAACTTAATCCAGCAGGCTCTAAATACCCAGTCCCGGGTGCAAAAGCAGGATCCAATACATCAATATCAATAGAAACATATAGTGAGCCAAACTCAAGTGCAGCTGACATCAAAGCCTCTGAAACCTCTTTTATGCCCTCGTTAGCTATCTCTTTCATTGAAAAGAATTTTATCTTGTTTTGCTTCAGATAATCATACTCATTCTTGTGCCAGCTTCTCAAGCCAACCAGGATAACATTTCCCCTTTTTACATGATTCTCCTCGATAAGTGTCCTTAGGAAGTCCTCATGCGTAGGAGGGCTGAAATTGTTTTCGCAGTCAGGGTGTGCATCAAAAACAATAATGCCTGGATTATCAAACTGCTTTGAAAAAGCCTTAAAGCATGCATAGGTTATTGAATGGTCACCACCCAAAATAATAGGCATTTCATCATTCTGCATTATGTGGTTATAGATATTTTCATTTGTCTCGCTTATGTTTGAATTATTTACTTTAACAGATTCAACAGTAAACTCTGGCTTAACACCCTGCTCATTTAAGAAAACCTGTTTAAGCTCATTAATAATCTTGTCAGGGGCAAGCTCTGTGCCAAGAGTTTTTCCAAGCCCTCCTGCTGAAAAAGGTATTTTAATCAGTTTCATGCAAACAGGTTTTTTATTGAATTATTTAAATATTGTTAAAATGCAAAACTATAAAAACAATTAATATTAATTTAAAACCATGGAATACAAACAGGTTATTCTTGTAAGAGAAGACTTAAAGCTTGACAAGGGAAAGATGGCTGCACAGGTAGCTCATGCGTCTGTTGAGGCTGCCCTCAGGTCAGATAAAGAGATTGTAAAGCAGTGGCGTATTAAAGGAATGAAGAAGATTGTCCTGAAAGTAAAAAACAAGGAAGAGCTTTTCAAGTACAAAGAAATTGCAAAAAATAATAATCTAAAAACAGCATTAATAACAGATGCTGGAAGAACAAGCATAAAGCCAGGCACAATAACTTGCCTTGCAATAGGCCCTGATGAAGAAAAAAAGATAGATGATGTAACAGGCAAGCTTAAGATGATGTAATTAATTATTATTCCTAAATTGTATTTTTTATTACAGAAATGTTTAAATATAAGCTAAGCCTATTTATTTTATTAACTACAATTTATTGTATTTACTGAAAAGGAGATATACTATATATTGTATAATGGGATAATTATGAAATGCATATTCTGCGGTGAAGCTACCCGTGTAACTGACAAGAGGGAATCTCCTAAAGGAACAAGAAGGAGAAGGGAATGCCTGAAATGTAAAAAAAGGTTTACTAGTTATGAGAGGCCTGAACAAAAAGAAATCATGGTTGTTAAGAAAGATGGAAGAAAAGAACTATTTTCAAAAGAAAAACTAAAAGCTGGAATAATGAGGGCCTGTGAAAAAAGGCCAGTATCTCCTGAAAAAATAGATCGGATTGTTGATAATATTGAAGAAAAATTAAGAAAAAAAAGAAAAGAAGTTAAATCTGAAGAGATAGGGAAGATTATAATCAACAAACTAAAGAAGTTAGATACTGTTGCCTACATAAGATTTGCTTCTGTTTATCATGATTTTCAGGATATTAAAGATTTTAAAAAAGAAATAAAGGGGTTGAAAAATGGTAAAGCATATTAAAAAAAGGAGTGGAAAAATTGTAAAGTTTGAAAAGGAAAAAATAGTCAATGTAATATTTAAGGCTGCAGAAGCTGTTGGTAAAAAAAACCTGAAAAAGGCAGAAGAACTTGCTGAAAAAGTTGTTAAAATCCTTAGGAAAGACTTTGCCACAAAGATTCCCACTGTAGAAAATGTTCAGGATATTGTTGAAAAAGTTTTGATTGAAGAAGGAGATGCCAAAACTGCCAAAGCATATGTTCTTTACAGGGAGCAGCATAAGAACATAAGGGAAACTGTCAAGCTTTTAAGGGATATCACAATGGTTGATGATTATCTAAAACAGCTAGATTGGCGTGTAAGGGAAAACAGCAATATGGCTTACTCTTTACAGGGCCTCAATGTCCATATAACCTACACTGTAATATCAAACTATTGGCTAAGCAGCATCTATCCTCAAGAGATCAGAAATACCCACATAAACGGCGAATACCATATTCATGATTTAGGAACCCTTGGGCCGTATTGTGTTGGCTGGGATTTGAGGGATATACTAATAAGTGGATTTAAAGGCGTAATTGGCAAGATAGAAAGCAAGCCAGCCAAGCACTTTAATGTTGCACTTATGCAGGTTGTAAATTTCCTTTACACACTGCAGGGAGAATCAGCTGGTGCTCAGGCCCTGTCAAACTTTGACACACTGTTAGCTCCATTCATAAGGCATGATAACCTCAGTTATGAGCAGGTTAAACAGGGAATGCAGGAATTCTTGTTCAACATGAATGTCCCAACAAGGACGGGTTTTCAAACCCCTTTTACAAATATAACCCTTGACTTAAACTGCCCTGACTATATGAAAGAGGAAAACATAATAATCGGGGGCCAGCTTAAAAAAGAGAGATACAAGGATTTTCAGAAAGAGATGAACCTGTTTAATAAAGCATTTGCAGAAGTAATGCTAGAGGGAGATGCAAAGGGAAGGCCTTTTACATTTCCGATTCCAACCTATAATATAACAAAAGATTTTGATTGGGATAATAAAAATTATGATATTATCTGGGAGATGACTGCAAAGTATGGGACCCCATATTTTTCAAATTTTATAAACTCTGATATGAGTCCAGATGATGTAAGAAGCATGTGCTGCCGATTGCGCATCAACAAAAGGGAGCTAAAGAAAAGGGGTGGCGGCTTGTTTGGCTCAAATCCTTTAACAGGCTCAATTGGTGTTGTTACAATCAACATGCCAAGGATTGGATATAAAGCAAAAAATGAGCATGAGTTTTTTAAAGAGCTTGAAAGATTAATGGAGCTTGCCAAGGAAAGCCTTATAATAAAGAGAAAGATTTTGGAAAGCTTCACACAAAGAGGGTTATATCCTTACAGCATATTTTATCTAAGAAACATTAAAAAGGGTTTCAAGGAGTACTGGAAAAACCATTTCTCTACAATAGGTATTATAGGAGTAAATGATGCTCTTTTAAACTTTAAGGGTATTAGCATAGCAGACAAAGAAGGGCTGAAGTTTGCAGGAAAAATACTGGACTTCATGAGAAGCAAGCTGGCTGATTTCCAGGAGGAAACAGGAGATATATTCAACCTTGAGGCAACCCCGGCAGAGGGTGCTTCTTATAGGCTGGCTAAAATAGACAAGAAAAAATATCCTGATATTAAGGTTTTCAACCAGGAAAAATATGACAAGAATGCAGAGCCTTATTACACAAATAGCACACAGCTCCCAGTGGGATTTAGTGATGATATCTTTGAGGCTCTTGAATTACAGGATAAACTGCAAATAAAGTATACAGGAGGAACTGTGCTTCATGGCTTTTTGGGAGAAAAAATGCCAAGCATTGAATCTACAAAATCATTAGTCAGAAAGATTGCAGAAAATTTTAAGCTTCCTTACTTTACAATCACCCCTACATTTAGTATATGTCCTGGCTGCGGATATATAGCAGGTGAGCATAAAAAATGTCCAAAGTGTGGAAAAAAATGCGAGGTATGGTCAAGGCCTGTTGGTTATTTAAGGCCTGTTGAGCAGTGGAATAATGGTAAGCAAACTGAATTCAAAGACAGAAAAACCTTTGATAAACAGATAAAAGATAAAACCTGAATATGAAAATAGGAGGAATTCAAAAAACAAGCCTTATTGACTACCCAAATAAGGTTTGCGCTGTTTTTTTTGCATCTGGCTGTAATTTCAGATGTCCTTACTGTTATAACCCTGAACTTGTTTTTAACAAAACAGAATTAATCAATGAAAAATGGATTTATAATTTCTTGGAAAAAAGAAAAAATTATTTGGATGCTATCCTCTTAAGTGGAGGAGAAATAACAATTCAGCCAGATTTTATTGAGTTTGTTAAAAGGATAAAGCAATATGGTTATTTAGTTGGAATAGAGACAAACGGCTCAAAACCAGACGCTATAAAAAAGCTAATAGACAGCAGATTAACTGATTTTATTGCAATGGATATAAAATCTGACTTAGAAACTTATGAAAAAGCAGCATGTGCCAAGCTAGACAAGGGAAAAATAAAAAAGAGTGTTGAACTAATAAAAGACAGTAATGTTGATTATGAGTTCAGAACAACTGTTGTTCCTGGACTGTTTAATGAGGAAACAGCCATAAAAATAGGAGAATGGCTAAAGGGAAGCAAAAAATATGTTTTACAGCAGTTTAATAATGATAGGGACATGATAAACAAAAGCTTTAAAAGAAAAAAACCATATATAGTTGATAAACTAAAAAAATTCAAAAAAATTCTTGAACCTTATATAAAGGATGTAAGGATTAAAGGCATATAGTTTGATAGCAAGCCATGTGCAGTACTCTTTTTAAACCAAAAACTTTTAAATAAGGTGATATTTCTTTAAAACTGTGACATGGGCTCGTAGCTCAGCCTGGCAAATTTTTGCGAAAAATTTGATAAAAAGCAGACGACTCCTAGTCTTCGACCGGAGTCCCCTTGTAAAAAATTTCGCATGTTTGGGCAATAGTAGCAATCGGCTCTTAACCGATAGGTCGAGGGTTCGAAACAGCTTCTTGCTAAGCTGGCACGCAGGAGCGACATTCAATTGCTTTGCAATTGAAGTCCCTCACGCTCGCTTCGCTCGCAACAACTGTCGAAAGTCCCTCCGAGCCCAGTTTGATTATCAAAAAAAGAAAAATTTTAATATATCCTTTAAAACCATTACATAAAACCTAACAATGTCAATAAGATGAAAGCAGCAATAATAAGCCTTGAAAGTGAAAGTTCAAAATGGATAGTAAAAGCCATGCAGAAATATTTTGACAGGGTTGACAGCATAAATATTAAGGAAATTGAAGTGCGTTCATTAAAAAACCAAATAGAGATTTTATATAATGAAAAGCCCTTGGAAAAATATGATTGCATTTATGCAAGGGGCTCTTTTAGGTATGCGCTAACCCTGACAGCAATAGCCTCTGCTTTATTTGATAAAACATATATGCCAATAGCCCCTGAGTCATTTGATATTGTCCATGATAAATTTCTTACGCAGCTAGTTTTGCAAAAACATAAGATTCCCATGCCGGATTCTTACCTTGCTCCAACACTTAATGCTGCAAGAAAGATATTGAGAAAGGTTAATTATCCTATTATTATGAAGTTTCCCAAGGGCACAGGAGGCAAGGGAGTTATGTTTGCTGATTCCTTTCCAGCTGCAAGCTCTATACTCGATGCAATAGGACCATTAAAAATTAAGGTGGTTATACAAGAATATATAGAGACAAACAGCACAGATACAAGGGCAATGGTTGTTGGTGACAGGGTTGTTGCAAGCTACCAGAGAAAAGCAACCAAGGGAGAAAAAAGAGCCAATATCCATATGGGCGGCATTGGTGTAAAATGCATCTTAGATGAAAAAACAAAAAAGGTTGCTATTAAGGCAGCAAGGACTCTTAAATCAGACATATGTGCAGTTGATATACTTGAAACAAGTCTTGGTCCCTTGGTTATAGAGGCAAATCTCTCTCCCGGGCTGCAGGGTGTAACAAAATACACAGGCATAGATGTTGCAGATAAAATTGCTAGCTTCTTATACAAAAAAGCAAAGGAATTCAAGGACAAGGGCAAGACTAAGGATACCTCTAAGATATTTGATGACCTTGGAATAAAAGCTACATCAGATGAGCTAAAGCAGATAATAACAAACCTAGACTTCAGGGGCAATAGAATTCTCCTGCCTGAGTTGGTTACAAAGATAACTAATTTTGATGAAAAAGATGAGCTGGTTATCAGGGCTGATAAAGGTATCCTGACCATAGAGAAAATAAAGGGAGAGGAAAACAGATAATTATCAAATGAGGCTTGCATGTTTATTTTCTGGCGGCAAGGACAGTGTTTTTGCATTATACAAAGCAGTGCAAGCAGGCCATAAGGTTTCTTGTTTAATCACAATGAAATCAAGGAAAACTGATTCTTATATGTTTCATATTCCAAATATTGAATTTGCTAAATCACAGGCAGAGGCACTAAATATTCCTATTGTTTACATGGGTTCTTGTGGTGTTAAGGAAAAAGAGCTTGAGGACTTAAAAAAAGCAATTAAAAGAGCAAAAGAAAAATATAATATACAGGGAATTGTATCTGGCGCTCTTGCATCAAATTATCAGGCAGAAAGAGTAAAAAAGATCTGCGATGAATTAAATCTCAAGTCAATAAACCCTCTATGGGGAATTGATGAAGAGCAGTATCTTATGGATTTAATTGATGCAAAATTCAAGGTTATAATAACAGGCATTGCAGCAGATGGATTAAATAATGGCTGGCTTGGAAGAGAAATTGACAACAATTGCATTGAGGACTTGAAAAACCTCAATAAGAAAAACAAGATTCATATTGCTGCAGAAGGGGGGGAATATGAAACATTTGTTCTGGACTGCCCATTGTTCAGGAAAAAGATTAAGATAATGGATTTTGATATAATCATGGAGAATGAATGCACAGGCCAGTATATAATTAAAACTATAGGGCTTGTTGAAAAATAAATACTAGTTAAGTCCAATTTTTGTTGGCTCACAAAATTCCATATTCTGATAGTCTTGAGTATTCAAAATCACTAGCATCAGAAAAATCCATTCGTGAAAATATTCTATGTTTCTTTAAAATTTCTTGTATTCCTTTTAATGCAAAAGCCTTTATAAGTAATTTATCATCTAATTCGGATCCAGATGCAAGACCATAAAAATCATTACCCTCTCTTTTTAAAGTTAAATCAGATGTTGGAATTTTTTTATAAGGCTCTGTAAGTTCATAGGTAGTAGTTCCATATTCAGGACATTCACGATCTGGAACGCCCTTTCTTCTAAGTTGATCTTTTAAGTAATTTGGAGTAATCTGCTCAGATATTTCTTTGAATATAACATCTGTTAATTTTCTATCTACTTTTAGTCTTAAACTTTGAACCATATTTAAGAAGTGTAATATCAAGTATTTAAACCTTTCGTTTATTAACTACCTTTAAGATACAACAAGATATATTAGAATATTAATAAATATATTAAATGTTAAGTATATTGATATATTAAAAAGTATATTAATATATTTAAAACAATATTAATCAAAGAAAAATTAAAACCTGCTGAAATGCCCGAATTCTGGCAGTACAGCCTTTGTATTGCCATTTTAAAAACGAAAAATATATAAAGAACACTCTCTTTTATTTTTATATAATTAAATGGCTATATCTCTTATTAAAATAGTTGATTTTAGCTAATAAAATTGTTAAGCAAACTAGAGAGCAAAAGGAGATTAAAATGACTGATTCAGGTTATGGAGCAATACATATCCAGGTTTTGGGCGGCTTAGAAGCAGTTAGAAAAAGACCAAGCATGTATGTAGGCGATACAAGTGTAAGGGGCCTGCATCATATGGTCTATGAGGTGGTTGATAATTCTATAGATGAGGCCTTGTCTGGATTCTGCTCTGAGATAACAGTTATAATGCACCAAAACAAGAAAATCACTGTTATTGACAATGGAAGAGGAATTCCTGTTGAAATACATCCAAAATACAATAAGCCAGCTGTTGAAATAGTCATGACAAAGCTTCATGCTGGAAGCAAGTTTGACAAAAGGGCATATAAGGTTAGTGGCGGATTGCATGGTGTTGGTGTTTCTGTTGTTAATGCACTTTCAAAAGAGCTGGAGATTTATGTTAAAAGAGATGGCAAGATTTACTTCCAGAAATATGCTTATGGAAAACCTCTCTGCAAGGTTAATGTTGTTGGCATGGCAGATAAGGCAGATGAAACAGGAACAAAAGTCACTTTTCTTGCAGATGATTCTATTTTTGAAAGTATTGAATATAGCTTTGATATTGTATCAAGCAGGTTAAGAGAGCTTGCTTTTTTGAATAAGGGGCTTAAGATAAACATAAAAGATGAATCAACTGAAAAAAGCTATGAATTCTGTTATGAAGAGGGTATAAAATCTTTTGTTGAATATATCAATAAAAACAAAAAAGGGCTGCATGATATAATCTATTTTCAGAGAGATAAGAATGGAACAACTGTTGAGGTTGCATTGCAGTATAATGACGGCTATCTTGAAAACATATTCTCATTTGCCAACAGCATAAACACAATAGAGGGAGGCACTCATTTATCTGGTTTTAAAACAGCACTAACCAGAACATTTAATTCCTATGCTGAAAAAAATAATGCAAAGGATATTAAGCTAACAAGCAATGATGTAAGGGAAGGACTCTCTGCTATTATCTCAGTAAAGCTTAAAGAACCGCAGTTTGAGGGCCAGACAAAAACAAAGCTGGGCAATTCAGATGTTAAGGGCATAGTTGACTCAATAGTTAGTACTGGCATGAGCACCTATCTTGAAGAGCACCCCTCTGTTGCAAAAATAATCATTGATAAAATGATTAATGCTGCAAGGGCAAGAGAGGCAGCCAGGAAAGCCAGGGATCTGACAAGAAGAAAAGGGATACTAAATAATTCTTCTTTGCCTGGAAAGCTTGCAGACTGCTCTGAAAAGGATCCAAGCTTATCTGAGATTTATATTGTTGAAGGAGACTCAGCAGGAGGCTCTGCAAAACAGGGAAGAGACAGGAAATTTCAGGCAATCCTGCCATTAAAGGGAAAAATCCTGAATGTGGAAAAAGCAAGATTAAACAAGATAATAAGTTCTAATGAAATTATTACAATGATATCTGCCTTGGGAACAGGCATAGGCGAAGAATTTAACATAAATAAAGCAAGGTATCATAAGATAATTATAATGACTGATGCTGATATTGACGGAAATCACATTGCATGCTTGTTATTAACATTCTTTTATAGATACATGAAGCCATTGATAGAGGCAGGGTACATATATTTAGCCATGCCCCCACTTTATATGATAAAAAACAAAAACCTAGTAAAATATGCATATAATGATGCTGAAAAAGATAAGGTAATCAAGGAAATTGGCCCCAATTTCAATATTCAGCGCTACAAGGGTCTTGGTGAGATGAACCCAAAACAGCTCTGGAACACAACCATGGATCCTGCTAATCGTGTCTTAAATCAAGTGGCAATAGAAGATGCATTATTAGCAGATGAGATGTTTACAATATTAATGGGCAGCGAGGTAGAGCCAAGGAGGAAATTTATTGAAGAGCATGCCCTAGAAGTTAAGAATTTGGATGTATGAATTATTAGTATTACTCTTTTCTATGTAAATCTTGTTCAAATTTCTCTGCACATTCCTCTGAGCAGAACCTGTATACTGTGCCCTCTATCTCTTTTTCAACAATAGAGTCCGGACCCATTAGAACCTTTCCGCAGCGTCTGCATTTCGCTCCCTGCCCATCATCCTCTGCTCCTTCCATAAAACCCTGCTCCCAGGGCTCCATGGCATCATCTTCCACAAGGGAATCCCTGCCTTCTTCAGAATAGACTTTTTCAATATCCTCTGATTCATTTATTTCATCTTTTCTCATATAATCCACTGAACTAACTAAAAAACATTTGGTATATTAAGCTTTTGGTTTTGATTACGAAAGGTTTATAAACAATTTATTTTTCCCTTTAGGGGATATCTTAAAGGAATTATCAGATTATAAAATGGCTCAAGAAAGATCAACATTAAAATTAAAAAAAAAGAAATGGTATCAGATTTTAGCTCCAAAGGAGTTTAATGAGGTAATAATAGGTGAAACCCCATCTCTAGACCCAAGACTTCTTATTGACAGGATTGTAACAGTTAACTTAATGGACCTCACAAGGGATATCAAAAAACAAAACATCAATATGAGGTTCAAGGTAACTGGCTTAAAAGAGAACAAGGCACTGACAGAGGTTATTGGATATCAAACCATAAATACATTCATAAAAAGAATAATAAGAAGAGGCAGGGATAATCTCCATGATTCTTTTGTATGCAAGACATCTGATGAAAAAAATGTAAGATTAAAGCCATTGATAATAACAGTGAACAAAACAAAGGGCGTTGTAATTAACTCATTGATAAAGGCATTAAAAGTTAATCTAACAGAATATGTTAAAAAAATAACATACAAAGAACTTGTAAATGACTTAGTATCCCATAAACTGCAGTCTAGTTTAAAGAATTCTTTAAAAAAAATATATCCCTTGAGAAGCCTTGAGATAAAAGAAATGCTTTTAGAGACTGAAAAGAGAGTTATTGATAAGAAAGAAGCCAAAGAAAAAGAAAAGCCAAAAGAAAAAGCTGAGCTTAAAGAAGAGAGTGATAAAGCAGGAATTGAAGAAGAAGAAAAGACTAAATCAAAAGAAGACAAACCAAAACAAGAGGAAATTAATCAAGATAATTCTAATAAAAAAAAAGTTGAAGAGAAGAAAGAAAAAAAATCTAAGAAAATATAGAAACAAGGTGATGAATATGCCAAAACCAGTGATTGATTATAAGAAATGCAAAGCATGTGGTAATTGCATTGATATCTGCCCAATGCAGGTTTTTGAAAAAGAAAATGATAAAGTTATTGTGAAAAATCCTGACAAATGCATTGGATGCCGTGCATGTGAAGTCCAGTGCCCAGAAGGGGCCATTAAAGTAGTTGATTGATTTCTTAATCAAATAAGCCAGAAATCTCCACACTTTAGTGTGTGAGATGAATGGCTAACTTTTTCTACTTGTAAAATAATAATATGCGTGGCGAAAGAAATTTGCGCCACGCACCAACCCCATCAAGTTAGCG
>Ga0210051_1003709_pt1 | contig 15085 bp, 18 predicted proteins | sample CryGey092014_all_FD_185464 | JGI IMG/M metagenome (GOLD analysis project Ga0210051, IMG submission 185464) | Groundwater microbial communities from aquifer - Crystal Geyser CG23_combo_of_CG06-09_8/20/14_all (SPAdes) (version 2) | ecosystem: Environmental > Aquatic > Deep subsurface > Groundwater...
TCATCTTGCTTTTCCCTTCTTCTCTGTTATAATAAGCATATCACCATGAGAGGACTACCAAAGGCGGATCTCGATCCCCGCGGGAATGCCTCTCTTTTTATTTCTTCAGTTTCTCCTTAAGTGGTGATAACACCAGGATATAATCAGCATACTTTTTCAGTAACGAGGAATACTTTCGATTCGGAGCTACAATTTTGAGTAACTTCCCTTTACTCTCCCAATACTCGATCAAACAATGAAAATCTCCGTCTCCAGACACAATAATTGCCTTAGTATAGTTTTTCCACTCGATCATTGAGTGCAATACCAGCTCAGCATCAACATTGCCTTTAATTTTTACCACTCCACCGTCTTTTACTTCCAAAGTAGGTTTAAACACACAAATGTATCCCACGTTTTGCAGATACGTATAAAGTGACTGGTTTCCTTGCACAAAACCGATAAACAAGTAGGTTTTCTTCACTCCGTACTTCGTCAACAAATAGGTACGAAATTTGCCAAAATCCAGCTTCCACCCCTGGCTCCGCACCCCCAGATTCAAATTCTGACTATCGATAAAGGCATACACTCTTTTTGTGGTATTCTTGGATTTTTGTATATTTGTTCTCATTATGCTCCTGCAATCATGTAATCATGTATTAATACATTAATACACTTATCTCTATCCTACTCTCGTCCCGTTAGGAACTGGTTTTTCTGGCATTGCCAGAACTGGGATAATATGGTCAGCGTAGCCAATATCAAAAATCATACCTGCTGTCATATTTATACTTTCATTTTACATTATATTTTGTTTCAAGGAGTATGGGGCGTCCCCCTCCTCCTTGCTGCGCACCTTATCGATGCCAATTTAACTTACCAGATTTCGACCCAGGGCCATTATTTTGACCCAGATCTGTACGGATGGTCGCACTTGGACCTGTATAGCCAGCCGAGTACCCATATGTATTAGCTAATTTAGCAGCGCTCCAACTTGTCGTAAATCCTTCAACCTTTATTCCGGAGAAAGCATCCTCCGAGTTGTATATACTCAATACGCCATTATTACTATGGAGGCCATGACAGAACGCATACGAGCCCTCTTCAGGACCCAAGAAACCTCCTACTGCCCACGTTGCCAAGGGAGATTCATCAAAATTGTAATCATGGAATATCCCAATCTGCGCATGCTCTCCCAGGACATCAAATGGACCTACCTTGTTCTCCATACTGCAACTATCCCCCTCACCCTCCCACACATTCCCATCTCTGGCCATCACAATTACTTTGACACTGTTTGTCATACTTTTAGCTTACTCAAGCTCCCCAAGTTGAGCATCTCCGTCGCCTCTACCCCGTCATATTTGCCCGTCAAAATATCCGCCACCTCATTCACAGTCGTCTCACGCGAGACGTACTCTCCCTCTCTCCCCGTTTGACTCGCAGTTGTAAAGAATGGTTGGGTCATGTAGTTTTTGATCAGTTCTGCTCGGTGATAACTAGTCCTATTTTCTTCCGATAGCTCACTCTCCCCCACCAGTGCCACCATCCGCTCGAGCTCCTTGGCTTTGGACAACATGGCTTGCATAGCCAGATAAGTCTCAAAATGTTTCTGCCCCACCACGTCACTTCGCATCAGAGACGAGGATGAGGAAAGCAGTGAGACCGCGGGGAAATGGCCCTGTTGGTACACCTCACGCGAAAGAGTCAAAACCGAGTCAAGATAAGGGAAAATTGATCCAACTCCAAGATCGGTCAAATCATCACTTGGTACATAGATCGCCTCAATCGCACTCATTTTGCCAGAGCTTGTCGAGACTAGCCGCTCATGCACCATTGCCATCTCACTAGCCAAAGTCGGTTGGTACCCATCCTCCGACGGCATGGTCCCAGTCAAGACCGAGAGCTCCCCCAAAAAGTCCAGTCTTGCCGCCCTGGATCAGTGGCGCCACTAGATCAATCACTTTGATCCCCGTTTCCCAGATCGCCTCTTTAGCTTCTATTTCGGGATACTTGGGCGGCTGTCCGATCACGCTGACTTTATCACCAGCAATCTCTCCCAGCTCATCAATGGGCTCCCCAAAAGCATCCATCACTCTCCCCAGAGTTGCATTCCCGCCGGCACTTGCATGATTTCTCCCGTGGCCGTGATCTCCTCATCCGCCCCCAGCCCGCCTCTCCCGCGCAAAATCAGACAGTCTACAACACTTGTCCCGTGCGACGCATAGACCATAATCAAAGATCTGTTAGGTCCCTCACACAACTCATAAATCTTTGGCATCGCTTGGCCAAACTTAACTCTAGCCACCCCCCCCACTACTCCAATGATTTTTCCGGTGATTTTCATATCATCATCCCTGCAGCGAACCGCAGTCCTTGTTTTTTGTTATCTAATAATTTGCGTGCTTTGCGCTTGGCTTTATGCAACTTTTCCTGTCTTATTTCCAAGTTATTCAAAGAATTGTCTAGATGCATCAGGCGCGAGGCAAACTTGCCTAGTTGGGCCTGACGAATCGTCTCATCAAACACCTTGGCAAACACTTTGGTCGAGAGATGTTTTCCTACCTCAGATACCGTCGGCTCATACAAAAATTTGAGTAGCTTCTCTCTCTGCAAGCGATCCTTTTTGTCCAACATATCCATGGTCAGCTCCCCAGAAAGCAAACGCTCAACTGGTTCTTGTCTGGCAATATTCACAAAATCTCCGTAATAAATCTTTACCCGGCGATAACTTTGCAGTTGGGTCACTACTTCGCTAAATGCGGCTGGGGTGAGCTCCTCGTTGGGCAGATCCATAAACTTAAACTTAAAATCGGGTAGTAGCGTCCTCACCATCTTGGCACCATTTTCGCCTATCACATAAGCATCGCCCTTGTGGGTGGTAACTTCTTCGATATATCGCGCCACCACTCGCGGCCCCAAGTCCCCAAACATCCCCGTGTGTGATGAAAGCAAAACTAGTGCATCAATCGGCTCCTTTTCTCCCGCCACCGTCGATCTCCGCTTTGCCTGGAAATCCATCTCCACCCGACCTTCAAGGACTGTCCTTGAAGGTGTATACTAAACTCAATGCCCAGCAAAAACGCTCTCAAAGAATATGAGCCAGGTGGCTACTACCACCTCTACAATCGTGGCGTCAATAAGCGTCTCATCTTCAAAGACGCCAAAGACTATTCTACCTTCCTCTCCTACCTTCAGTTCTATCTCTCACCTCCACCACCCGACCTTCAAGGACTGTCCTTGAAGGTCTCACCATCTCGCAAACCTCACAATTATCACCAAGAAATCGAGTTATTATCTTACTGTCTCATGCCCAACCATTTCCATCTCATGCTCAAACAAAATTCTGAATATGGGATCAGTCATTTTATGAGCTCAGTAATCACCAAATACGTCCGTTATTTTAATACTCGCTACAAACGCATTGGTCCCCTTTTCCAAGGTCGCTACAAAGCCGTTCGCGTAACTGATGAATACCAATTTACCTATCTCACCAAATATATCCACCGCAATCCACTCTCCATCCCCACCTTCAAGGACAGTCCTTGTAGGCTCTCCAACTATAAATACTCTTCGTACGGTAATTATCTCCATCTCTTTCAACAGAACTGGGTATCCACCAGTGACATTCTAAGTTATTTTTCTAAAACTAATCACCACCTCTCATATCAAAATTTTGTCGAAGGATCAGAGCCCGACGACATTACCATAATTTCCAAACTCACTCTCGACGTCGACTGACCTTCAAGGACTGTCCTTGAAGGTTGATTACAACTCCAAGACAATCGTTCCGTCCTGATCCGTTCTCTTCACAGTTGCTCCAACCTTTGATAATCGATCCAAAGTCTCTGTTGTCGGGTGGCCATAAGTGTTTTTCTCCCCCACCGAGATCACGGCGATCTCCGGACGGATTATTTCCAAGAACTCTTGGGTACTTGCGTACTTTGATCCATGGTGACCTACTTTGAGTATGTCAACCATGGGCAATGAGTCATGAGCTACTAACCATTTCTCTGCCTGGTCACCCGCATCTCCAGTCAAGAGAACATATTTGTTATCCTCTAGTAATTGCAGTACGACACTGCGCTCATTAAGATCACCCCGTTTAGCACTCGCGCCCAGTATCTGCTCACGCTCCACGCTTTGCATTTGGTCACTAAACACCAATACATATTGTTCAATCGTATCTGGTGGCCATAGCACGCTAAACTCGAGCTTATCCAGTCCTTGTTTGGCTTGTACCACTATCCTGTCTCCCCGCTCAACCGCTCCAACAATTACTTTGTTTATCGCCAACTTCTTAATCAATTTGTCCAGTCCAGCACTACTATGCACTCCATCAGCCGTCACAAAATGGATCACTTGATATCTATCTACTACAGCACTCAAACCGTTCATATGATCAAAGTCCGTATTGGTCAGTACTATGAGCTCGATTGTCCGATCGTAAAATGGCACATACTGTTCCAGGCAAGACAATATTTTTTCGCTACTGGGACCTCCGTCAATTAAAACTTGGGTCTTACCCTTAATTATCAAAATCGCATCCCCTTGCCCTACGTCACACATCACCATCTTTGCATGTGTTCCAGGCAACTGAGAAACCACCATGATGCACAGCCCCACCACCATACCTACCAAGTAATATCCTCTTTTTTTCATATTCAGTTTCTCAGTAAATCAGTGTATCAGTTTATCAGTTTTTCAGCTGGAACACTGAAATACCGACTCACCGACAGACCGACTAGCCGAATAATCGTATCACCCACACCATATACGCCAAGATCGGATACGTCAGCCATGCCATCACCCGTCCTCCTACAAGAATACCAGCACTCATCCCCATAATCAGGGGAATTATAGGTAAAACCAACAAATTAACAATCGGCGAGATCCAACTAACTGTCCCAAAGTGCCAGAGAATGACTGGCAGTGTAGCTATCGTAGCTGCTAGCGTTGGATATAGGTAGTTTGCCAATATACTCTGGACATAAGTCGTCATCCCGACCGAAGATGACAATATCTTGATCCTTGGCCCTAGATACAGCAGTCCTGCCGTCGCGGCAACCGACAATTGAAACCCCACGTCCAGCAACATCAGGGGACTCGCCAATAGCATAATGCCTGCACTCACCCAAAGTAGTCGTCTGGCCTCCGTAGGTCTGCCCAAGTAATAGGCGATCAATGTTAGGCTCCCCATGATCCCCGCTCGGATCACCGAGGCCGAAGCCCCCGCAATCAACACATACACTACAATCCCCCCAATTCCTCCCCCAATCGCCCAACCCCTACTCACTACCCTCATTAATACTCCCATCAGTACAGCAGCCACCACCGAGACATTAAACCCACTTGCTGCAATCACGTGCAGCGTCCCCGTATTCACCAGTGCCTGGTAAAAATCCCGTGGCATCTGAGCCTTGACTCCTAGGAGTATTCCCCCGGAGAGACTCGCCATCGGCTCTGGCAACGTGCGCTGCAGCTGTCCCACCCATGCCTTGCGCCAATGCCCCAACATAATCATAATATTCGTAGGGGCGGACCCCCGTGTCCGCCCGTGAAATTTTATGATTGCATTCTTCATCACAACTCGCGTCACCTTGCCCAGTTGAATCTGTGGCTCCACGATCCCCTCAAAACGCACGCGACTTCCAGGTATAATTGGTGTGTAACCATCCAGTGCAATATACCAACTCCCGCTTCTCACAATAGTTTTGCTATCGCTATACTCCGGCTCTTCCAAAATCGTCGCCGTATATGCCACAACCGAATCATTTTCCCAATCACTCGGCAATGGACTCGGCAAAAAATACCAACGCACTCCAAACAAACTAATAAATACTAACCAAATCTTTAATTTTTGCATACACACTAGCCGGGATCTTGGCTTTACTCACGAGCTCTGCGCTACTCCCGTATGGCCGGTTGGCGATGATCGCCTTTGCTCGCGCCTCTCCTATCTCTGGCAAACTATCCAACTCCCCCACGCTCGCTGTATTTATGTTTATTAGTTTTGAATTTTGAACATTAGAGCTTGTTTGATTATTGGAATTTGGTGCTTGGTTATTATTTTCATCCCGACTAGGTATATATACCTTCCCCCCATCCTTGACCTCTTCTGCCAAATTTAACGTCTTCGCCACCCACTCCCTATCTGCCTCTGCCGAAAGTCCTCCCGCACTCACCAACGCGTCCCCGATTCTTGATCCACTGGGCATTTTGTATACACCCGGCTTCTCTACCGCCCCCGCCACGTCCACCACAATTTGCATATTGTCACCTGATTTAAGAATTTGAGAATTTGTGATTTGAGAATTAGATTTGACTATCTCCACACTCGCCTGCTCTCCCCTCATCGCCCCCCACAGTCCATATCCAACTATTCCCACACCTATCACCCCCACTACTACAAACATCCAATACTGTTTTAAAAATTCGCCAATTTTCTCCACTCCTAAAGCCTAGCAAATTATTCATCCCAATTCAATCACTACATTTATCCATTTCCGTGCTTGACACCTCCAATTTACATAGTAATATGGAGTTATGTATACCAGATTACTCAATCCACCAAAAAATCACAGTTATTTTTTGTTTGGACCTCGAGGTACAGGCAAAACCACCTTCCTTCAGTCTGAGTACCCTCATGCCCACTACATTGATTTACTCAGAGCAGATGTTTATACAACATACTTAGCCAACCCAGAAAAACTAGAAAAATCCATTCCTCCCAACTTTACAGATTTCATCATTATCGACGAAATTCAGCGGGTCCCCGAACTCTTAAACGAAGTCCATCGCCTTATCGAAAGTCCCGCTCACTATAAATTTATCTTGACGGGTAGCAGTGCTCGCAAGCTCCGTCACCAAGGTGTCAACTTGCTTGCAGGGCGCGCCTATTTATATTACATGCATCCACTCACCATCAACGAACTGGGGGCCGACTTTAACCTTGCAAAATCACTTCAACTAGGTACCCTCCCAGCCTGCCTAACAGCAGACAATCCCCAGGGATATCTCGATAGCTATCTTGGCTCATATCTCGAACAAGAAATCAATCAAGAAGGTTTGACGCGCAATCTTTCGGCTTTTTATCGTTTTCTACAAGTAGCAAGTTTTTCCCAGGGATCACCTCTCAATACATCCTCCATTGCCCGAGAAGTCAGTGTCCAAGTCAAAGTTGTAGATAACTATTTTAGTATTCTTATTGATTTACTAATCGGTGTATTACTCCCTTCTTGGACAAGACGCGCTAAACGTCGACTCGTTCATCGTCCCAAATTCTATTTTGTCGACGCTGGATTGTACAACACAGCCAGACCAAGTGGATATCTAGATAAACAAAGCGAAATAGGTGGCATTGCTCTCGAAACCCTCTTTTTTAGCCATCTCCGTGCCGTTAATGATTATTATCAGCTAAGGTATACTTTCTCCTACTACCAGACTGCTAGTGGCCAAGAGATCGACTTTGTCGCCTATGGTAAAAATGGTTTTTTTGCCTTTGAAATCAAACTTGGGGCTGGCTTTTCTCCTAGCTGGACCAGAGCTCTCACCAGTTTTGGCAAAGACTACCCAGAAGCCAAACTTTATTTAATCTACACCGGCTCTACCACTCTTTATCACAACAACATCACTATTCTTCCAGTCGAAACCGCCCTCAAAAATCTTACTGATATCCTCACTTCCTCATCCACCACCTCCGGTAAAATGGCTCGCTCCACGGATCAGTCGTGAGTGTCACTTTGCTCCCCCACCTTGACTTTCGATAATCTTCGAATTACAATACATTTTGTATGAAGAAAATCGAAACAATTTGGCGCCATCCGCAAATCCAGCAAATTCTTCATCGTCGCCGACGTTTTCAAACTACTCTATCTAGCCTCCACCATCCGCAACCTCAATAAAGATATTGTTTACCAGACCAACTCCCCCCTCACCCCTACACAGCTAGAAGGACTTGCTCCTCCCTCGACTATCTTCGGGTGTTATAGCGCCGCCAAAGAGATCCTGGGTGAGCCTCCTGCCGACTATTCTGCACTTTATCTCTACGGCGACCCTCAAAACTTACCCGAAATCAAATCTCGCTACCCAACATCCAAAATAGGTTCCTCTCAAATTATTATTCTCAAAAAACCCGCATATCTACCCATCCTCCATCACGCCACCCTCCCCCACACTTTTATTGACATATGGAATCTACCTGACTGGTATGCCCGCGATTTTATCACTGCGTTGGAGGACAAAATTCATGGCCTATTATCATGATTTAGTCACCCAAAAGAGTTGGGCAGAACTCAAAAATCTCCCTCACATTTGTGACTTTACCCTTTTGGGTGGATGGGCCGTATACCTCCTAACTCCTATCATTTAGTACCCCGAACAATCGTCATCTCGAGCGAAGTCGAGAGATCTAATCTGGTAAAGATTCCTCCACTACGGTCAGAATGACGAAACCTTAGTGTCCCGCAAAAACATGATCACCAGAAGAGGAGGTTAAAAATTAGAAAAGTTGATAGAGGTTAACAATCACTGTGCAAAATCATCTCAATTCCAGATCTATCAATGACATAATGAATTAATTCATTATGTCACCACATTCCCGAGTCCGTCCCGGCACAAAAACTTCTCCAGTGCAATCAATTCTATCTTCACTCCACCTTTTTCTACTACTTCATCCACTCCATTCGTCACCACCACTCGTCGTACAACTTGATCAAAATAATCATTTTTCCACATCAATTTGCTTAATTTATTCATCACACTCTCGCGCAAATCAATATATTTTGCTTCTACCAACATTATCTTGTCTTGAACGGTTTTTACCACAAAATCTATCTCCCCTTCTCTCCCCCGACTCAAATACATCACATTTCCTTCTCCATAATCATGTATCAATTTCAAATAAACTGCATTCTCTACTAGTGCTCCCATATCCGCAAATCCCACAAAACTATTTCTCATCCCCAAATCTTGAAAATAATATTTCTTGGGTGCATACAATCGCTCATTCAATGTTTGTGCATATTGATAAACTGGTGCAATAAGTTGCACTTCACGCAAATATTCGATGTAATTAACCACTGTTTTACTATCTATTCCCAGTACTTTAGACATTTTATTGGGCGATCCTGGATGTCCCAGTTGTTTGGCTATCATCTGGCATACATCTAGTAATATTTGGCTATTTCTCACCGGGTGAAGCCTCACAATATCTTTTTCAATAATATCCCGCAACAGTTCATTCAGATATCCAGGCACTTTAGTCAGCACATACTCTGGATACCCCCCATAATACAAGTAGTCATCTACTTTGGTTTTATCCAAAACAAATTGACCATATTCAAAGTATGTTAGTGGCGAAACCTTGATCTGGGTACTTCTACCCGTTAAATATGCTCCATTATCCAATATTTCCTTACTCGAAGATCCAGATGCAATTATTTCTGTTTTATATCCAGGAATATCGTACAAAGACTTGAGAATGTGTGCCCACTTTGGGAACCTATGCACCTCATCCAAAAAAACATATTGATATTTTTGGTCTGCTAGTAAAGTATACAAGTCCAATTCGCTCAAATTTGTGTTATCCAAACTCAAAAACAATATTTTGGTGGCTTTTACTCCTCTTCGCAACAATAAATCAATATACTGGAGAATGATCATTGTTTTACCTACGCGACGCGACCCTAGCAAAAACAATATTTGTTGTCTTTGTTTCACTACTTTATCAATTTTTGTCAAATAATTTTTACGTTCAATCCCCAGCTCCAATTCCTTCCCCATTACCCAAGGGTTTAGTTGTTCGATCGTTTTTCGTTGTAGTTCAGCTATGACCATAGGAATAATATTAATGCTATTCCCAACCTATGTCAATACCATAGGTATTACCCCACCAACGCAATCGTTTCTTCTGCAAAACCCATTCTTGTCATCTCCGACACTATTGCATTCTTGTTCCACATTACCCCTGTTTCTGTCAATGGTGGCCTCAGCGTACCCGCACTCCCAGGACCAGCAGTTATATGATCTCCACTAACAGGTATCCCACACACACTATGTTCTTCTAACTCTGTCACCACAAATTCTTGCCCACCTAACATCTTTACAATTGAGCCAATTTCAATTGTCATATCACCAAATTCACCAGTCTACCTGGTACAAAAATAATTTTACTTGGCTCCCCCACAATCCACTTCTTCACCTTCTCATCCTTCATCACTACATCCACAACTTTGTCCTTGTCCATTGCCCATTTACCATCAACCATTAACGTAGTTCTTAACTTCCCATTCACCTGCACCGCAATCGTCACTCGTAGATCCCGAGCGAGCGCTAGCGAGCCGAAGGACTTCACGTCCGGCCACTCCCACTCTGGTTCACCCTGCGCCTCACTATGAGCTATGAGCCATAAACTATGTGCTGATTTTGGTGCAAACAAAGACAATAAGCTCGCAAACATCCCCAAGTGCTCTTTTGAGACCACGCTTCCCTCAGCTCTCCACGCATTCACCCACTCCATGAGTCCAGCAATTGAGGTATTAAATTTCTGGTTTAGGACTCCATCTTCTACTCGTGCAACCAATGTCTTCAATTTCGCAGCCAGTAGGGGCGAGGTTTTCTCGCCCGTTTTCCCTGCCATCTTCACCGTCTCCAAGATCCTCCCCAAAAACCGCACTTGCCCAGAGATCGCGCCACTATCCCACGCGATCGACTGCTCCCACGGCCCCATAAACATCTCATACATCCGCACAGCGTCCGACCCATATTTCTCGACCATATCATCTGGGTTCACCACGTTCCCAAGGCTCTTGCTCATTTTCTTCCCGTCCTCGGCCAGCACCATCCCCACCGAGCGCAGGCGTAAAAACGGCTCAGGGAAATCGAGCAGTCCCAAATCCTGCAACACCTTCACCCAGAACCTAGCATAAAGAAGATGTAGTACCGCATGCTCCGCCCCACCTAAATACCAATCCACCGGCAACCATTTTTTGATCTCCGGTAGCGCCGTCTTCATCCACCAATCGGTATATGGCTGTTTACCTGCAGGGCCTGGCCCTGCAGGGAGCTGAACCTTTCCCCAAAAAGCAAAAGCCAAAAAGTACCAACAGCTCCCTGCCCAGTTGGGCATGGTATCAGTTTCCCGCGTCGCCGGACCCCCGCATTGAGGACATTTTGTATTCACCCAATCAGTGACTCTCGCCAGAGGTGATTCACCCGTATCGGTCGGTTCATACGCTTTGAGTTCAGGTAATGTTAAAGGAAGTTGATCTTCCCTTAGTGGCACCACCCCACACTTATCACAATAAACCAGTGGAATCGGTTCGCCCCAGTACCTTTGTCTACTAAACACCCAGTCCCGCAGATGATAAGTCGTTTCTCGCTTTGCCACTCCCATTTTTTCTAACTTTTCCAAAATCGTCTCATCACACTCGATTTCCTTTATCGGCAGATCAAACTTAGTTGCAAAAGCCTTATCCCGCTCATCAAAAAACGGTACTCCCATGACAGCCCCTGTCCCCACGTCCGACAGCACATAATCCGCCACCCACACCGGAACTTCCTCACTATTAGCTGGATTCACGGCTTTTATACCCGTATCTACTCCCGTTTTCTCCCCCGCTTCACCCAATCTCGTCTGTTGGGACTTTGCCAAAGATTGCTCTATATATTGAACAACTCCCTTATCTGCTTTCCATCCATTTTTCATCCACTCTTGAGCCTTCTCAGGAGAAATGACCACGAAAGTCACGCCATATATCGTATCTACTCGTGTCGTAAACACCTCCAATTCTTTAGCCATTGACCATTGACCATTGACCATAAACTTCACTCTTGCTCCCTCCTTCTTTCCTATCCAATTCTTCTGCATCTCTATGATCCCCCGTGGCCAATCGAGTTTTGTCGATTTGTAGGGGCGAGGCATGCCTCGCCCGCTGTCGCCATCAAGATCATTTAAAAGCCGCTCCGCATACTCCGTGATCTTCATCACCCACTGGGGCAGGAGTTTTTTGCCGGTCGCACTCCCACACCGCTCGTGCGTCCCGTCCGCCATCACCTCTTCGTTCGCCAGTCCCGTCAAACACTTGGGGCACCAGTTAATGGCGACATTCTCTCTATAAACCAACCCCTTTTTATAAATCTGCAAAAAGATCCACTGGGTGATGGCATAATACTCAGGATCAGTCGTGGCAAACTCCCGGCTCCAATCAAAATCCAAGCTCAGATTCTGCATTTGTTTCTTAAAGTTGGCGTAGTTGTGGGGCACCATCTCTTGAGGGATTTTTTTAAATTTTATCGCCGCATTCTCCGCCGGTAGTCCAAATGCGTCCCATCCCATCGGAGAGAGAACTGAAAGTTCTCTCGAAGATCCTGAGCGATCCCGAGCTTGTCGAGGGAGAGTCGAAGGATCGGAGTCCTTATTAGCCTTCATCCGGAAATACCTCGCCATCACATCACACGCCGTAAATATTCGCACATGCCCCACATGCAACCCCTCACCCGACGGATAAGGAAACATGCCTAACACATAAGTCTTTTTAACCATAAAAGATATTGTATACTATATATAATGCCCACTCGCTTTTTGCTCCATGTCGTCTTGCTCATCACCGCCACCGCCGGTATCTTTGCATGGCTCTCATCTCCCTCTCTCACTCCCTTTACTCTCCAGCTCGTTGCTATCCTGGTTCTTCTTTACTTGGGCTCCCATTGGCTCAAATCTCACCGCCCATCTACGACCCACCATCTACGATCTACGATCTCACTCGATATCACGATTCTCAGTAGCATGATCCTCCTACTCGTCGCCGAGACCGGTGCTCTGACCTCTCCCTTCTTTTTCCTCTGCTACTTCCTCCTTTTTGGCGTCTCCATGCTCTACGAAATAGAGGCCACGCTCATCTTAACCGGCGTTTTGATCTTATTCTTTCTTTTCTTGCCAGGGACCAACTTGACTGATTGGGCTCACCTCTCCGAGTTGATCGCCCTCGTTATGATCACTCCTCTCGCCATCTTTACCGGTCATGCTTATGAAACCAATCTCGAGGCTGAGCGCAATCTCGCACACGAGGAAACAGACACTTTGATCTTCCTCTCACTCAATTTGAAAAAAACTTTGCTCTCTGCTCTCGATACCCTCTCTCTCACCATTCCTCAAGAAAAAGTTAAATCAGTCCGCACCAATCTCGAGTCTCTCTACCAAGATCTCAAAGCCCTCTACCGCTCTACCGGTGAGCTAGAGCAAACTATCGACAAAGAAACTGATCATTGACAATCATCGGATCCCTATGTCATATTAGAGTCATGCCTAGCAAATTATTCCTGCGCAACTTCGAAAGTGGCCACTACTACCACCTCCGTCACCAAGGGAAAAAAGACCTGCCTGCGCAGGCAGGCACCATGTTGTTTAAGTCCGATGCCGACTACAAAACCTTTGTCCTCCTGCTCTCCTACTACCTCCGCTTCCCCGACGCCACTCCTCTTTCCTGGGTCAAGCGTCTGACCCCTCAGACCGTGATCGCCAAACGCAACGCCTCAGAGCTTGGTGCCAACCCCACCACTCTCCACTCTTTCCTCCTCCTCCCCGACCACTTCCACCTGGTCCTACGCGAAAACAAGGGCACTTACAAACCAGGGATCTCCAACCTCATGCGCCACCTCTCTGTCGGATACGCCATGTACTACAACAAAACCTACGGTGTCAAGGGCACAATCTATCAGGGCAAATACAAAATGATCGAACTCACCCAAAACGAGCTCTCCCCGCTCATTACCTCTCTTCATCATCACGATGGGATCAACGACACCTTCCTGACCTCTCCTCTCCACTCATCTCGCTGTGATTACTCATCTACCCCCAGACCCTGGGTCTATCCAACCCCCCAAACCGACGGCTCCACCGTCATCTCCTCCAAGCTCCTCCTCGAGAAATAAATCTCCACTCAAAACATCTTGTGCCACCTAAGTTGGGGATACCAAAAATACAACAAAATGTTATGCTAAAGTCATGCGCATTAGCATTGATCAAAGAAAATCTTTAAGTACATATTCTGGAAATTTATCCATAGCCTGGTTCGCTGCAGGATTTATCGGACCAATCGTTACAAAGCAAACATTTAACGAAATTGGTTGGATTATGTTTTTCTCACTAGCAATCGCAGGAACTTTTTTAATCTTTATGTTAATATTGATTAAAGAAAGGAAACGCAAAAAATGAGCATATATACAATCTATGCAATCGCCGCAGTTGCTTCAGCCATATTTGCTGGTTTTATTTATTTCTCGATACGCAAAGACTGATTATGACAACCATCGATCAAATCGCCCAGCTCATCATGCTACTTGCTGTATGCGTGATGTTTTATTTCGCCTACAAACTCTGGAATAAAAAATAGTCTCACCCCGCCACGCTCCACGCCCCCTGTTATACTCAATGTATGCAAAGATTCGGCAAATGGTCAATTCTACTATGTGCTATGTGCTATTTACTATTTCCTACTCCCGTCCATGCCCAAACATCCCTTGACTCCCCCAACTACAAGATCCGCCTGGGCAACTTCAACATGACCTCAGGCACCAAATCATCCGCCTCATATAACTTGACAGACACCGTCGGTCAGATCGCCGCCGAGTTTTTTACTGGCTCAGGCTACCACGTCAAAGCCGGCTTCCAATACATCTATACCCTCTACGATTTTAGCTTTAGCCTCTCATCTCTTGCGGTAGATCTAGGCACACTCCTCCCCAATACATTTGCCGATGCCAGCCACACCCTCACCGTGACTGCTCCAGGCCAAGGTTACTCCGTCTCCGCCATCGCAACCACCCCCCTCAAAAACGCCACTGGCAACGCAATTGTTGATACTACCTGCGACGCTGGAGACTGTACCACCACTCAAGCCAAGGGATGGGTAGACCCTACTCATTCAGGCTTTGGCTACAACCTGGCTGGCGACGATATCTCTCCCGACTTTGTTGGCACTCCCCTGACCCTCTTTCGTCCCTTCCCAGACGCCAGTAGTACCGGTGTCCCCGCCACTATCATGACAACGAATGCAGCGGGTAAAAATAGGACCGCCACCATCACCTACCGCGCCGCCCCAGCGGG
>Ga0210051_1003710_pt1 | contig 15082 bp, 13 predicted proteins | sample CryGey092014_all_FD_185464 | JGI IMG/M metagenome (GOLD analysis project Ga0210051, IMG submission 185464) | Groundwater microbial communities from aquifer - Crystal Geyser CG23_combo_of_CG06-09_8/20/14_all (SPAdes) (version 2) | ecosystem: Environmental > Aquatic > Deep subsurface > Groundwater...
TGTAACAAGCTTTGGATTATCAACCATCGTTGCGAGAATACAAGCTTCGTGCAAATTGGTTTCCCAAAGTTGAAGCGCAAGCGAATGATTATTTTTATTTTTTTTGGCAATTTCGCGAAGAATAGGTATGTTAATTCCAAAAGCTTTTTCAATATTAATTCCAAATCTTGCCATTCCTTTTAGGTTTTCAACATTTGTGTGTTTCTTTAATTCCCCAATAATTGAATTTAGCGTCTCTTTATCTTTCATCGCTCTTTGCTATTGAATTTTAATAATATCGTTATACCTGAAACAGTTAATCAAATGATCGTTTACCATACCACTTGCTTGCATAAAAGCATAACAAATAGTGGAACCCACAAATTTAAACCCACGTTTCTTAAGTTCTTTGCTCATTACATCAGACTCGGTAGTTCGAGCTGGAATTTCTTGTAATGTTTTCCATTTATTATTAATTGGTTTCTCTTTTACAAACTGCCAAATATATTTGCTGAAAGAACCAAACTCTTTCTGAACGTTGATAAAACATATCGCATTAGTAAGAGTTGCCCTAATTTTCATATTATTTCGGATAATACCAATATCATTAAGCAGCAATTTTACTTTATTTTCATCATAAATTGCAATTTTGTTAAAATTAAAATTATCAAAGGCTTTTCGAAAATTTTCTCTTTTATTCAGTATGGTTGACCAACTGAGCCCCGCCTGAAAAGAATCAAGAACAATAAACTCGAATAGTTTGGCATCATCAAATAGCGGCACGCCCCATTCTGTATCGTGATAATGATTCATCAGTGCATTATCTTTGGTCCATGCACAACGATTTTTCATTTTATAAAGATACTAGAATAAATTTAAAACTTCATTTCCTAAGCAATTTTTCAATACGTATTTGTGTTTTCATATTAGCATTGGACTACAACTAAATGCAAACTTAGAAATTTTTCTCTTTTAATGTAAGTGTTGTTATATATGGATTGCAATATACCTAAAAACATCCAACCAATTTTTAATGCCATAGTTGGAACCATTTCTTACGATGATGATGTTCTTTTCGGGATAAACATAAATATACTGTCCTAAAACGCCTTGTGCATAGAAATCGCCCAAATTGCATACTCGCCATTGGTAGTTATAATAGACTTTTTGGGTGGAATCTTTAGAATAAGTAATTGAATTTTTAATCCAGTTATTGGGTATTATTTGTTTCCCATTCCAATTGCCATTGTTCAGATAAAGTCTTCCAAACTTGGCATAATCTCTAGTATGCGAATTGAGACCGCAAAAAGCTTTGATGGTTTGGTTCTTTTTACTGTCCACACTCCAGCTTGCATCCCATTCCATACCTAAGGGTTTCCATATTTTTTCTTGCAAATAATCTGAAGTCTTCTTACCAGTGGCTTTTTCGAGTATTTGGCTTAATAAAAGCGTGTTTACACTGAGGTAATCATAATTAACGCCCGGTTTTTCTTTGATAGTGAGTTTTTTTAAGTACTTTTTTAGGTTGGTGCCATAATAATATTTAGCAATATCGCCAAAAGGATTGAAGTAGTTTTCGTTGAAATATATCCCCGACTTCATATTTAGCAAGTGCTCGATGGTGATATTATTAAACCGCTTGTCTGTGAAATAATCTATATAATTGGTGATAGGTTCGTTTACATTTTTAATATAACCTTCACCAATAGCAATTCCAATTAATGCAGAAACAAAAGACTTGGAAACAGAAAAGGAAGTAAAAATAGATTCTTCTGTTTTATCAGAAAGGTACTTTTCGTAATAGATGGTGTCGTTTTTGATGACCAATAAAGAAAGTGTTTTTGATTTAACAAGAAAGTCATTGAAATCAGTAAATTTGAGGGATGTAATTTCTTGAGGGATGTTAATATTTTTAAGATTTGGTGATTCAGCAAATTTGTAAACCGTTGTCGATGTTTTAATTTCCTTAGAAGGGAATTTTTTATAATCATTCATGTCGGCTGCATTGTAATAAAAGAAACGGGCAACATGACAAGAACTTGCAATAAATAAAAGTATAAGTAAGGAAGGAAAAAAATATTTTTTCATTTGTTTTTTATTCAATATTACAATCGATTATTTGTTTGCCAAATTCTTTACCATACCCAATGCATTTAAAAGCTTCTGCTTCGTGAGGTGTAAATTTAAATTGCATTGGTTCGCCAATGAATTTGAGTTTAAGATTTCTCAAATTGGTTTCAATCATTTTAGAACCTTCTCCGCTCCATCCATAAGAGCCAAAAGCTCCGGCAAGCTTGCCCTTGTCTCTAATTGGACTTATAAGCGCAAAGGTCTGGTATATTTGCAAAAGAATATTTTGATTAATAGTAGGAGAGCCAAGTATGATGCCCGAACACTGTTCTATTTTTAAATCAATCTCTGCGAGAGACATTTTTTCGATATCACAAACCTCCACTTCCAAGTTTCCTGCTTGTTTAATTCCCTCCGCAATTTTCTCTGCAATAAGTTTAGTGTTTTGATAGGCGGAAACATAAGCAATAAATACTTTTTTGATACTTGATTTTTCCAAATACTTTTTGGCATAAGATTCCGAAAGGTCAACGTATTTTTGCCAGTTAGAAGTTAATAAAGGACCGTGCCCTGTGCAGATTGCTTTTATATCTAAAGGACGAATCTTTTCAATGGCTTTGAGCATGAACTTACTGAAAGGCTTAAGAATAACATCAAAATAATATTTGAAAGCCTCATCAAAGTTTTGCACTTTATCATCATACATTTCTTCTTGACAATAATGAGCGCCAAAAGAATCGCAAGTAAATAAAACTTTGTCTTCTTGAAGATAACTATATATAGAATCGGGCCAATGCAAGTTTGGAGCAGCAATAAACTTAATGGTTTTGTTACCTAAGTCTAAAATATCTCCATCTTTCACCACAAGGTGTTTAAACTCTATGCCCAGTAGGTCGTTTAAATATCTAATGGCATTGCCACTGCCAACCACAATTGCTTTGGGTGCAACATCCAACAATTTTTTAATGCTTCCCGAATGGTCAGGTTCCGTATGATTAACAATAATATACTCAATTTCAGTAGGATTGGTAATCTGTTTTATCTTATTTATATAGGTTTCCCAAAATTTAACTTTTGCGGTCTCAACAATGGTTTTCTTTTGGGCATTAATAAAATAAGAATTATACGTTGTCCCGAATTTTGTTTCCATCACAATATCAAAAGTTCTGATATCATAATCTAAAACACCAATCCATTTTACATCTTGAGTTATATCAAGTATTTTGTTATCTATCATTTGTTTATTAAAGTTGTTTAATGGTTTAAAAATCTAATTCTATTTGAGTTCCTTTGTCAATATTGAAATCGTTGTCGTTATCATTGTCTGATGAATCATTTTCTTTTTTTTCGATTTCGCTATCATTTATTGATTCTTCCTCAATAATTGTTTCTTCCTCAATAGGGATTTCAATAATTTCAGATTCCAACAATTTAATCTCATTTACTTTATAGGAGGTCATTCTTTTGCCTCTGGCTTTATAACTTTTAACCCCAATAAATTCAGCAATTTTTATTTCTTCTTCCGTTTTTTGTCTTTTATTTTCGGGAATATAAGAGACGGCTATTTCTGGTGCTTCATCTACAGAAATTAAAACCAAACGAGAATCAACATGGTCGCCAATAAAATTGCCAGTTCTATCAGTTGTTTCTATGGTAAATCTTTTGATATAATATGTTTGTGATTCGCCATCAAAGTAAACTGCAGAAATAACAAGTTGTGGGTCGTATCTTTCAATAAATATTTGGTCATCATCGAAATGATTAGAAAGGTCATAGCCAATTAATTTGAAAACTCCCGATTGATTAATAGTAAGAATCTTGTCATCGTTGGTAAACACGCCCAAATACTTTCCCTTTCTATCTGTATTCAAACGATTCACTATATCGTCAAACCAAATATCTAAACCACCAAGCGTTGAAATGCCTTCGCCTTTTAACACAATTTTACGAACAGCGTGTCGGGTAAGAATATTCCCTATCGAATTTCGTCCTTTAATGGCAATATCCTTAAAATCGAAATAGATATTTAGTTTTTTCAGCTTTGGCTTTGATTTCAAATAAACTACTATTGTTTCGGCTTCTCCATTGGGATTTGCTTTAAAATAAAGAACTTTTGAACCCTCTGTTCCTTTGGTTAAATCATATTCTTTATCTCGTGTAATGCCACCAATAGCAAAACGTTTAATCATAGAATTTCCCTTCAATCCATCTTGGTAAACCATATTATAGATAGTACGTTCGTCGTTTTTACTAAACACAGTAGCATATATAATGTCTTTCCCCACAAAAGATTTATCTGAAACTTTGGAAACAATAAAGGTTCCATTGTTTCTAAAAACAATAACATCATCAATATCAGAGCAATCGCAAACGTATTCATCTTTTTTCAAGGATGTCCCAATAAAACCTTCTTCTTTGTTCACATATAACTTTTGATTAGCAACGGCAACTTTAGCAGCTTCAATGGTATCAAAATTTCTTATTTCTGTTTTACGCTCTTTCCCTTTTCCAAACTTTTCTTTAATCTTTCTGAAATAAGCAATAGCATAGTCAATTAAGTTGTTTAAATCGTTTTGTACTTTGCCAATGGCTTCTTCAATTCCTTTGATAATGTCGTCTGCTTTAAAAGAATCAAATTTAGAAATACGTTTTATTTTAATTTCGGTAAGCCTAGTAATATCTTCCGTTGTAATATCTCTTCTAAAGATTTTTCTATATTTATTTAAACCAATGTCAATAGTTTCAATAACAGATTCCCAAGTTTCGCATTTTTCAATATCGCGATAGATTCTTTTTTCGATAAATATTTTTTCTAAGGATGCAAAATGCCAGTCTTCTTGCAATTCTTCAAGTTTTATTTCGAGCTCTTTTTTAAGAATATCTAAGGTGTTTCTTGTCGAAATTTGAAGTTGTTCTTTAATACCAACAAATCGTGGTTTGTCGTTTTCGATAATACAAGAATTTGGGGAAACACTTATTTCGCAATCGGTAAAAGCATATAGCGCATCAATAGTAGTATCGGTTGAAGATCCTGGTATTAAAAAAATTCTTATTTCTACTTGTTGGGCGGTATTATCTTCAATTTTTCTAATTTTAATTTTCCCTTTGTCGTTGGCAGATATTATAGATTCAATAAGAGAATTGGTAGTAGTGCTAAAAGGAATTTCAGTAATAACAAGTTCTTTTCTATCTATTTGTGTAATTTTGGCTCTTATTCTAACTCGACCTCCTCGGAGTCCATCGTTATATTTAGAAAAATCAGCTAAACCACCTGTAAGAAAATCGGGAAACAATTCTGTTTCCTTGCCTTGCAAACAATCAATAGAGGCATCAATTAATTCGTTAAAATTGTGAGGCAATATTTTAGAAGCAAGCCCAACAGCAATACCTTCTACGCCTTGAGCTAACAATAAAGGAAATTTTACTGGAAAAGTAATAGGTTCTTTGTTTCTTCCGTCATAAGATGATTTCCATTGAGTAGTTTTAGGGCTAAAAATCACTTCTTGTGCAAATTTAGATAAACGTGCTTCAATATAACGAGGAGCTGCAGCAGAGTCGCCAGTTAATGTGTTGCCCCAATTTCCTTGCATATCAATTAAGAGTTCTTTTTGCCCCAGTTGAACCAATGCATCGCCAATAGAAGCATCGCCATGAGGGTGATATTTCATTGTGTGTCCAATGATGTTGGCAACTTTATTGTATCTACCATCATCCAATTCCTTCATTGAATGAAGTAATCTTCTTTGAACAGGCTTTAAACCATCTTTTAGATAAGGAACAGCTCTTTCTAATATAACATAAGAAGCATAATCGAGAAACCAATTCTCATACATGCCCGAAAGATGGGTAACTTTTTTCCTTTCTCCTTTGTTTTCTTCAATATTATCAGAAGTATTTGTGCTTTCTGTATTTTCTTCGCTCCATTCCATTCAAAAACGCTATTTATAATTTGCTTTTAGCAATGCAAAATTAATAAAAAATTGATGAGCTTAAGAAGTAGATAAAATTAAATTTTAGGAAAAGTGCTGCTTTAGATGAGTTTCTGCTTTGATTGGTAATTGCAGCATTTTTTCAATATCAGCAATTTGGTTTATTGCAAATAAGGGAAGAGGAGTTTTAAAAATAATTATTCTTTATAAAAAACCTATATGCGTAGCTAAATCAGACAGCATATTTTTCGTTAAGCCAACAGTTGTAATTGATGAGCCCCAATTCGTGATAACTTGCTTTTTCGGAAGCTTTAACAAAGTTTTTAATTTTTTTAACAAATAATTTATTTTCGTCAAGGTTATCTTTGCTAATCATCAGCGATACTATAGAAATAAACTCTTTTTCTTGTTTGTTTTCTTGTTTATCAAGGAACACTTTATAGTCGTTTTCTATTTGTTTTATCAGGTGCTCTATATAGTCAAAATCTTTTAATTCATATCGAATAATTAATTCTGTAATGGCAATATTAAATTTAATGATGGCATCGGTTTGGTCAAAGTCTGCAGTCATATATAAACTATTGATGCTTTCAATAGCCTTGTTATAGTTTTGTTTTGTAAAATAAATGATAGCAATGTTAAGGTAAATAAATAAATTGCTTGAGGATATTTGCTTGAATTGCTTGTTTAGTTTGAGTTTTTCGAGCAATTCGATGGCTTTTCCGCTATCAATATTTATATAATTATCAATCAACGCATGATAATAGTCAAATACATATTTTTCAAAATACATCCCATTAAACTCGTTCATTGCAGCATATAATTTTTGACAATAATTGAGAGAACGCTCATATTTATTGTTTTTATACAAAACATTAATGTATAAAGATAATATCTGAAGCTTAAGATTGTGGTTTTTTTGATTGAAAACATTGTCTTCCATAAATTCCAAATAAGTATTAAGCAAATAAAGCTCTAAAGCGGCATATTCTTGCTTTTCAATTAATATTTTTGGAACTATTTCGTATATTTTAAATTTAAGATAATTACTGTTTTTTAATTGACTATCCTCACAAAACTCGTCAAAATTATGCTTTAGAAAACTTAAAATAGAATTATTCTGTAACGAAAAAGAAGGGGCATGTAATAACCTATAATTGATAATTGCAACAATATCGTTGGTTTGATTTGTCTTTCTAGTTTGTTCTGATAATTGTTTTCGTTTTAATATATATTCTTCGGGGTTTATATCAGATATATAATGAGAAAGATTAATTAATTCAGTATAAATAAGGTTCAGTAATTCGGGTTTATCTGTTTTTGAGGCTTTTTGTTCTGCTTTTGTCAAAAAATACAGTGTTAAACTATATTGCGATTTGTTATAATAATACTTTGCTTGCGAGAGCAAAAACATCGCATAAGTGTCCTCATTTTCAGTAAAATGTTGAAGAAAAATACTCGTGCTTATATCGTTGATTAAACGATTTTTAAGACGATAAAAAGCATTCTTATTCCCATCTGAGTATAGTTTTTTAAATATTTTCTCTTCATCATATTGAGCTGCTGAAGATTTAATAAAGTCAAAAAGCAAAACATCTTTACGTTCTTCATTTTCGTTTGTTCTTGAAAGAAAAATTTTAAAAAAACGTAATTCTTCTTTGTTCATTTCGGCAACAATATTGTTAAGAATATTCATAATTTTAATCTTTAATGTGTAAGAAAACTAGTTAAGGTAACAAATCAATTGGTTATACGTTAGTTGTTTACAAAATGTTTACAAAAAACTACTACAATTTTTAAAGTAATAAAAATATCCCATTAAAAACACCGAATCTATTGAAAATGAACTTTTGTTTATTTTTAAAGTAAGATTTATGAACACTTTTATAACAAAAGTAGCTTGTTATCATTGTTTTAAAAAGCAAATAACAAAAAAATAAATAACAAAAATCGCAACTATTTTAATTTATGAAGGTCACAAAAACACTAATTCCAACCAGCTAAATAATTTAAAACAAATTGCTTTACTCTAATTTTAATTTAATCTTATCGGGACTACAGTAAGCAAACCAAACTCACAAAAGTTATTTCACGATTTTTGTAATCGATTTATTATAAAATCTGAATTAAAAAGGCATTATTGAAATTTTTATTAAAACAGCGTTGCTTATTGAATATTTTCTTTAACTTTATTGCGTAAAAAAACACACAATGGATTTTATTCAACAAATACCTATAAATATTATTAATTTCTTTCTTGTTACAATACTATCGCTCATTATTGGGTTAGAACAAAGCCGTTTGCTCCATGTGCAAGAAGACAGAAAATTATTTGGAACCGATCGTACTTTTACATTTATTGGTATATTGGGATTTGTTTTATATATTATTCAACCCGAAACGTTATATTTATATATGGGAGGAGGCTTGGTATTATCTGTAATGCTTGCCTTATATTATTATAACAAATTAAAAAACCTTAATAAATATGGAATGACAACCATATTGATTGCACTATTAACTTATTGCATTGCTCCATTAATAATTACACAATCCAAGTGGTTTGCAATACTTATTATTGTTACTATTTTAATATTTACTGAGCTTAAAGAAAGGTTTCACCTATTATCAGAAAAGTTTGATAGTGATGAGTTTATTACTTTGGGAAAGTTTTTAGTAATTGCTGGGGTTGTTTTACCAATAGTTCCCAACGAACCCTTTGTTCCATACCTATCTTTAACACCTTATAAAATTTGGCTTGCCGTAGTAGTTATATCAAGTATTTCTTATATCAGTTATTTGCTTAAAAAATTTGTATTTAAAGAAGCTGGTATCATCATATCTGGCATATTAGGCGGATTGTATAGCAGCACAGCCACTACATTTATTATTGCAAAAAAAAGCAAAGAAGCAACTATAAATGAATACCGCTATGCAACTGCCATTATTTTTGCAACCGTTATGATGTATTTGCGTATTTTTATTATTATGTTTATATTCAATAGCGAATTGAGCAATAAACTATTTCCTTCATTTCTGATTTTAATTGTTGTATCTACAATAACAGGAGTTGGAATATTATTTTTTAATAAAAAGGCAGATTCAACGGAAGTAAATAAGACCACCGACGAAAAAAATCCCCTCGAATTTAAGGTTGCGATTATTTTTACCTTGCTTTATATTGCCTTTACAATGATAACCTTTTATACCATTTCGTATTTTGGCGTTAAAGGACTAAATATTCTTTCTTTTATTGTAGGAATGACCGATGTGGACCCTTTTTTAATAAATCTGTTTCAAGGAGGGTTTAATGTAAATATTAGTATAATTGCTTTAGCAACATTACAGGCTATTATCAGCAATAATATTGTTAAAACTATTTATGCGGTGGTATTATCTAATAAAAAAATCAGAAAATCATTAGTTATAGGATTTAGTATAATTATATTGGTTAATATTATATTGACAATACTTATATAAATTTAATTTTATAAAACATTTAACATTAAATTAACATAGGGTATTTAAAATATGGCTTTCTTTGTGTATTAAATTAAAAAAACATATCCTTATGAAACTCAGTAGAATATTTCAGATATTGGTTCCAAAAGACACAAAATTTTTTGAATTGTTTGAAAAAGATGTTGAAAACTTAGTAGTAGGAGCAGCATTATTTGTGAAATTGGTTAATGAAAACGATACCGCCCTTCAGGTGGAAACCATCAAAAAAATCAAAGAAATTGAAAACATTGGTGATGATATTACTCATAACATTTTTAAAGAGCTAAATCAAACATTTATCACCCCATTCGACAGAGAAGATATCAATCAACTCGCTGCAACCCTTGATGATGTGCTTGATTGTATCAACGGTTCGGCTCAACGCATAAAAATGTTTAAACCCCACCATTTGATTCCTGAGTTTGGTAAAATTGCTGAACTTATTTACGATGCATGCAATGAGTTGAAGGTTGCAATAAAAGAATTAAAGAACTTAAAACATCCTGAAAAAATTACAGAATCATGCATTAGGGTTAACTACATCGAAAACCAAGTGGATGAAATGTATCATACTGCTATATCTAGTTTATTTGAAACCCAAACCAATGCTATTGAATTGATTAAGCTTAAAGAAATAGCGGCAACCATGGAAAAGGCTACCGATAAAGCAGAAGACGTTTCAGATGTAATAAAAACCATTATTATTAAAAACGCCTAATTTTTCACTATGTTAACAATTGTTATAATTACCATTGCCATCGCACTCATCTTCGATTTTTTAAATGGAATGAATGATGCAGGCAATTCTATTGCCACTGTAGTTGCCACTAAAGTGTTATCGCCCAAATTAGCCGTTGCTTGGGCAACATTTTTTAATTTTGTTGCCTTTCTTGTTTTTGGCGTAACAGTTGCTACTACTATTGGTAAAGGGATTGTAGATTCTTCTGTTATTACAGGAGATCCATTATTTATTCTTTCAGCTCTTATAGCCTCTTGTATATGGGTATATTATTGTACACATAAAGGAATTCCTATTAGTGTTTCTCATGCATTAATTGGTGGAATTATTGGACCTGCTTTGCTAAAGGGCGGAATTAATGCTATCTTTTATATTGGAATATTAAAGATATTTATTTTTATAGTTTTAGCTCCAGTTATAGGATTTATTTTAGGTTATTTAATAATGGTTCTAACATTATGGATATGGGGGAAAAAACCACCTTCTAAAGTAGATAAATATTACAGAGTTTTACAATTAGTTTCATCTGCTGCTTTTAGTTTGGGGCACGGCGGAAATGATGCTCAAAAAACAATGGGCATTATAGCTATATTATTATTTAGCACGGGTTATTTAGGTGGAGAGTTTTATGTCCCATTATGGGTAGTTCTTTCAGCACAAAGTGCTATTTCATTAGGAACTTTATTTGGAGGATGGAATGTAATTAAAATCATGGGTACTAAGCTAACTCATTTAAAACCGGTTGGTGGATTCTGTGCAGAAACTGCAGGAGCTATAACACTTTTTGGGGTAACGCTTGCAGGTATTCCTGTTAGTACTACCCATACGATTACGGGTGCAATTATGGGTGTTGGTGTAACCAGAAGAGTATCGGCTGTTAAATGGGGAGTTGCAAGTAATATTGTTACTGCTTGGATCTTTACTATTCCTGCTGCAATAGGTTTATCAGCACTTATTTATTGGATTTTTACTTTACTTCACCTTTCGGTTTAATCTTTTGTAATTAATTTTATTTCACCATCATTGTCTTAGATAATGATGGTTTTTTGTTTCTACTGAAACCCAAGTAAATAAATTTTACATAACTTGTAACTTCTACTGTTTGAAAACGTCCTAAGAAACATTGAAAACCAATTTAAACATAAAAATATGATTCAACGTAAATTTACTTTAGTAACAGTTGCTCTCTTTGCTATACTTCAGTTGCAGCTAAACGCTCAATTGTATAAAGGGAATGTTGTTAGTACCAATGATAAGATAGCCATTGCTTATGTTAATATTGGGATTGTTGGAAAAGATGTTGGAACGGTTTCTAATAATAATGGAGAATTTTCTATTGAATTGCTCGATTTATATAACAATGACAGTTTGCGATTTTCCATTTTAGGGTATAAAACAAAATCATTTAAAGTGGCTGATTTTAAAAAACAATTTGCTCATAATGCGATCACTATTCCTTTAGAAACAAAGTTAATGGAATTGAAAACAGTGTTGATTAAACCTAAAAAAACAAAAATATTAGGTAACAAAACGGAAACAAAAATGATGATTTGTGGTTTTATTTCAGATGATTTAGGTAGTGAAGTTGGTACCGTTATGAAAATAAAGGGAGTGCCTACAATTATTGATAGTACTAGTTTTTTTATTGTGGAAAATAAATATGGAAAGTTAAAATTTCGTTTAAATATTTATAAAATGGAAAATGGAGAACCCGGTCAATCAATTTTAAAAGATAATATTTTTATTGAAACAGCAATTAAACAAGGAAGAGTAACTGTTGACCTTACTCCATATTACTTGGTTGTAAACGATGATTTCTTGGTTTCTCTTGAATGGATTGAAAACTTAGGAGAAAAAGGATTATATTTTCCTTTAGGGTTTTTGAATAATCCTAGCTTTTCTAGAAAAACAAGCCAGAGTCAATGGAAAAAACAAGCTTTTGGAATGGGTATTTACACCTACGTGAGGTATTAGTGTTTCTATTCTTATAACGTGCTCCCTTCGCTTTTCTTCTTATATTTTAATGCAACAAGTAAAAATATTATATCTTTATAAAATTTATAAAAGGTTTCAAATAAGAGAAAAAAGTATTTATGAGTATCAATATTACCCTTATCATCATTATAGTTACCGTTATTGTTTCGCTGAGAGCCTTCAGCGATAAAGCAACTTTTGATAAATTAAAGTTTAATGCTTACGCTATAAATAATTATCGGGAATGGTTTCGATTTTTTACACATGCACTGCTTCATGCCGATTGGATGCATTTGCTTGTTAATATGTTTGTGCTTTATTCTTTTGGGGCTGTTGTGGAAGACTATTATGCATTTTATTTTGGTCCCAAAGCCATCTTTTATTTTTTAACGCTTTACATTGGTTCGGTCATTGTTTCATCTATTCCTTCTTACGAAAAAAACAAGAATAATATCTATTACAATGCCGTTGGAGCTTCTGGTGCGGTGTCAGCGATACTTTTTGCAAGCATTTTGTTTTATCCCACCGGCAAAATAATGCTTATTTTATTGCCCGTTCCTATTCCTTCTTTTGTTTTTGGCGCTTTGTATTTAATCTATTCCGCTTATATGTCAAAAAAGAACCTCGATAATGTGGGGCATGATGCCCATTTTTATGGAGCTATTTTTGGTTTTGTGTTTACAATCCTCTTAAAACCTAAATTATTTATGATTTTTATTGAACAAATAATGAATTATCTGGGAATGTAGTTTATATAGGTTATTAGACGGAAGGCTATTAGGATTTCCTTTACCTCTGTTACTTTTTCTTTTTTTATAATCATTAGCCATTTTCAAAAGTCTAATAGCCTAATAGTCTAAAGCCTATATAGTAGCTAATACTTTTTAATAAAGCAATCGGGGAAACCGCTTTTTTTTAATTCTATTTTAAGCGATTCTGCTTGTTTTTTGTTTTTTACTTCTCCTAAGTATAGCTTATATTTTTTTGAATTGAAGTTAGAAGTAACGTATAAATAAAGAGGTTTATTATTCTTATTACTAATTTCTTTTAAATTTTTCAATGCATTTTCCTTTTGTTTGAATGCTCCAACTTGTATGCCATATCCTTTTGGTGATGTTTTCTTTAATTCGGAAGTATAATATCCTTTGCGTAAATTAATATTATTATCAGGAATAACGGGCGGTTCAATAGTATCTGAAACAGTTTCAATTTTAACATCCACTACTCCATATTTTATCAAATCAATTTCTTTGGCTGCTGCTTTGGATAAGTCGATGATCCTTCCATGCTTAAAAGGTCCCCTATCGTTGATTCGCACAATTATTGTTTTATTATTTTTGGTATTGGTAACTTTAACCTTCGTACCAAAAGGCAAGGTTCTATGAGCTGCGGTGAAATCGTTCATATTATATATTTCTCCACTGGCGGTTTTTTTACCATTGAACTCATCACCATAATAGGATGCCTGTCCTGTTTCGGTGAAATTGCCTTGTGCAACGCCTGTAAATGCAGTAGAAACAAAAAAGAATGAAATGAAGAGAATTTTATTTTTCATCGTATCATCATTTATATAAACAGTAAGTATGAGCAAAGCCAAGTAAAGCTTGCTTTTGCTGTGGAAACTTACCAATTAAGTAACAATAACAAAAGTACAAAATTAGTTTAGAGGAAGCAATTCCTTAAAAAAATTTTTACAATTTACCCTATTTTGATTTACTTTTGTGTATATTTGTCATACAATAAGTTGATTATTTATTGAATGAAAGTAAGTGAAGTTATAAAAATGATTGAAGAGGATGGCTGGTATCTCGTTAGACAGAAGGGAAGCCACTGCCAGTATAAGCACAAAACAAAGAAGGGGTTGGTTACTATAGCAGCACACAAAATGAGCGATGATATTGCAAAAGGAACAATTAACAGTATTTTTAAACAAGCACAATTAAAATAGAAATTATGTTAAAATACTTAATCATATTTGAAAAAACAGAAACTGGCATTAGTGCTTATGTGCCTGACTTGCCTGGATGCATTGCAACAGGAAAGACAAAAGCTATTGTTGAAAAAAACATTTTAGAAGCAATTCGTTTTCATTTGGATGGAATGATAGAGGAAAAAATAAAATTCCCTCTAAACCAAACCGATGCCGAAACTTATGTGTTTGCCGTATAAAGCAAAGTATTTACAAACCTATATATTGCATCAATTCTTTTGCACCTTGTATTTACTAAAATTATCTATTTCTACAATTATCCCTAAAAACCTCTTTTTGTTTACTTTTTTTTAGGTTTATAACTACCACGCTGTTTTGCCATTTCTTCTAAACGCTGTTGAAAACTAGATTTTTTGGCAGAAGCAGGTTTCTTTTTAGCCTCTTCAATTTTTTGGCGCAACTTATCTTCGTTCAAAAATCTACGAATAAGGAATATTTGAAGGAAAGTAAAAATATTTGCTAAGAAATAATAATAACTCAAGCCAGATGAGTAGTTGTTAAATATACCAAGAAACATAATAGGCATAATATACATCATCGCCTTCATACCTGGCATTTGTTGGGTAGAACCCATCATCTGGTTATTTACTTTTGTGTAAATGATAGTGGTAACGGTCATTAATAAAGTAAACAAACTGATGTGATCGCCATAAAAAGGAATATTGAATCCAAAAGTATAAATGGAATCATAACTAGATAAATCTGTTGCCCACAAAAAAGATTGTTGACGTAACTCAATAGAAGCAGGGAAAAAGCGGAATAAAGCAAACAAAATTGGCATTTGCAGCAGCATAGGAATACAACCTGCCAGAGGATTTACGCCTGCTTTCTTATACAAAGCCATAGTGGCTTGTTGTTTTTTAATAGCCTCGTCTTTATTAGGGAATTTTTTTCCTATTT
>Ga0210051_1003715_pt1 | contig 15079 bp, 11 predicted proteins | sample CryGey092014_all_FD_185464 | JGI IMG/M metagenome (GOLD analysis project Ga0210051, IMG submission 185464) | Groundwater microbial communities from aquifer - Crystal Geyser CG23_combo_of_CG06-09_8/20/14_all (SPAdes) (version 2) | ecosystem: Environmental > Aquatic > Deep subsurface > Groundwater...
AGTTCAGGACTATGGTAGCAGATGCCGATAGGATCGGAGGTTCTTCGACGCCTGAAGATGATCCGAGGGTCACGAGGATCGGAGGAATGCTCAGGAAATTCAAGCTGGACGAACTGCCCCAGCTTCTGAACGTGCTTGAAGGTGACATGAGCTTTGTGGGACCCAGGCCGGAGGTTTCATTTTATGTCAACATGTTCAAAGAAGAGGAAAAAGTAATCCTTAATGTAAAACCAGGTATTACTGATTGGGCTTCATTGTGGAATTCAAATGAAGGTGCGGTTCTTGCCGGAAGTTCTGATCCAGAAAAAATTTATATGGAAAAAATAAGACCAGAAAAAATAAAGTTGCAGTTAAAATACATTAAGGAACAATCATTCAGTGTAGATCTGAAAATAATATTTTTAACGCTAAGAAAAATCGTATTTAGAATATAAGTCTGCAGTCAATTATGCAATTGTTTGAATTTTTATTGTTTAACTTATAATAAAACAGGGAGCCATGAAATATTCCAGGACATTGCTAAAAAACTTTTATAAGACAATGCTACGGATTAGGTTGTGCGAGGAAAGATTTGTCCACCCCATAATAAACGGCGAAATAAAATGTCCTGTGCATTTATATTCCGGCCAGGAAGCAGTTGCTGCCGGCGTATGCGCAGCTCTGCGCGCGACAGATTACGTTTTCGGCAACCACCGTTCCCACGGCCATTTTCTGGCAAAAGGCGGTAGCTTGAAAAAACTTGTCGCTGAGGTTTATTGCAGGGAAACCGGTTGTTCCCGGGGCAGGGGAGGATCCATGCACCTTATAGATGTTAACAAAGGCATGCTTGGATCAACGCCGATAGTGGCAGGCACCATATCTCTTGCACTTGGCGCATCACTTGCTTCAAAAATAAGGAAAGATAGGCGCGTAACTGTCAGTTTTTTTGGCGACGGTGCTGCGGGCGAGGGTGTTATGTATGAATCCTTGAACTTCGCGGCACTTAATAAATTACCTATTATTTTTGTCTGCGAAAACAATCTGTATTCAACGCATATGTCTTTAAGAGAATGTAGAACGAAAAATAATATTTACAGGATAGGCGGGTATTTTGGCGTTCGGAGTTACCGTTCTGATGGTAATGATGTGCTTAAGGTTTATGAAAGAGTCAATAGGGCTGTGAAGTTATGCAGGTCGGGAAATGGACCGGTATTTATCGAATTCATGACTTACAGAATGCGCGGGCACGTCGGGCCGAACGACAACATCCATGGATTGCATACAGACATAAGGCCAAAAAAAGAGATTGCGGAATGGCGAAAAAAAGACCCAATCAGGAAATTCAGCAAATACCTTGCGGAAGAAGGTGTTTTAAGCGAAAAAGACCTGGAATCAATAAAAGAAAAAGTGAATAAAGAAATTGCTGGGGCGTTCTTGTTTGCGAAGAGAAGCCCTTTTCCAAAAAAGGAAGAGTTGGGCAGATATGTCTTCAGGGAATAGAATTCTGCAATACAGCTTGGCTATCAATGAAGCCCTGCACCAGATAATGGCTGCGGATAAATCCGTATTCCTTATAGGGCAAGGGGTTAAGAGCCCTTGGTATGTGGGAAACACTACCGGGGGTCTGTTAAAAAAATACGGCGCAAGCCGTATTATTGATACTCCTGTTTCGGAAAATGCAGTTACGGGAACGGCTGTGGGGGCTGCTATTGCCGGCATGAGGTCGGTCGTCGTCCATCCGAGGATTGATTTCATGGTATACGCCTTTGACCCGGTCATTAACGAGGCGGCGAATTACCATTACATGTTCGGTGGCAGAGTCTGCGTACCGGTTGTTATCTGGGGCATAGTGAACAGGGGCGGAGAGCAGGCAGCCCAGCACTCCCAGTCACTTCACGCTCTCTTTGCACATATTCCGGGTTTAAAAGTTGTCATGCCTTCAACGCCTTATGACGCAAAAGGGCTGATGATCGCAGCCATTAAAGACAATAATCCAGTTTTATTCATAGATGACCGCTGGCTGTACGGCATTAAGGGAAATGTGCCGCGCGACATGTATACAGTCCCAATAGGCAGGGCGGTCATACGTAAAAAAGGCAGAGACGTAACCCTGATTTCAGTTTCATACATGGCCGAGGTGTCAAGACAGGCGGCCCTGATGCTGGTAAAACAGGGCATCAGCGTTGAACTTATCGACCTCAGAACAGTTAAGCCTCTTGATAAAGAGATGGTCCTCAGGTCGCTGAAAAAAACAGGTAGGTTGATAATCGCTGACGGAGGATGGAAGACCTGCGGAATGGCGGCTGAAATATCGGCGTCTATTTCTGAAGAAGGATTCAGGTACCTTAAAGTTCCGATAAAAAGGATAACGCTTCCTGATATTCCGGCCCCCGCAAGTTCAGTTTTGGAAAAGGCATATTATCCGTCAATCGGGGATATAGTAAGCGCCGCAAAGAAAATGATGCAAAAATCGGCGTAATCTTAGTCTGCAATCTATGCAATCAGGAGTTCTAATGTCATATAAAGTTCGTTTTGTAGATCCGGCTAGGAATTACAAGATGATCAAAAAAGAGATTGACGCAGCTTATCATGAAGTGATGTCGCGCGGGGACCTTATTATGCGCGGACAGCTGAAGCACTTCGAAGAAAAGCTTGCGGGGTTCGTCGGCACAAAATACGCGGTCGGGCTCAATAGCGGATATGACGCACTTCATATTTCCATGATGGCCGCGGGGATAAAGTCCGGCGACGAAGTGATAGTTCCCGCGCATACGTTTCTCGCTACTGCATCCGCGGTTGTAAACGCGGGTGGCAGACTGGTTCTTGCGGACGTGTCAGAGGATTATAATGTTGATCCCGGAAAGATCGAAAAGGCGATTACTTCGAGGTCAAAGGCTATAATACCCGTGCACTTGAACGGCAGGGCATGCGACATGGATGCGGTAATGTCTATTGCAATAAAACACAGGCTTGTTGTCATTGAGGATGCCTGCCAGTCGCTCGGAGCTACCTTCCGCGGCAAAAAAACCGGCTCCTTCGGTTTAACGGGCTGCTGGAGTTTTTATCCTTTCAAGATACTCGGTGGCTACGGAGACGGAGGCGCAATAACGACTAATGACGCAAAAGTTGAAAGATACGCAAAATTGCTGCGTTATAACGGAGAAAAAAAAGAAACCGGCGCCTATTACTACCACGGTTTTACATGCCTGCTTGATAATATCCAGGCGGCTTTTCTTGCCGTAAAACTGCGTCATCTTCCTGAATGGCTGAGAAGGCGCAGGAAGATCGCGGATATTTACAGAAAGGGATTGAGCGGCATAGAGGGTCTGAAGCTGCCGCATTTTGAGGACAAGAGATTCGGGGATGTTTTCCAGAATTATGTCGTTAGGACGAGTAGAAGGGATGAGCTGTATAATCACCTGAAAAAAAACGGGGTAGAAATACTCATACACTGGAGGATCCCTTATTATAAATATAAAGGTCTTAAACTTAAGACCGGAAGATTTTCCGAGACTGAATCTATTTCGCGCGAGGTCCTTTCGCTGCCCATGAACGTTGAAATAACCGATGCCCAGGTCAAATATGTGATAAAGACCATATGCAATTTTTTTCAATTTATGTAATCAGGAAGTAAAAATGAAGCCGTTATCTCGCATAACTGAAAAATTCACCGAATCGGTGATTAGGGAAATGACACGCATCTGCGATGCCGTCGGAGGGTATAACCTTTCTCAGGGTTTCCCTGATTTTGAATCTCCCGCGAAGGTCAAGAATGCGGCAATAAAAGCGATCCTCGGCGGTTATAACCAGTATCCGGTTACTTTCGGGGAACCTAAATTAAGGAAGGCGATTGTGAAGAAGGCCTGGAGCTTCAACAGGATTAGGTGCAACCCGGAAACAGATATAACAGTTACCTGCGGAGCTACCGAAGCCATGATAGCAACATTAAAAGCGGTTATAAACCCGGGTGAAGAAATAGTCATTTTCGAACCTTTTTATGAGAACTACGGTCCTGACGGCATCCTTTCAGGGGCAAAACCGCGGTATGTTTCACTATACCCGCCGGATTGGAAATATTATTCAAAAGAACTTTCGGCCGCTTTTAACAGGAAGACCAAGGCGGTTATCATAAACACCCCGAATAACCCGACAGGCAAGGTGTTTACCAGGCAGGAACTGGAGGAAATAGCATCCTTGTGCGCCAGGTGGGACTGTCTAGCTGTCACAGACGAGATCTACGAGCATATAACCTACGACGAAGAAAAACATATTTCAATGGCTTCATTAAATGGTATGGCACATAGGACCGTCACGATCAACTCCATTTCCAAGACCTATTCTGTTACAGGTTGGCGCGTCGGCTGGGCTATAGCGGACAGCAGGATCACCAGCAGAATAAGGAAGGTACATGATTTCCTGACCGTGGGAGCGCCGACTCCTTTCCAGGAAGCGGCGGCTTTCGCTTTGGGAATGCCGGCGGCATATTACCGCAGACTGCGTTCCAGATATGAAAAGTCGAGGGAGTTTTTATTCAACCTTCTTGTTGAGACCGGGTTCCGGCCTTTCATGCCCAAAGGGGCTTATTATATAATGGCGGGAATAGGCGACCTTATGAAGAAACTGGACATTAGAGACGATTTTTCATTCAGTAAAAAACTTATCGAGATGACTGGTGTTGCGACTGTCCCGGGGACATCTTTTTATTCGTCTTTAGGGAAGGGCAGGGACCAGATAAGGTTCTGTTTCTGCAAGAAACAGCAGACTCTTGATAATGTAAAAAAGGGACTGATGCGCCTGAAAAACGCTTAGAACGGGGAGAAAATGAAAGCTAAGAATATATCGCTTGTTCTTATTGATTTTGTTCTTCTGAGTCTGGCGATACTCCTGGCTTTCAGGATACGTTTCCCTGATTTTGCCGCACTCCCCAATTTTCTCGCGTTTAAGAAATATTTTGTGTTCTTCATACTTATTAAGATCTGCTCGTATTACCTGTTCGGGCTTTACGGAGGGATATGGAGGTACGCGGGCCTCAGCGAAGCTTTCAGCGTATTATACGCCGTTACGGCCGGGACCCTGGCATCTATCAGTTTTATCTTTTTCACCCAGGTTCCCTTTGTCTTCAAAATGCCGCTCGTGCCCCGTTCGGTAATACTCATAGACTGGTTTTTCAACCTTCTTTTTATAGGGAGCGTCCGTTTTGTGCCAAGGATCCGCAAGGATCTATGGCTCAAGCCTGCCTCAGTTGCAAAGAGGCTTCTGATAGTCGGCGCGGGAGATACCGGCGAGCTTGTGATCAGAGAGATAGCAAGGCATCCGGAGCTTGGTTACAAGCCCGTGGGTTTCATTGATGATGATCCGGAAAAAAGAGGCAGAAGGATACACAACCTGAAGGTCCTGGGAACAAGGGAAAACATACCTTCGATTGTTGCAAGGGAAGGCATAAATGAGGTTATAATCGCTATCTCTTCTGCTCCGGGGAAAGTGATAAGGGAGATCGTTAATTATTGCCAGAAGGCAAAAGTCGAGTTGAAGATAGTCCCGGAAATCCCCAAGATCCTGCAGGGCGGCGTTTTTTTCGCGGATCTGCGCAGTGTGAAGCCCGAGGACCTGCTCGGGAGGGAAATGGTTGAGATCAACAGCGATGACGCGAGGAATTTCCTGCAGAACAAGGTGATACTTGTCACGGGAGCGGGTGGTTCTATAGGTTCAGAGATATGCAGGCAGGTTTCGGGTTTCGGTCCCGCCCGCCTGATAATGCTTGACCATAATGAGAACGATGTTTATTTTATCGAAATTGACCTAAAAAGGAATTATCCCGTCCTGCAGTTCAGGACGGTTATAGGAGATATAAAGGACCCGATGCAGCTGGAATCCGTCTTTTCCGAGCTTAAGCCGCAGGTGGTTTTTCACGCCGCCGCTCACAAGCACGTCCCGCTTCTGGAAGAAAATCCTTCAAGCGCTATCAAGAATAACGTCCTGGGCACCCTTAATCTTGTCCGCGCTTCGGAATTGCACGGGGTGGAGAGTTTTGTGCTGATCTCCACTGACAAAGCCGTAAATCCTACCAGCGTTATGGGCGCGTCAAAACGCATCGCCGAGATGATAGTCCAGGCAAAATCCAGGGGTAACCGCACTAAATTCATGGCAGTGCGTTTCGGCAACGTTATTGGTTCCAGCGGAAGCGTTGTCCAGCTTTTCAAGAAGCAGATAGAGGAAGGCGGGCCTGTAACGGTAACTGACCCGGATGTAGTAAGGTATTTTATGACCGTGCGTGAGGCGTCCCAGCTTGTGATACAGGCGGGATCGATAGGCAGCGGGGGAGAGATCTTTATCCTGGACATGGGAGAACAGATGAGAATAGCAGATCTCGCAAGGAATCTGATAACCCTTTCGGGACTTGAGGTAGGCAAAGACATATCCATAAAATTTACGGGCCTAAGGCCAGGCGAGAAGAAATACGAAGAGCTTTTGCACGATAAAGAACGGGACAGAGCGACAAGGCACCAGAAGATCTTTATTACACAGCCTGAATCAATTGATTCAGAAAAGTTGTGGAAAGATATTGAGGAGTTTGAGCAGCTCTCGGGCAGGATGGATGATGCGGGGATCGTGAAGAAGATAAAAGAAATGATACCGATATATACGCCGGACAAGAAGTGGGGGTTGTAGCGGTGCGACGTTCCGTCGCACATAAGGAGTAGAGCCTTTAGGCTCGTTAAATAACACGGGGCTAAAGCCCCTACTCCAAAATCCGACCGCTACAAATGCCTTGCGGCAAATTGTACGGCATTCTTAAATATTTTTAAACCGCCTCCCTCCTCAGGTAGTTTCTCACGCTGCCAGTGAGGATGCTGGTATCTCGAAAGAAATCTTTCCGGGTGCGGCATCATACCGAAAACATTGCCTTCCTTGTTGCATATTCCCGCAATACCGTCCATTGAGCCGTTGGGATTCCATGGATAGCCCGCTTCCCTGCCTTTCCCGTCCACGTATTTAAAAACTATCCCGTCGTTTTTTTCTAATTCCTTTAGTGTTTTGGAATCGGTGACAAATTTTCCCTCGCCGTGAGCGATCGGAAGGTATATCCCTTTGATCCCGCGCGTGAATACGCATTTGTTCCTGTTTACGTTTTTTAAATATACCCAGCGGTCCTCAAATTTGCCGCTGTCATTAAATGTCAGAGTAGAGTGCGGCAGCAGGCCGGTTTTCACAAGTACCTGGAACCCGTTGCATATTCCGATGACAAGCTTTCCGCTCTGCACGAACTTCCTGATATCCTGGCGGAGCTTATAGATTAGTTCATTCGCGAGCACCTTTCCGGCTGCTATGTCATCCCCGTAAGAAAAACCGCCAGGCAGAGCAAGTATCTTGTACGGTTCCAGGTTTTTCCCGCCCTGTATGAGTTCGTTGATATGGACCAGGTCCACGTCAGCGCCCGCTGCCTGGAACGCAAAAACCGTTTCTCTGTCGCAGTTAGTCCCGGCAGTCCTTAACACGATCACCTTTGCTTTTTTCATAATTCCATATTCCTGTCATTGCGAACCCGAAGGGTGAGGCAATCCCGTATTAGATTGCTTCGTCGTTTCACTCCTCGCAATGACCTGCTACCAGCGTAAAGTTTTCTGCCAGGCTTCCTTTAATTCATAGATATCCGCGTTTATAATAAGCTTGCCGTTTAACCCGTAAACCTTGAAGCGTTTATCTTTTTTGACCTTTCCGATTACCGAATAAATCCCCCCGTTCCCCCCTTTAGAAAGGGGGGTTAGAGGGGATTTATTACCATTCATTATTTTCTCGAATTTTCTGCGGTTTTTCGGCTTTACTTCCGCCAGGAACCTTGAATTTGATTCTGAAAACAGTATCATATCGTTTCTTAAACTTTGACACGTTGCCTGCCCGCCAACGCTTGCTGGGCGGGACACGTTGACACGTTGACACTGTATTTCTGCTCCTAATCCTCCCGCAAAGGCCATTTCCGCGGCCGCAACAGCGAGTCCGCCTTCCGAGCAGTCGTGGCAGGAACGCACAATGCCTTCCCGGATCGCCTTCTGCAGTTTTTTCATCATTACTGCGGCTTTTCCCGGATTGACCTTAGGGACCATCCCCCCGTTTAATCCATTTACGGAATAGTAAATGGAGCCGCCCAGTTCATCATATGTCTCGCCAAGAAGGTATATCAGGTTACCCGGGGATTTCAGGTCCATTGAAACTACTTTCCCTATGTCCGGGATCACGGAAATGGCGGATATGAGCAGGGTGGGCGGTATAGAGATCTTTTTTCCCGAATCCTGATCAAAGTATTCATTATTCAGGCTGTCCTTGCCGGATATGAAAGGCGTTCCGTATGCTTTTGCCATGTCATAACATGCCTGCGACGCCCTTACAAGCCCTGCAAGCTGCCCGGGTTTTTCAGGGCTTCCCCAGCAGAAATTATCAAGCAGCGCGCATTTTTCCAGGCTGCCTCCCGCGCAGATATTGTTCCTGAGGGCTTCATCGATCGCGGACGCAGCCATCCAGTAGGGGTCCAGCTTTCCGTAACTTGGGTTTATCCCGTTTGATATCACGATCCCGCGGTTAGATCTGAAAAGCGGTTTAATAACGCATGCATCCCCGGGCCCGTCATTTTCTTTACCCTGAAGCGGTTTGAGCACCGTTCCTGCCTGGACTTCGTGGTCATACTGCCTTATGATCCATTCCTTGCTGGCAACAGTAGGGTGGGAGAGTATCTTTTTAAGTATTTGTTCCGGGTTCTCCGCTCCGACGCCACGTCGGAGCGAGACCTCGCCCCGACAGAGTCGGGGCGGGCGGGTTTCGGGCGCGTCCCAGACTGCTTTTCTCCTGAATCTCGGCACTCCGTCGTGCAGGAAGTCCATTTCCAGCTCGCAGACCTTCTCGCCTTTATAGAGCAGGACCAATTTTTTATCGTTTGTGAATTCACCCAGGACCGTCGCTTCCACGTTCTCGGCTTTGAATACCGCCATTATTTCATCAAGTTTATGCGGCGGGACAGCGAGCACCATCCTTTCCTGCGCTTCAGAAACCCAGATCTCCCAGGGGGTAAGCCCCGCGTATTTGAGAGGCGCTCTTTCAAGATAAACGCGGGCGCCTATATCTTTTCCCATTTCACCCACGGCTGACGAAAATCCTCCAGCGCCGCAGTCCGTGATCGCGTTATAAAGGTTTTTATCCCTTGCCTGAAGTATGACGTCTGTCGCTTTCTTCTCAACTATAGGATTTCCGATCTGCACTGCGCTTACCTCGGTGTCCTTGGCAAGCTCAACCGATGAAAATGTCGCGCCGTGTATCCCGTCCCTGCCTGTCCTGCCGCCTACCGCGACGATCAGGTCGCCGGGTTTCGTTTCCTTGAAACACTTGTCTTTTGGCATTATGCCCACGGTCCCGCAATAGACAAGGGGATTGCACACGAACCCGTTGTCAAAGATCACCGCGCCGTTGGCAGTGGGAATTCCCATCCTGTTCCCGTAGTCCCTGACCCCGGCTACAACGCCCTTGCAGATCCTTTTCGGGTGCAGCACTCCCCCGGGCAGTTTTTCATGGGGGAGATCAGGAAAGCCGAAGCAAAAGATGTCGGTGTTCATAATGGGTTTTGCGCCCAGCCCCACGCCCAGTATATCCCGTATAACCCCTCCGATACCTGTTCCTGCTCCTCCGTACGGCTCAAGCGCGCTGGGGTGGTTATGCGTTTCTATCTTGAACGCGACCGCGTTGTCCCTGTCAAATTCTATGATCCCGGCGTTGTCCTTAAAAACAGATATGCACCATTTTTTATCCAGTTCCTTAGTTGCCTTCATCACTGTCTGTTTCAGCAGATTGTCTATTATCGTCGTACGTCGTAAGTCGTTCGTCGTACGTCGTTTTTCGGTGGACCGTGGGCCGTGGACTGTGGACTGCTCCTGATATTCAATAATGCCGCGGAACGTCTTATGCACGCAGTGCTCGCTCCAGGTCTGTGCAAGGGTTTCGAGCTCAACGTCAGTAGGGTTCCTTGCTGCTTTGCGGAAGTAGTCCATTATCGCATGCATTTCTTCAAGGTTCAGGGACAGGATGCCTTCCTTGCTTATCCGCGTCAACTCGGTGTCATCCGCGCCCAGTATGTCGATAATCTTAACGTTTTCCATTTTAATTATGAATTATGAGTTATGAATTATGAATCAACGGCAAGGAATGAATTTTATGTTTCAACTTTGACACTCTGACATCCGCCCCGATCAATATCGGGGCAAGACCTCGCCCTGCCTTTGCGCAGGGCGGGCTGGTCACTGTATCTTGTACTCCTGCACGACTTTGTTCGCGAGCAACCCGCGGCATATCCTTTCCACTTGTTCGGACGAAAGACCGCCCGAGATCTCGTATTTGAAGCCGGTTTTTACCGTATCTATGCCTTTTATGCCAAGGTCAACAGCTCCTTTTATAACAGTGTCCGCTACGGCATCTGTCACGCCTTTCTTATACCATACCTCTATTATCCAGCGTGTAGTGGATCCTTCGGTTTTGGAATTTGCCGACGCACGATGAACGATGAACGATGAACGATTAATTCTGAACTGCTGGGTTATTTTATCCGCGAGCAGCTCCCCGCAGAGCAGTTTGAGTTCCGGTTCGCCGATGTTCCCTTCAATGCTGTAAAGCTGGGCGGTCCTGACCTTTTTAACGCCGGAAATGCCCAGGTCTTCGATGTCTTTTTGCACCGCGTGAGCCTGGGCGTTAAAAAATCCGGGTTTGTAGCATATTTCAACCATCCATTCCATCTTTTCCTCAAAGAATGATTACGGTGATTTTTTTAAAACTGATTACAGTGATATTAAAATAATCACTGTAATCATATTTCTATAATTTATCTTCACGGAAGGCAGAAAGGTAGTTCGCGCAGTATTGGTCTTGCCCGAGGAGGGTTTCTGCCGCGAAAACAGCGGCCATCATGTCTTTGTCAGTGGGGTCTATGAGGGCGGCGTCCATGCCTGCGGCAAGGACCATGGTCAGGAATGTGCGGTTAATAAGCTTGCGGTTGGGAAGCCCGAAAGAGATATTGCTCAGTCCCATGATGATCTTTACATGGAAGTTTTCCTTTATTTTCCTGATCGATTCCACGACTGTAAGGGCGTTTTTCTCGTTTGTGCTTATGGGGTGCACAAGGGGATCTATATAAAGGTTTTCCAGGGGTATTCCGGCAGCATCTACTTTGTCGATAATTTCCTTGCATATATTAATTCTATCTTCAACAGTTTCAGGCATTTCTTTCTCACCCATTGCTAAGGCTACAACCAGGGAATCGTATTTCTTTACAAGCGGCAGTATGTTGTTTAATCTCTTGGTTTCCAGGGTTATTGAATTGACTAAAGCCTTGCCTTTATGCGCGGCAAGCCCGGCTTCAATAACTTCATGGCTCGGGCTGTCAATGCACAGGGGAACATCAATGGTTTCCTGCACGGTTTTGACCAGCCATACCATATCTTCTTTTTCTGTGTTGACGCGCACGCCTGCGTTGACGTCCAAAATTTGCGCGCCGGATTCCACCTGTTTTTTCGCCTCATCCTTTATGAACGGGGCGTTTCTTTCCTGTATTGCTTCTAGTATCGTTTTCCTGCTCGCGTTGATCCTTTCCCCGACAATAAGCACAAACCCTCCATTTTACCACTAAGGCACTCCGCCCCGATGGACATCGGGGCGAGACTTCGCCCACCTGTAAGGATGGGCGAGGAAATCACAAAAATATCTTTACAGGGATTCAATGGGATTTAAACTACTATATTTTGCCTCTTGAATCTCTCTAAATCCCTGTGAAAAATCTTAAACAGGGACCTTGCGGGAATTTAAACTGCTGATATCTTTTAAGCTTTTTAAGTTCTCTCCCCTAAAAGGGCCTACTTTTGGTAAGTTCCCTGTAAAATTGTTTTACTTTTTTTCCCACTTGAGCAGTTCCATCACGCCGGACAGGGTACCGCCCTCCCTGATCTCTTTCCTGATGCGGTTTTCTTTTTCAAGCACATCCATAGCCCGGTTCGCTATTTCCACTGCTTTGGACTGGGGAATGGCAACAACCCCGTCGTCATCCCCGACGATCCAGTCGCCGGGATGGATCCTTAAGCTTCCCGCGGTTACCGGGACATTGATCTCGCCGAATCCTTTCGGCTCGCCGGCAGCAGGGGACGTAAGTTTTGAGAAAGCAGGGAACTTTAACCTGGCGATCTCGGGAGTGTCCCTGATCGCCCCATCGATCACAACCCCGGCTATTTTCTTTTTTATGGCGCTTTCGGTCGCAAGTTCGCCCCAGACAGCCGGTCCTGTCCCTCCGCTGTCTATGACTATGACATCGCCTTTTCCAGCCCTGTCTATTGCCTCCACTGGTTTTGCCCAGTCGCCGGGATAGGTGCGCACTGTCACGGCTTGCCCGATGAGCTTCAGGCCTTTTACGACAGGGCTCATCTCTTTCAGGTCGCCGGTCCTGTGCATCGCGTCAGAAATGTTTGGGGTTGAGACAAGCTGCAGGATCTTTCTTATGTCTTTGAGGGAAACTCTTTTATAGAGGGTGGTTTTTATGGATTTCATTTTTGAGATCGCTTTTTTGATCCTGCCCGCGGCTTTTTCTGCGTCAGCCGATTTAGTTATCGCGCCCCCGACAATTATTATGTCAGCGCCGGCCTTTATCGCTTTTGCCGCGTTTTCCGAATTAATGCCGCCGGCAACCGCAAGGGGCAGGCTGACGGCTTTGCGAACTTTTTTTACGATGGCGAACGGTTCGGAGCCCAGCATCTGCGCGTCTATGGGAACATGGATGCCAATGTAATTGGCTCCGAGTTTCTCTATCCTTGCGGCTCTCCCGGCGGGGTCCTTGATCTCTATCAGGTCCACAAAGATCTCCGCGCCGTAATTTTTTCCCGCCTCAACGCATTCCCTGATAGTGGCGTCTGACGCGTTGCCCAGGACCGCCACGATATCGGCGCCTGCCTTCGCGGCCATTTCTACTTCGGTCCTGCCGGCATCCATTGTTTTCATGTCTGCCACGATCTTGTGCCCGGGGAACCGTTTCCTGAGTTCCCTTACAGCATTCAGCCCCTCGGCTTTTATAAGCGGGGTGCCTGCTTCGATCCAGTCCGCCCCTCCGGCCGCGGATTCATCAGCGGCTTTCAGAGCCCTGCGCAGATCCACGAAATCGAGCGCCACCTGCAGTATTTTTTTCACGTTTCCTTTTATATATGTCGTACGTCGTGCGTCTTGCGTCATGCGTATAAATCTTCAAAACGTATGACTTACGACATACGACGGTATTTACATTCGACGCACGACTTACGACGTTCGACGGCGGTTATTGTTTGTAGATTATAAGCTCGACACGGCGGTTCTGGGACCTGCCTGATTTGGATGTATTCGGCGCGATAGGATTGTCGGGTCCGTAACCGTTGGAGAATACCTTATCCTCAGGCACGCCTTTGGAGATCATATATTCTTTCACAGCTCCCGCGACCGCTTCGGAAATAGAGACATTTGCTTTTTTACTGCCGGTAATATCCGTGTATCCGTTTATGTTCAGGGAATGCCCCTGGTGCTTGATAAGCGCGTTTGCGATTGTATCAAGCGCTTTATACGTAGCGCTTGCCATCGTGCGCCCCTTGAAGTATGTGTCCCTGCCGAACCGTATCAAAAGTCCTTCCTGGGTATCCTTCATGTAGATCCCTTTTGCCAGGTTTTTCCCGATATCCATTTTCAGGTCCGGGTCCACGTTGGCATAGGCTTTTATCTGTTTGAGTTTTTCCTCAAGCTGCGCGGCTTTTTCCTGTTCTGACAGCATACCGAGTTCGCCTTTCTTTATCTGCGCCTGCAGGATCTCCAGCTCGCTCCTTGTTTTCAAAAGTTCGGCTCTCAGCGCCACTGAGTCCGCGTTGACCTTTGCAAGGTCAAGTTTTGCGATGTCAAGTTCATGCGTCATAGTGACGGAATCGGCCCTCAGTTGCTTGTTTTCCGCGTCCAGGACCTGCACGAGTTTATCCTTTGACATTTTTTCCCTTTCCACGGATTGCAGTTGTTCTTTTTTCCTGGCAAGGGTTTCACTGAAAGACGCGAGCTTCAGAAGTTCTTCGGCCTTTCTGGTTTTTGCCTCAGCTTCGACTTTTTCCTTTTCTTCCGCCGCTATCTCGGCTTTTGTCTTTCCCCACATGAAGGAGAGGGCTATGTTGTGGTTTTCCGTGACGCTTCCTTCCAGGGGTATTGTATACGCGTAATCAAGCACAAAATACTGCAGTTTTATTGAAAATCCGAGGCTGCAGGTTTGGTTGTTTGGTACCGAAGACCAGAATACATTGAGCGGTAATATTGAGTAGCCAACCCTCAGGCCAAACCGTTCCTCGGCAAGCCATCCTTCAATTCCGGTGCGTATCTGGGGCAGGAACATGCCTGCCTGAAAGGCGCTGAGGTCTATCAGGTCAACCTGGGCGCCGATCATAACCGTGCTGAATGGCCCTATGCCGACGCCGATCCTGTATAACGGGTTAGATTTCATTTTGCCAACGCTTGACACAAGGTCCTGGGCTGTAAATCCGAGGCGGAAATACTGCGTTCTCAGCAGAGCGCCAAGGTCGCAGCCGTAACCTACGGATTCTCCGTTGTTCTGGCTTAATCCCTTAAGGTTGAACCCTACGGAAAATATATCGCCCAGGGGCACCGCCTGCGTGAATATGAATAGGTCTGTGGTTCCTTTTCCGTCTATTCCGTCCCAGCTTAAACCTGATGCGGAACGGATAACGGTCAGGGCGCCCAGGGGATGGCTGTAAGTAACATATCCCCCCCAGTAACTGAGACCGGAGCTGTGAGATGCGGATATGCCGTATCTTTCAAAAAATCCGTATCCGGCGGGGTTCCAGTAGAATGCGGATGCGTCATCTGCTATTCCGGTGAAAGCTCCGGAAAAACCTTGTGCCCTGGGACCTACATCAATAATGTTCATGGGCAACGTGAATGAGTCTGCGGCAAGCGATGCTGTAGATAGCAGAAGGATAAAAGCGAAGAGCAGTAACAACTTAGGTCCTGCATTTGCTCTTTTCATCTTGTGCCTCCTGGAAAATTTGTATCAAGGCTAAAGCCTTGA
>Ga0210051_1003716_pt1 | contig 15074 bp, 13 predicted proteins | sample CryGey092014_all_FD_185464 | JGI IMG/M metagenome (GOLD analysis project Ga0210051, IMG submission 185464) | Groundwater microbial communities from aquifer - Crystal Geyser CG23_combo_of_CG06-09_8/20/14_all (SPAdes) (version 2) | ecosystem: Environmental > Aquatic > Deep subsurface > Groundwater...
CTCAAGCCCCTTTGAAACATGAACCAACATCGATTCCTTCTTCTCCATGATATCTCTCCTTCCCGCCCTCAATCATATACTCTAAATTCTAAGGGGGGAAGTGTCTCACTTACATTGGCACAGAGGGCAACGGTTCAGATAGCAAACGGGAATTTTAATTATATTCAGGTGCAAAATACAGGGGATGAAACACAGCGGGTGATTGAAGCATTCAACCATATGGTTGCAGAACTTGAAAAACGTCAGGAACAACTGGTTCGAACCAAGAAATTGTCATCAATTGGAATTCTTACTTCCGGCGTTGCCCATCAGCTCAATAATCCCTTAAATAACATTTCTACTTCCTGCCAGATACTTCTTGAAGAAGGCGACAAAGCCGATCCAGAACTAATGCACAGATTGCTTTCTAATATCGAACAGGAAGTTAACAGGGCAAGAGATACCGTAAAGGGGCTGCTGGACTTTTCGCGTGACAGGGACTTTGCTATCGCCCCCGCTTCTCTTGATGAAGTGGCAGAGCGCTCAATAAGGCTTGTATCAAGCCATGTGCCTTCCGGAATAGAGATTCAAAAAGATATACCGAAAGATTTACTTCTGGATATTGATATACAGCGAATTCAAGAGGTATTTCTCAATCTTATTATCAACGCGGTTCAGGCTATTGAAAGCTCATCCGGACTGATAAAAATATCGGCAAGGCCGGATCAAGCTGCCGGAATGGCTTTGATAACTTTTGAAGATACAGGGATCGGCATTCCGGAGAAGAATTTTGATGTGATTTTCGACCCTTTTTTCACTACAAAAGAAGTGGGGGTTGGAACCGGCCTGGGTCTTTCGATTGTCTATGGAATTATACAGCAGCATAAGGGTTCTATTTCGGTTGAGAGCAAGGTCGGAGAAGGCACTAGGTTTTTAATCCGGCTTCCTTTACATAAACGGGTATGAAGGAGGCCATAATGACAAAAACTGCCCGGATATTAATTGTTGATGATGAACAGATTGCAAGAGAAAATCTAAGTCATATCCTTAATAAAGAAGGGTATGAAACCGTATCTGTTGAAAGCGGAATTGCTGCTTTAGAGGAGCTTAAAAAAACAGAATTTGATCTTGTGCTCACAGACCTTAAAATGCAGGTGGTTGACGGACTTAAGGTTCTTGAAAAAACCAAAGAGCTGTATCCGGATACGGAAGTTATCATTATAACAGGGTATGCGACGGTTGCTACGGCAGTTGATGCAATGCAGAGGGGCGCTTTTTATTACATACCTAAGCCGGTTAAAATAGATGAAGTGCGGCTTCTTGTAAGGCAGGCCCTTGAAAAAATATCTTTAAAAAAAGAAGTCACAGAACTTCGACTTTGTGTCAGGGGCCTGAAAAAAGTTACTTTTATTACCGGAAATAATGCTAAAATGGAAAGTCTGAAAAAGACTATAGAACAGATTGCTCCAACAGATTGCACAGCGCTTATACTCGGCGAAACCGGAACCGGCAAGGAACTGGTAGCTAAAATGATTCACCGGCTGAGCAATCGTCATGATAAAAGATTTCTTGCAATAAACTGCGGGGCCTTTAATGAGGAGTTGCTTGCCAATGAACTCTTCGGGCATGAGAAAGAAGCTTTTACAGGGGCGCGCGGAATAAAAAAAGGTTTTCTGGAGGCTGCTGAAGGAGGAACTGTTTTTTTAGATGAAATAGGTGATATGCCTCTTTCCATGCAGGTAAAACTGTTGAGAGTTTTACAGGACAGGACATTAATCAGGGTAGGCGGAACCGATGAAATAAATGTTGATATCCGAGTGATTGCTGCGACAAACAAGAACCTTTTGCTTGAGATCGAAGAAGGAACTTTCCGTCAGGATTTGTTCTATCGTCTCAATGTCATTACGTTGCATGTTCCGCCTCTTTCAGAGAGAAAAGAAAGTATTCCGGTTTTGTGCAGGTATTTTTTAAAAAAATATTCTGAAACGCAGGGTAAAGATGTTGTAAATATTTCTGATGATGTAATGGCTGTTCTTGAAAGCTATGAGTATCCGGGCAATATACGCGAACTTGAAAATATTATTGAACACGCTGTGGTAATGGCAGAAAAGGATACAGTGGAAATGCGTCATCTTCCGCCAGATTTTCAGCAGCTAAAATTCAGGATACAAAGCAGACGGCAAAGGGAATTTCTTACACTTGAAGAAAATGAAATGGAGTATATCGCCTGGGTGCTTGAACAGGTTGATCATAAAAAAAGCAAAGCAGCGGAAATCCTTGATATAGACAGGGTATCTTTATGGAGAAAGCTGAGACGGTATAACCTTGAAAGCTGACAAACTACTGCATTACAAGCTTTACAATAGAGGGGATGTTTTCTGCAAGCACAATGTCTATACCCTCTTTGGCTTCCGGTTCCAGATTGGCAATATCTGTTTCATTGAGTTTGGGGAAAACCACGATTTTGATTCCGCTTCGCTGAGCAGCAAGAATTTTCTCGCGGATTCCGCTTACACCTAATACCCTTCCGCTTAAAGTCAGCTCCCCAGTCAGCGCAATATCGTTTCTCGCAGGCTTACCTGTCAAAAGAGAAATAAGGGCGACGGCAATTGTTATACCGGCCGATGGCCCGTCTTTTGGTATTGCTCCTGAAGGGATATGAATATGAATATCCCGCTCGTTAAAAAAATCCGGGTCTATTCCGAACTGCTGTGCATTGCTTCTTACAAAACTCAAAGCCGTCTGTGCGGATTCCTGCAAAACATTTCCCATCGATCCTGTTAAGATAAGCTGGTGATTACCTTTCATCAGGCTTGCTTCAATAAATATAATTTCTCCTCCGAATTCCGTCCACACAAGGCCTGTTGTAACTCCGGCCTTATTTCCTCTTTCAGCGATTTCATGGGTAAACTTTCTTGGGCCCAGAAGCTTTTCTACCAGCGTATCGTCAACCGTTATTGAGCTTGCCTTATCGGATCCGTTGTTTTTTTGGAGGAAAAGCCTTGCTATCTTTCGGAATATTGTTGCAATTTCGCGCTCAAAATTGCGGAGCCCGGCTTCCTGGGTGTAGCTATGGATTATTTTTGCTATGGCGGCATCAGAAAATACAACGTTAAAGCCGGACAAACCATGTTCATTAATCTGGCGAGGTATCAGATGAAGCCTTGCGATATGTTTCTTTTCTTTTTCCGTGTAACCGGAAAAATGGATTACTTCAAGCCTGTCTAAAAGAGGAGCCGGAAGTCTTTCAACAATGTTTGCCGTTGAAATAAACATTACTCCCGACAGATCAAAAGGGATATCGAGATAATGATCGGTGAAATGGCTGTTTTGTTCAGGGTCAAGAATTTCCAGAAGAACCGAAGCCGGATCGCCATGAAAGTCCTGACCGATTTTATCAATTTCATCAAGCATAAAGACAGGATTCCTTGATCCTGATCGTTTTATCTCATTAATAATTCTTCCCGGCATCGCCCCAACATATGTTCTTCTATGTCCCCGCAAGTCGGCCTCATCTCTTAACCCTGCAAGAGAAATGCGAACGAATTTTCTTCCCAAAGCCTCTGCAATAGCTCTTCCAACCGAAGTTTTGCCGGTTCCGGGAGGGCCTGCAAAACAAAGTATGGGGCTGCGGGTGGTTTGTATATGTTTTTTCTTTTCGATAATCTGGCACACAGTTTGTCGCAGTTCATCCAGATTTACAGGTTTGGGAAGATAATGAAACGCACCTTTTTTTAGCGCATCAACAGCGGAAGTGACCGTCGCAAACCCGGTTATCATCACAATTTCCGTATGTGGAGATATTTTTTTAGACGATTCCAGAAGCTGCATTCCGTCCATCTTATCCATTTTAAGATCGGTAAGAATAAGATCTACATGCTGTTTTTTCAGGATATCGATCGCTTCGAGCCCGTTTGATGCAGCGCTGACTGCATAACCTTCCTTGCGCAGAATATATTCAAGGTTATTCCTTGCGATTTCTTCATCATCAACGACCATGATATGAATTTTTTGGAGACTGAAAAGAGTTCTTACCGAAAGATATTCAAGTATGCGTTCTTTGATGACATTCAAACCGTAATGTTTGGAATCCATTATTTTTTCAGCATGCCTTAAATCAAGATTGTCATCTGTGAATAAATGCCAGGGCAAAGACAAAAGGTATTCAATATAATTTAAGCCGATACAGTATTCAGGAGCAGAAGGATCCATGTTCTCCATGCGTTCCAGTTCTCTGATTGCAAGTGAAGCAAGAGAATCGGATAATCCTGCTTTTTTAATTGAGGTACGAAGATCTAAAAGTTCCTGATTGGATCTTTTATTTTCTTCCATTGGTTTTTCAGACTTTTTCGTAAAAATCATAATATGTTCCTTTTGGAGTATTACATATTATTTTTACCTAAATTAATCGTTTCCAATTTGGCAAAGAAATAATTATATTTAAATATTCTTGTGTTAGAAAAGATTTGGCCAATTTCAATCGTTTACCCAATGGGTGCTTCGCAAAAAGAACCTTTTGCCAAATTGGAAACCCTTCGGGATTTCCGATTTTACCGCATCTGCTGCGTTGCCGAAAGCTCGACGTACGATATGTACGCCTTTGCTTCCGGACGCCTTGCATCTGCGGCAATCTCGAAAATCGCTCAATTTAGGTTTTATTTACCTAAAAATGCCGGCAATAGCAACTGTTTCCGATGATTATGATAGCGTTGCATTTAGCAACAGGTATTCAAACCATGTAACATATTTATAACATGCAGATATAATAAGATAATTTTTCATAGGCACATTTTATGTTGCAAAGTGCAATAAGTGCCGGAAAAGAGCAAAGATCGAAAAGCAATTATTATGTAAATATTACAGGTAATTATAAATTTATTTGAAATTTGGCACAATACTTGAATTGGTCACAGTTAAGCGAACAAAGAACTTTTCTCTGAATATCTGCAAAATATTATAAAAAGGTTAGGTTATTTGTGAATTCAAAAAGTGATTCAGAAAACACCAAAATGCAGATAGGCAGAAAAATTCTGGTTGTTGGCGAAGAAGGCCTATTTTCAGAGAGTTTAATTGACTATGCTGTTCAAGTGGCAAAACGCCTTAATTATGACATTCTTGCATTAAGTGTTATTCAGAAGGATTTGGGCGAACTGACCGATAAGTCTAATAAATACAACAAATTAATTGAAATCAAGGCAGTCTCCTGCGGGGTAGGTTATAACTTTTTAATTCGATCTGGTGATACAGGCGTAATAGTTGAAAAAATTATTCATGAAATAAAAAGGATAGAATTTGTAATAACCGGATCTGACGAAAGCAAGGAAAAAATCGCGGCAGAAGTTACAATACCAGTTTTCAGCGTTTTTTCAAATAATAATATAAAAGGAGGAGGTAAGACAATGGCAAGGGAAATTAATAAAAAGAAACCGGTAGGTAAAGTTTTGGGTTATGGTGCGATATCTGTAGCCCTCTACGCGGCGGTTTTTACAAATGCCGATACAGTAACGAACTATTTCACAAGAGGCGGCTGGTATGCGGCGTTGCCGATTTTGACTGTCTTTGTATTTACATTTGCCCATGCAACATTCGCAAGTAATTTATGGTCTCTTTTGGGAATTAGCGCAGCACATAAGGATATCAAGGTTGTGACTATTGAAAAGAGTGCTCAGGATGATGTACGGACTACAAAGGTTGCCAGGAAAAGACCGCGAGCTCGTGCATACATCAATCCGTTTCACAGGATATAAATGAAGCGCCGGTTTTAATTAAATTGCAATAAATTATTCAGAGGAGGGAATATGCACGATTTAGCAGGGGAGAGCTTAAAATTTATTGATCTGAATCTTATGTCGGTAGTGTTTTTATTCATAGTGGGTTTTATAGGAGGGCTTGTAAGCGGCTTTATAGGTTCAGGGGGAGCATTTGTTCTTACTCCAGGCATGATGAGCCTTGGAGTGCCGGCAACTGTGGCTGTGGCAAGCAACATGTGTCATAAATTTCCAAAAGCCATGGTGGGAGCATACAAACGGTTCAAATACGGCCAGGTGGATATAAAGCTTGGACTTGTCATGGCAGCTTCGGCTATAGGAGGGGTTCAGGCCGGAATTCAGATTCAGCGATATATCCTCAATAAGTGGGGTGAAGCGGGATCCAATCTTTATGTAAGCCTATCTTTTGTGGTAATTCTTGTGATTGTAGGAGGGTATGTTTTTTATGATGCATGGAAGATAGCAAAAACCGGTGGTGTCGAGAAAGTCAGCAAACTTGCTCAGAAACTTCAGTCCATCAATCTTCCGCCAATGATTTATTTTAAAAGGGCAAATTTACGAATTTCCTTGTGGTTTACGATCCCTGTTGGTTTTGCTACAGGTATGCTGGCCGCAACAATTGCTGTAGGCGGATTTATTGGAGTGCCCGGGATGATATATGTAGTAGGAGCATCGGGCATTATATCATCTGCTACTGAGCTGGTAATAGCTTTTATCATGGGTTTAGGCGGTTCTATAAACTGGGCTATTCATGGAATGATCGACATCCGTCTGACACTGATTATTCTTGCCGGGTCTCTTATTGGTGTTCAGCTGGGAGCGATAGGAACAACATATGTGAAAGATCATATGATTAAAATCGTCATGGGAACCATTATGCTCCTTGTTGCGGTAAGCAGGGCTCTCGCAATACCAGAGTATTTGACTCAGCTTGGTCTGATGTCTGTGGATGAAGGCAATATAAATCTGATGTCGAAAGCAAGCTTTGTAATTATGTGCATTGCCTTATTAGTTGGCGCATTAATAATTCTTGGAAGCATGTGGAAGGCAAGATCGCCAAGGTTTGCAGCACAAGAAAGCTATGGAAAGGCATAATGCTATCAAAAGCCATTTTTTCTCGTATATCATTTAAGTGAAATTGCTGTAATTTGTTGATATGGTTTAAATAAAAGGTAAGGAGCATGAAAATATAATTTTCATGCTCCTTATTTTTTGATTTTTTTTAACAATGATGTTTATAATGTATCAAATTTATGGTCCCTCTATCCAATGGTCTTGGGCCTGTGGGTAAAATACTATTTTATCCGGGAAAGGAGGTATTATGTCAATCATAACTATTTCCAGAGGTTCTTATAGTGGCGGAGAAGAGATCGCTGAAAAGGTTGCGAAAAAAATGGGGTATGATCATATTTCAAGAGAGATACTTCTTGATGCATCGGAAATGTTTAATATACCTGAGATAAAGCTTGCAAGAGCCATTAATGACGCGCCTTCGATTCTAGACCGTTTTAACAACGGTAAAGAGATGTATGTTACATATATCCAGGCGGCGCTGCTTAAATATCTGCGCGAAGATAATATCGTTTATCATGGGCTTGCAGGCCATTTTTTTGTTAGGGATATCAAGCATGTCCTCAAGGTCCGTATTATTGCAGATATGGATGACAGAATCAGAACTGAAATGCTAAGAGAAAACATATCTGAGGAAAAGGCGATTAAAACCATAAAAAAAGATGATGAGCAGAGAAGAAAATGGAGTCTTTTTTTATATGGAATAGACACATGGGACAACAGCTTATATGATTTCATACTTCATATTAAAAATATAACAACAGATGATGCTGCAGATATAATCTGCCATACAGCTTTGCTGGAGCATTTTAAAACAACTCCCGAATCTCAAAAAAGGATTGAAGATCTTGCGCTGGCGGCAGAAGTCAAAGCTGAATTATTTGATTTATGCCCTTATGCTGAGACAACCGCCAATGATGGCATAGTCAGCGTTACAGCCAGAGTCCATGAATATCAGAGGGCAAATATATCTCCGGAGCTGATCGCAAAAGCTGAAAAAGTAAATGGGGTTAAAGGAATTAAGATGAAAATTCTGCCTATTACTGTATTTACTGACTAGGTTTTAAGTCATATTATAGATATATTATATGTAACTTATGGGATTGTATAAAAGAATATTGGTAGCAGTTGACGGATCCGATGCCAGTCTTAATGCGCTGTCTGAATCCATAAAGCTTTCATACTGGGTGAGGGGAAGAGTTTGCGCGATTTATGTTGCGCCTCCTTACGAAGGAGATTTGAGTTTAACCGGCGTTAAGGACTTGAAAGCGCTGTTAAGTGAACCCTGTGAAATTACTCTTGCTAAAATAAAAGAAACTGTAGAAAATTTTGGTGCATCAATAGAAGCGTTGTGTGTAGAAGGTGAACCTTTTGAAAAAATTCTTGAATATGCTGAAACAGAGGATTTTGATCTTATAGTTGCAGGGACTACTAAGAAAAATGCTTTATACAGAGCATTAATTAAAGGGGTCACAGAAAAGATAATGCGTTTTAGTTCAAAAGATGTTCTTATAATACCGGAAAACACTTCGATTGGCTGGGATAACATCCTGATACCAATTAGTAGTTTGCAGGATAGTAAGTTTGTTGCGATAAAAGTAAATGAAATTTCTAAAGCCTATGGCAGCGAATTACTGTTTTTGTCGGTTTCAGGTGATGATATCAAAAAGAATAAATTAACAGAAGAAATTATTAAAGATATAAAAGAACTTTTTCCCGGAATTGCGAATAAAATAATAATGAAAAAAGAAGATAACGTCGGTGCAATTACAGATACTGCTTTGGAGCATAATGCAAACTTAATCATTATGAGCTCTTGGAAAAAAAAAGGAATCAGGAATTTCTTTTCAAAAAACACCGTTGAAAAAGTGGTTAATTCTTCTTCCTGCCCTGTTCTTGTGATATCCGATGAACTTATGAAATAAAAGTAATATGAAAGGAACGTAACATGACTCTAGCTGATCTTCTACAGTGTAATTTTAAATACCAAGCGATATCAAGGTATTACAGTGTTAGGAAATGTCTTTAGCAAGGCCTGTTGTGTTCTTGGGGATGAAGATCATGCTTGCCTTATCGTAGGAGGCGACGCCACTCCCACTGCCTGAAAGACTTTGCCGCAAACCCCCTTGCACTGTGTCCGGACAGAAAGCCGATTTCCGTAACTGCTTGTACTTGAGTGCGATGTAGTCGGCGTGAAGCTCCGTATTGGTTCTTAAGACCCGTTTGCCGTCAAAGCGAGATTCGGATTCGACCTTGGCTTCGTCGATGTGAACGGAGTCTTTCTCGATTTTCAGATACTTGCGATATACCTCACCGGCAACAGCGAAGCCACATCGGCAGTATTGCAGGGCCACATCTCACAACAGATGGGCCGACCCTGATTGTCGACCACCACGCCGATGATCATCTGCTTCAGATCGGGACGATGATCCTTGTTATAGCCCCGGTTACCCAGGCTCTGGCCGCCGCTTCGCCGATAAAGGCCATGGCGCGATATAGGTGATGAAGACTCAAATCCTGTACCCCTTCAATGACATAGTCGCTTTTCCATCGATCGCAGAAACGATCCGAACCCGATACCATCAACCGATGCAAGACGGAAAGAAAGAGAGCCCGCTCCACGCCGAAACCAAAATTGCGCCCTTTCAGCGATTTTCTTATCGCATCCTTGATGCCGGTTTGCTCCCACAGTCGCTCAAATATCAGCCCGGTCCCACTCTTTTTGGCATCGGCCAAGACCTCACTGTTACCGGATAAAACAAACAGGGTTTTTTCGGAAAATCGAGAGAGCGAACGCACCAGCATCTCGACCTTGTCTTTAGCCTGCAGTCGGTCCATACGGCCGATGGTGCCAATCACTCGCTGTTTCACTTTGCCTTTTTCTTTTTTTGTTTTCAACGAGCTGCAGCTACTGGTATTTGCCGGATTTTTTGACGCGGGCCAACATGGGAGCCTCCTGTTTTTAGGCCACTCCCGATATACCCAATAAAAGACTTTAGTATCTATAATAAAGAAAATCATCTGTGGAACTACCGTTTCCCGACAGAAAACCTCCGGATATCATGATTTCAACAACTTGTCAGTGTGAATGGACTGAAATTGGGTTATCACTGTAGAAGATCAGTCAAGCAATAGGCAAGGCGACTTGAACTGCCGTATACGGACCCATATGCCCGGCGGCGTGGGAGGGCGAAGGCCGCGAGGCCTTCGCCTATCCCGATTTCAGGTCGGTCAACTCCTACGAGAATTCAGGATTCAAGAGACTCTTGTCAGTGAGTGGATCGCATGAAATCGATTATATGCTTTAAAATCGTATCGAGATCCGTTTTCGGCTCGAATCCTACGCAACGTTTGATCTTTTCGATTCCCGGGACCCGGCGCTGCATGTCCTCGAAGTCTTTTTCAAAAGCTTCTTCATAGGGGATTAAAGTGATGGGGGAGAGGGACCCGGTGGCCTGAATGATTCTTTTTGCAAGGTCCAGGATGGTGATCTCTTCCGTACCCCCGATGTTAAACACTTCTCCCAGTGCAGCCTCACTTTCCATCAGGGCCATCAGAGCCCGGACAACGTCCTTGACATACGTAAACGTCCGGGACTGCTTTCCGTTCCCATAAACCGTCAAAGGCTCATTTTTAAGAGCCTGGGAGACGAGTCTGGGGATGACCATTCCATACGCTCCGGTCTGCCTGGGGCCCACCGTATTAAATAACCGGGCGATGATCACGGGCAGCCTGTTGGTCCGATAGTACGCCAGGGCGGTAAATTCGTCCATGAGTTTTGTGGCGGCGTAGCTCCATCGGAATTTGCTGCTCGGCCCGTAGATAATATTGTCCGATTCCACCAGGGGGGCGTGCAAATGTTTCCCATAGACCTCCGACGAAGAGGTGATGAGGACTTTTTTCTTAAACTTGGCACAAATATCCAAGACCATTTCCGTGCCTTGGATATTGGTCCGGATCGATTCAAGAGGATGCTCGAGGATATATCGGACCCCCACGGCGGCTGCCAGATGAAAGACGACATCACAAGTTCCGGTCAGTTCCAGAAGGGCGTCCCGATTCAGGATGGACTCGATACATACGAAGAAACGATCCCGGTAATGGGGATTTTTTTCAAACTCGCGAATATTATCGCGGGAACCGGTGGACAAGTCATCAATGACATAGACGTCATCCCCCCTTTCCAGGCAGGCTTCTGAAAGATGAGAACCGATAAAACCGGAACCTCCGGTGATCAAAATACGCATGGAAAAATCCTTTATAATGAAGTTTGAGCCGATCCTTTTTGGATGCCGTTTCCATAACGCAAACCCAAAGCTTAGGCAACCTCAAAATTCTGGGATAGTTGACCCTGTTGTTGCAAAAGCTGAGGATGTCCCAGATCCAAGGCGTCCAAGGGCGAAGCCGTAGTATTTTACGGTAAGCCCTTGGCAACGAAGGAGATGGGGCATCCTCAGCTTTCCCTCCGGGTAAAAAAACATGACAACTTTTCTTTGTTTTAGAAGTCACTAAAAGTCTATTCGCGAACCATGCCTAAACGTATTCAAATGCCCTGTTATCATTCTTTTTTTGAATACCTTGTCATGTTTTTTTAATGCAACTGCAGGGTTGACACGGAACCGGATTCCCCTTATTGTTCTTTCCAAGGCAAAGGGACGCGGCCAATAGGGGGTTATATCGGCTGCAAAGAAAAGCGTTTTGCTTAACCCCCAGAACCCTTAAGCCCTTGAACTACCCAGACTTAAATCCGTCACTCTCTGAAAGATGGGCACTTCTGGTCATAAAATCATGCTATTTGGAAGAAAGGAATAAAAACATGAGCGAAAAGGTAAGTTATATGTGTAAATCTTGTGGGGGAAAAAAAGAAGTCTACACCGCATCCGAAGGCGTTCCCGAATGCTGCAACACCCCTATGGAAAAAATGCTTCCCATGAATAGCTGTACGGTATCAACCACTGCCGAACACTCTCGGTTCGACGAAACGGATGAACCGTGCGACGATGGCCGGTCCGGTAAGATCTGACCCGCCACAGCAGGAAGGGGGATCCATTCGCCGTTGCGGTTAAAACACATTGAGGGAAATGATATGAAACGGCTGGGAGAACAGCTATTAACAGAGGAATCGTTTTCTGAGATCATGATGGGAAACCATGCCCTGGTGCGTGCTATGGTCGAAGCCGGAACCCGTGTGGTGGCATCGTATCCCGGTTCACCGACGCCGGAGATCGCCGAGGCTATTACGGCCATTGCTGCTAAAAAGCGCCCTTTTTACTTTGAATTTTCCACCAACGAAAAAGTTGCCACCGAAATCGCTTACGGCGCAGCGGTTAACGGTCATTTGTCTACTGCTTTTTTTAAGAGTGTGGGGCTCAACGTGGCCTCAGATACCTTTGTTCAACTGTCCCTCATGAACCTTGTCGGCGGCATGGTCCTGATATTGGGGGATGACCCGGGCGCTAATTCCTCCCAAAACGAGCAGGACAACCGGCATTATGCCCGGATGAGCTATACACCCGTGTTGGAACCCGCCTCTCCGGCGGAAGCCTATCGGTTTTATAAAGAAGCCGCCGCACTTGCCGTAAAGCATCATATGCCGGTTATCCTTCGGCTGACCACCCATGTATGCCACGCCAAGGAACGGATTTCCTTCGCAGCCTGGAAGCCGATGCCCTGGGACCGCACACCGCGATTCGATAAGAAAAAGGGCCCATATATCCCCCTTACCGCTGAAGTATTTCCTATGAAACGCAGAGCCCTCCAACGGCTGGATGCCGTGGAGGCGGAGGGCAACGACTCTCCGCTGAATACGCTGATCGACAACGGAGACAAGAGTCGGGGGATCCTAACCGCGGGACTCCCTTTTTTATCCGTGATGGAAGTCACCAAACACCTGACTCAAAAACCGGATATCCTGAAACTGGGTACCATCCATCCGCTTCCTCGAAAGCGGATACTGGACTTTTTAAGGGATCATCAGGAAGTCAAAGTGGTGGAAGAGCTGGATGACATCATCGAAAAAGAGATCAAAAGTCTGGCCTTCGACCGAAGGCTTCAGACAAGGATCATCGGAAAGACCGACCGGGAGGAGTGGATAGGGGAATACACGGCGGACAAGGTATTTTCCGTGTTGAAAAAAACCTGGCCTGATCTTTTCCCCGACATCGAAAAAGGATCCAGAAAAGAAGTCCATATCCCCTCACGGCCGCCTCAAATGTGTCCCGGATGCGGCCACCGCAGCGCCTTTTTCGCCATCAAGAAGGCGTTGCAGAAGACCGATATCACCGTGGCCGATATCGGCTGTCACACCCTGGGTTTTCTCCCCCCCTATGAGGTCGGGGATCTGTTGATGTGCATGGGTGCTTCAACGGCCATCGGCTCCGGTATGGCGCTTTTCAATGACACCCGAAAGGTTGTCGCGTTTTTGGGCGATTCGACCTTTTTCCATGCCGGCCTTCCGGGGATCATCAACGCTGTCTTCAACCGGCACAACATCACCTTAATTATCATGGAAAACGGGACTACCGCCATGACCGGCCACCAGGATCATCCCGGTGTGGGAAGAAATGTCAATCAGCCCACAGATCGCATTCCGGTGCGAAGCCTCCTGGAAGGGATCGGGGTGAAACACATCTTCGAAGCGGACACCTATCTGCAGGATAAACTCACCGACATGGTAAAGCAGGCCCTGGCTGTCGACGGATTGAGCGTAGTCATCGCCCGGCATCCCTGCATGCTTAAATTTAACCGGGAACAGAGAAAAAAGCCAGGATATCAAACCCGACGGGTTGATATCGATAAAAATATCTGCCGAAGGATTTATGATTGCGTCGCGATATTCGGGTGTCCCACCTTCACCCGGATGAAAGACGGGAGTGTTGAAGTCAACCCGGATCTTTGCATTGGGGACGGGTCTTGCATTCAGACCTGCCCTGCCAAGGCGATTTCACCCGTAAAGGAGAGACCTTGATATGGACGAATTCAACGTCTATCTGACGGGTGTCGGGGGTCAGGGGATCGGGTTGCTCAGCGAGATATTAATCCGGGCGGCGGACCGCACAGGATTTCATGTCATCAGCGTGGATACCCACGGGCTGGCCCAGCGAGGCGGCATTGTCATCTCCCAGTTGCGAATGGGCGATAGCGTCTTTTCGCCGTTGATTCCCGCCGGATGTGCGGATCTGGTTGTGGCCTTGGAACGGCATGAAGCGCTCAGGGGAATGCAAGCCTTTCTTAAAGACCGGGGAGCCTTGGTTTATTATGATGCCGTCTGGCAACCTCTCGACGTAAGGCTTAAGAAAGCATCGGAAGTCGGCAAAGAAACCATTGCCGAGCTGTGCCAAAGCAGGGGAATTCGAGAAATTCGGGTCGATTGGCCGAGCCTGCCGGATGCCCGAATGCAAAACATCGTCATTCTGGGAACCCTGGACGCATATCGATTGATACCGGGGATCGATACCGCCTATTATGAAGGCGCCATGCAGGATCTGATGACCGAAAAGATGCTGGAGGGAAATCTTAGTCTTTTCAGGAACGTTTCGGCGCGACTAAAGGATAAGCCGAAATGAAACGGCTTATTTTGGGCAATTTTAAAACATCCCCAGCTTCTGCCTCTGCCGCTCAGAAATCTTTTAGAAAAAATTGATGATATTCCGGTTCACTCAAATGCATTTTTAAAAGATCGGACAGCCCGGAGAATAGGTCATTCAATTCAGTGTCGGTCATTCGCGGAAGGATGACTCGCAAAAGGTTGTCGTCTGAAAACGCCTGGAGATAATAAGCAAGGGCGTGTTCGTCGGTTTTTCGGTCCAGGCCAAAACCCACAAGACCCTCATAGCTTTCGGCAAATTCATGTGATCGTCGGGACATTTTTCAATCCTTTAACAGGGAGTTGGACCCATTCAAACGGATAGGTCTTGATATGAAACCGATTATCGACTATAAAATTCAAAAATAGGTTTGATGACCCCCACTCAAATAGCAAGATAACGGAGGATAAGCAATGCCTTGGGATGAAGATGAACGGATGAGCCAGATTCGAATCGAACCTGAAAAGGGGGAAATTCTTAAGGAGAGCGACCCGCTGTTTTTGCGGAAAGAAAAGAACCGGCCCAAGTGGTTCAAGCTTCCTGAGGAGATGCCCGGCGGATTGATCACCCTGGTGATCCTTGCCCTGGTGGTTTTGTTCATCTTGTTCATCCCCAATTCCAAAAAAGCCGAAACGGAAAAAAAGATTGCCTCCCTCGAAGAAAAAATATC
>Ga0210051_1003717_pt1 | contig 15074 bp, 14 predicted proteins | sample CryGey092014_all_FD_185464 | JGI IMG/M metagenome (GOLD analysis project Ga0210051, IMG submission 185464) | Groundwater microbial communities from aquifer - Crystal Geyser CG23_combo_of_CG06-09_8/20/14_all (SPAdes) (version 2) | ecosystem: Environmental > Aquatic > Deep subsurface > Groundwater...
CTCTAACCCTGACAAAACCCGCTCTTTGAATTTCCTCAAGAATTCCCCGGTGCTCCCCCTTTTTGCCCCTGATGACCGGACCCAAAATAATAATTTCAGTTTTTGGAGGCGAAGAGAACTTCGTTCTCTTCTTCACCTTCGCCCCGCTAGTGCGGGGCTCGGTTTTTAATTTTAAAATCTGCTCGGTGATTTGATCAACGGTCTGGCGAGCGACAATTTTGCCGCATTGAGGGCAATGAGGAATGCCGATTCTCGCAAATAAAAGGCGGAGATAATCGTATATCTCCGTGATGGTGCCCACGGTTGAGCGAGGGTTGTGAGAAGCTTTTCGCTGGTCAATGGAAATAGCTGGTGAAATCCCTTCAATTTTATCAACATCAGGCTTCTGCATAATACCCAGAAACTGCCTGGCGTAAGTAGACAAACTTTCCACATATCTTCTTTGTCCTTCAGCATACAAAGTATCAAAAGCCAAAGAAGATTTACCAGAGCCGGAAATCCCGGTAATGACCACCAGTTTGTTTTTGGGAATATCAACATCAATGTTTTTGAGATTGTGAACTCTAGCTCCCCGAATTTTAATAAAATCTTGGTTCATTATAGTCAGTAGGCAGTTATTCATTATACGCCAAATGTCAAGCCCTGACAAGTGATAGAGAGACCCGCCCTGTATTATGGTTGACAAATTTGAAGAGAGGTGATATAATGTAGCCAGCAAATTAAAAGGTGGGGAGAAACAAACAGCCCTGCGGACGGTTACCGTCGAGGGCAGAAAGGAGAGAAAAAGGTGAAGAAAGTTTTGATCGTGGTATTGGCAGTAATGTTGGCTCTCGGCGTCGGCGGCTATGTTTTTGCCGCCGGTCCCGGCAGTCAAAGCTCAACCGAAACTGCAATAGCAGTTATCGGCGAAAACGTGGAAATGGCGGTGCAACAGCCACTGAAGGTAGTGACGAAGTGGATGGGGCCTACCTTAAAGTGGAAGGAAAACCAAATCACTCCCGTGTACGCGGGGCAGACCATTGGGGAAGGAAAGATAACAATTACAAACGTTTCCCCAATCCCCCAGGCCGCTTATCTTTCTGCCCGTCCCATCCAGATGGACGGAGAGGTCTGGCCAACATTTGAAGTTGTGGCTAAGTCCGCCGGCACCATCTTTCAGCCGTGGCAACCGATTGTGCTACCGATAGGGACCACGGTAGACCTCAGCATTGAGGTCAAAGTGAGCTACTCGAGTCTCGTTTCCTCCCCATTCAAAGGAGTGGAACTGATAGTGAGGGCTGGACCACCACCCCCACCAGAACGTGGATAAACGCAAAAATCACCCACCTTGTCCAAAAGCCCCAGATCGTCTAACGATTCTGGGGCTTCTTGTTTTGTTGAGAAAATTAGGTTAAAATTTAGTGTATGGAGAAATTAAAGTTTTTGTTTAAAGATAAAATCTCTCAACTTCCCAAAACTGCTGGAGTTTATGCTTTCTATCGAGGAAAGCAACTTTTATATATTGGTAAAGCAGCGAATATTAGAGAAAGGGTCAAAAATCATGATGAGTTGCTCGGCTTAGCCGAGCAACTGGGCTATATTAAAACTGATTCGGAAATTGAGGCTCTGCTTTTGGAAGCAAGGTTAATTAAAAAACATCAGCCAAAGTATAATGTTGCTTGGCGGGATGATAAAAACTATTTTTATGTCGGCATCACCAAGGAAGAGTTTCCTAGAATCTTTATCACTCATCAACCCCTAAAAGATGATAAAGTTGAGTATGTCGGGCCTTTTGTCGACGGTAAGACTTTAAAACAAGCTCTCAAAGAATTAAGAAAGCGCTCGCCTTTTCGCACCTGTAAAACCTTGCCAAAAAAACCCTGTCTCTGGTTTCACTTGGGCAGGTGCTTAGCTCCCTGTTTATTGCGGAGCCAGCGCCTTGAGGCTTATGATATTTCTAATATCCAAGGTCAGCTGGCAACAGGAGCCATGGTTACCTTCATTAATAGTAAACCAAATAAAAATTTTTACCGCAGGTTTAAGATTAAAATAACCGGTAAGGCAAACGACACAGCTATGCTCAAAGAAGTGTTGCAAAGAAGATTCAAGCATCCGGAATGGGGCCAACCAGACTTAATCTTAATTGACGGCGGCAAAGCACAATTAAATGCGGCCATATCAATAACCAAGATACCGGTGATGGCTTTAGCTAAAAAAAGAAACGAACTATATATGAAAGGACAGAAGAATACAGTGCTGCTGAAAAACCTACCCAGAGAAATTTTCAATTTAATTCTGCAATTAAGAGATGAAGCACATCGCTTTGCCAGGAATTACCACCTTAAGTTAAGAAAAAAGGCCTTGCTGGGCTAATCATTATTTGTTATAATCAAAAAATGCGGAATTTCCTTACCAAAATCGTCTCAGGTGTTTTAGGATTATGGATGGCAGTAAATTTCGTGTCGGGAGTCGATTTTACCGGCAGTTTGAAGAGTTTGGCAATTGCCGGATGTCTTTTGGGTGTAATTAATTTCTTCATCAAGCCCGTTCTTAAAACCATCACCCTGCCCTTAAGAATGTTAACTCTGGGACTTTTCGGTCTGATAATCAATATGGCTATGGTTTGGGCCATCGATATCTTTTACGTGGAACTCGTCATTGTGGGTATTATGCCGTTGTTCTGGACAACTCTTATCGTTTGGGGATTAAGTGTTGTGCTGGGCCTATTTTTCAACAGAAAACATGAGTAATCTTTTACTTTTAGCTCAACTTTTAGTTTCAATCATACTCATCGCTTTAATTCTTCTCCAACAAAGGGGAACGGCTTTAGGTTCTGCTTTTGGCCAAGAAGGCGGTTTTTATGGCACCTTGCGAGGCGTTCAGAAGAAAATCTTCTGGGCAACAATAGTTACTGGAGCTTTGTTTATTGTTTTAGCGCTGCTAAACCTTATTCTCTAAGATGAAAAAGAAAAAAAGAAAGTGGCCCTCAAAAAAACAATGGGCTCAACTTTTTAAAGTTCTAACGAAAAAAGAAAAGATAGCCTTTTTTGTTTTTCTTGGTCTGTTTTTATTTTCTTCTCTTTTTTTAGTTATTAATTTCTACCTAAAAAACACGGAGGTTAAACCAGCCATCGGTGGTCAATATATTGAGGGAGTAGTCGGCAGCCCTCGCTTCATCAATCCAATCTATGCTCAAAGTTCTGATGTTGACCGAAGTCTGGTCGAAATCATCTTTTCCAACTTAACTGACTTAGCTAAAGATATCAAAATCAAAGATGAGGGCAAGGTTTACGAGGTTGAGCTTAAAGAAAACGTCTTATGGCATGATGGCAAAACCCTGACCGCTGATGACGTCATTTTTACAATCAAAACCATCCAAAATCCTGACTACAAAAGCCCGCTTCGGGCAAATTACTTAGGTATAGAAACAGAAAAAATTAATGATTATACGGTACGCTTCAAACTAAAAGATGCTTACAGTGCTTTTCTGGAAAGACTAAACTTTAAAATACTGCCTGAGCACATTTGGCAGGATATTTCTCCTCAGAACTTTCTTTTGACCAATTATAACTTAAAACCAGTTGGCTCCGGACCTTATCAATTCAAAAAATTAAAACAAGATAGCTCCAACGCCATCATGGCTTTAACTCTGGTCCGTTTTGAAAATTATTTTGATAGCGAACTTAAAAAACCCTATCTGACAGAGATTTCTTTTCGCTTCTTTGAATCAGAAGAAAGACTGGTCAATGCGGCTCAGCGAGGAGAAATTGACGGGTTTTCCTTAACCGAACCTAGTTATTTTAACCTTTTCCAAAGAAGTAACTTTAAGGAATACTCTCTCAGCTTACCGAGATATTTTGCAATATTTTTCAATCCTGACAAAGCAAGGCTTTTAGCTGATGAAAATGCGAGAAAAGCCCTTAATTATGCCACCAATAAAGCAGAAATTATCAAGAGTGTTCTTTTGGACCGGGGTAAGATTGTTGATTCGCCCATTCTACCAGCAATTTACGGCTATGAGCCGCCAACCAAGGTTTACGAATTCAACCCAGAAAAGGCTGAAACACTTTTGGCAAAAGCTGGCTTAGAAAAAATAGAAGGAAAATGGGTTAAGGTAACCGAAGAAACCATTGTTGAATTCAAAAGCGAGCTCAAAGTAGGTAGTCGAGGCACTGAAGTTACTAGCCTACAAACCTGTTTGGCCCGCGACGCAGCACTTTATCCTGAGGCTAAGATTACTGGTTATTTTGGGGAAGTGACCAAAGCCGCGGTCATCCGCTTTCAGGAAAAATATGCTGATGATATTTTAAAACCCTGGGGATTTACCAAAGGAACTGGTTTAGTTAGCAAAAATACTCGAGCTAAATTAAATGAGATATGTGTTAAACCTCCAGGGGAAACGCCTCTCAAATTCTCTCTGATTACCGTAGACGACCCTATTTTAAAAGAAACTGCTGCTCAATTAAAAAAACAATGGGAGAATTTAGGTATGGCAATTGAAATAACCGCTTATCCGGTTTCCCAACTCACCCAAGATGTAATCAAGCCCAGAAATTATGAGATGCTCCTTTTCGGCGAAGTGTTAGGAGAAATTCCTGACCCCTTTCCTTTTTGGCATTCTTCCCAAGTAAAAGATCCTGGTCTTAATTTAGCTAAATATGAGAATAAAAAAGTAGATAAGTTACTAGAGACAGCCCGTATTTCTCTTGATGCTGGAATACGAGCTGAAAAATATCAAGAATTTCAAGATATCTTAATTGAGGACGTGCCCTGCTTGTTTTTATACCAGCCGGACTATGTCTACTTTGTTTCTAAAGATATCAAGGGGTTAGCTTTAACTATGATTGTTGACCCGGCAAAAAGATTTAGTCAGATTGAAGATTGGTATATTAAAACCAAACGAACATGGTAGAGATTCGATTTTTAAATGACATGAAAGAAGTTCTCTATGACGAGAATTGGGCCAAAAAAGCCCCCAACCTGGAGCTCTATTATATGTATCGGGGAATTAAAAAGAAAAATGGCTTAAGATATGACATTACCGTGATTCCTCCAAAACTTTTGGGCCAAGAGTTTGCCAAAACCAAAGGACATGAGCATTCTAATAATTACGGCGAGCTCTATATTGTACTTGAAGGCAGAGCAATTTATTTAATGCAAAAATGCCAAAACAATCAAATTAAAGATGTTTATGCTATTAAGGCGAAAAAGGGTGAGGTAGTGATTATTCCCCCACAATACGGCCACATCGCTATTAATCCTTCAGAAAAAGAAACGCTCAAGACAGGCAATTGGTTAGATGAAAAAAGTGGCCATATCTACGATATTATCAGTAAAAAACAGGGGGCCTGTTACTACTATACTAAGAAGGGCTGGATTAAAAATAAAAAGTATGATATAGTTCCTAGGCTACGCTTTAAAAGGCCTCTCAAAAAAATACCAAAAAATTTAGACTTTCTTTATGGCAATAAATAAAGTGGTTATTCCAGCGGCTGGCTGGGGAACAAGGTTCTTGCCCCAAACCAAAGCAATACCAAAGGAGATGCTACCAATTATAGATAAACCGACTATTCAATATGTCGTAGAAGAGGCGGTTACTTCTGGTATTAAAAATGTAATTATTATTACCGGTTGGCAAAAGAGAGCAATTGAGGATCATTTTGACAGGTCTTCTGAGTTAGAAAGATATTTAGAGTCGCAGGGAAAAATTAAGGAATTAAATCAAATTAAAGAAATTGCTAAATTAGCTAATTTTATTTATATAAGGCAAAATGGGGAATATTATGGAAATGCCATACCGGTTTTAACTGCTCAACCCGCTGTCGGACAAGAGCCCTTTGCTGTAATCTGGGGAGATGAATTCATTATGGCTCAACCACCTCGGCTTGCCCAAATGATTGAAGTCTATGAAAAATATGGTGGGGCTGTAATTTCTGCAGTGAGAATTGAAACAGACGATCAATTGTCGCGTTATGGTATCGCTGACTTGGAACCTGTTGAAAAAAATATTTTTAAGATTAAAAAAATTGTCGAAAAGCCCTTACCAACTGAGGCTCCCTCTCGTTTAGCTACTCATGGTGCTTATATTTTGCCACCGGAAATTTTTGATATTATTAGGAATTTAAAACCAGGAAAAAATGGAGAAATTTGGTTAGTTGATGCTATTAATGAATTAATCAGAAGAAACTTTCCCGTTTACGCTTGTGAAATAAGAAATGCAAAATATTATGACACAGGAAATAAAATTGAATATCTTAAAACAGTTGTGGAATTTGCCATACATCATCCTGAACTTGGAGAAGAATTTAAAGGGTATCTCAAAAAATTAAAATTTTAAAATACGCGGGCATGACGGAACAGCAGACGTGCTAGCCTCAGGAGCTAGTGGGCAAAAGCCTGTGGAGGTGCAAATCCTCCTGCCCGCACTACTAAAATGAAAATACAAAATAATCTCAGGATTATTCCTTTAGGCGGACTTGGTGAAGTCGGCCGCAATATGATGTGCCTTGAATATGACAGGGCGATTTTAGTTATTGATATGGGTTTCCGTATGCCAGAAGAAGATATGCCTGGCGTTGATTATATTATCCCCAACATTTCTTATCTCAAAGGCAAAGAAAGAAATATTTTGGGAGTAGTTTTCACGCATGGCCACTACGACCACGTCGCCGCTGTTCCCCATTTAGTTGGTAGGCTAGGCAATCCACCGCTCTTTGCTTCTGGATTAACTCGAGGAATTATTTTAAAAAGACAGGAAGATTTCCCTAATCAGCCTAAATTGAATATCACGCAAGTTAAAGATGGCACCAAGATTAAACTTGGTCCTTTTGGGATTGAATTTTTCAGGCAAAACCACAACATCTTTGACAATCTCGGTCTTTTTATTCAAACGCCAGTCGGCAACATCCTGCATACTTCTGACTTCAAGTTTGATAAGACGCCTGTCTACGACTTACCAACTAATATAGAAAAATTAAAAGAATTTGGCAAGAGAGACATTTTGCTTTTGATGTCAGATTCAACCGGCGCAGAAGAAAAAAACCATTCTCTTTCTGAGAAAGACATTATGGAAAATCTAGAAACCATCTTTAAGGGTGCCCCTGGTAGAATTATTGCTGCCACTTTCGGCTCTTTAATCAACAGAATCCAGCAACTCATTGCTTTATCTGAAAAATACGGCAGAAAAGTAGTAGTTGATGGTTATTCTATGAAAACCAATGTAGAGCTTTGTAAAAGACTAGGCTATATTAAGTCTCAAAAAGGCACCTTAATTAAACCAAATCAAATTAATAGTTATCTTGATTCAAAAGTAACTATGATTTGCACTGGCGCCCAAGGAGAAGGCCAAGCGGTCTTAATGAGAATTATTACTAGAGAACATAAGTTTGTAAGATTAAAAAAAGGAGATACGGTCATCTTTTCTTCTTCGGTCATACCAGGCAATGAAAGAACGGTCCAGTTTTTGAAAGACGAGCTTTATCGACAAAAAGTCAATGTTTTCCATTACAAAATGATGGATATCCACGCTGGTGGCCATGCTCATCAAGAGGAACTGGCTGAAATGATAAGAATTATGAGACCCCGTTTCTTTATGCCAATTCACGGCCAATATTCTATGTTATTTAATCACGCTAAGCTAGCTCAAAGCCAAGGCGTACCAGAAAAAAATATCGTGGTTCCTGAAAATGGCCAAGTCGTTAATTTGACGCAAAATAGGGTTTTGATTGAGAAAAAACCTGTTGAATCAAATTATGTTATGGTTGATGGTTTGGGTGTCGGCGATGTCGGAGAAATAGTTTTAAGAGACCGCCAAACCTTATCAAAAGACGGCATGTTTGTCATTGTGGCGATTATTGACAGAACGACTGGCAAAGTTAAGGGTTCTCCTGATATAATATCAAGAGGGTTTGTTTATCTGAGAGAATCAAAACAATTACTACAAGAAACCAGGAAAAAGGTAATTGAAATTGTCAACCGAGCAGCAGGAGGGGGCGGAGCGGTCAACTGGTCTTATGTTAAAGACAATGTCAGAAACAGAATCGGCGACTTCCTCTACGCCAAAACTCAAAGAAGACCGATGATCTTACCGGTCATTATCGAAGTATGAGAATCTTAAGTGGTATTCAACCAACTGGCTCAATTCACATTGGGGCTTATATCGGAGCAATTTCGCAATGGAAAGAACTCCAAGAAATCGGAGAGTGTCTTTTTTTTATTGCTGATTTACATGCCTTAACTACCCCTCGAGATCCCAAAACTTATCAAAAAGAAGTACTACAAACTGCCATTGAGGTATTGGCAGCTGGCCTTAACCCGGAAAAATGTATCATCTTTGTTCAATCGCAAATTAAAGAACATACTGAGTTAACCTGGATTTTCAATACTTTAACGCCAATCGGAGAATTAATGCGCATGACCCAGTTTAAAGAGAAGTCGAGACAGTTCAAAACAAACATTAATGCTGGTCTTTTAGACTATCCGGTTTTGCAGGCAGCTGACATTCTCTTATATCAAACAGATTCAGTGCCAGTTGGCCAAGACCAAGCTCAGCATTTAGAACTTACCAAAACCATTGCCAGAAAATTTAATCAAAAATATGGTCAAACTTTTAAAGTTCCTGAAGCTCTACTTTTGGAAACCGGAGCCAAAATTATGGCTTTAAATGATCCTAAGAAAAAAATGTCAAAGTCAATACCAGCTAGCTGTCTCTATCTATTTGATGAGCCGAAAGTCATTAGGAAAAAGATTATGTCAGCCGTGACTGATCCAGGAAAAACCATTACGTATAATCCTGCTAAAAAACCAGGCATTACCAATCTTTTAGCTATTTATTCCCTCTTCAGCAGTAAACCAATCTACCAAATAGAAAAAAAATTCAGCAAAAAAGGCTATGCTGAATTCAAAAAATCTTTGGTTGACCTTCTTATCCTGAAACTGGAACCCTTCCGCCGGAAAAAGAAAGAGCTCCTTTCTAGAGAAGTTTATGTTAAAGAAATTTTGACTCAGGGTAGAAAAAGAGCTCAAATTATCGCCCAATCAACCATGGCTGATGTGCGCAAAAAAATGGGCCTTTTCAGTTAAGCTTAGCTTATTTTTTAATGAGAGCGGTAAGCTCTTTTTTCTTTACTTCCATTAATTCTTTTGTCACAGCCTCTAGATTAAGTCTTAAAAGATCCTCGGTATTTGAAGGCCGAACATTAAACCACCAATTTTCGTACTCCACACTTAAGCCATCTAAATGGAAAATATTTTTAGCATCTTGATACCTTTCTTCAATTTTCTTTAGTGCCTTTTCTTTATCCTGAACTTTAAAATTCAATTCACCAGAAGCAAAAAACCTTCTGAGGGACTGAATTATTTCTGAAAATGGTTTTTCTGCTTCAGAAAGCATTTCCAGAACTTTTAAAATAATAATGAGAGGTGATTCTATATAATAATTTTCTCTTAGATAATAATGGCCAGAAAGCTCTCCGGCAAATAAAATATTTGCCTTTCTCATTTTTTCTTTTATAAAAGAATGGCCGACTCGAAATATTATTGGCACTCCCCCACTCTTTTCAATTTCTTCTTTAACCACCCAACTTGACCTTACGTCATAAAGAATTTTTTCACCAGGATTATTTTTCAGTAATTTTCTTGCCAATAAAGCGGTAATTAAATCACCGCTAATTATCTTTCCTTTTTCATCAACAAAAATCACTCTATCAGCATCCCCGTCTAAGGCAATACCTAAATCGGCCTGATTTTTTGATACTTCCTTTTGAAGATCAACTAAATTCTCAGCTATCAGGGGATTTGGGATATGGTGAGGGAAGGAACCATCTAATTCAAAATAAAGGGGAACAATCTGACATTTAAGCTTTTTAAACAAAGGGGGAATAACCAATCCTCCCATGCCATTTCCCGTATCAATAACGATTTTTAGCTCCTTAATTGCTTGCCCATCGATCGAATGTAAGGCATTATTGATATAATCAGTTAATATTTTTTTCTTGGAAATTTTACCCAATGGTTTTTTCTCAAATTTATCCTCCATCACTATTTTTTTTATCTCTTGAATACCAGTTTCTTGACTAATAGGAATGGCTTTCTCTCTGACAAGTTTAAAACCATTGGAATCTCCGGGGGTGTGGGAACCGGTAATATTAATTCCTCCATCAAAACCATAACGAACAGTGCTAAAATAAAGCATGGGAGTAGTAGCCAAACCAATATTAATAACATTTGCTCCTTCAGCTGTAATTCCGTCAGTTAAAGCTTTAAACAATTTTGGTGATGACAACCTCATATCATGTCCTACCGCAATATTTAACTTTTTTTTCCTCAAAAATTTAACAAAAGCTCTACCGATTTTGTAGGTAACTTCTTCGTTAAGTTCTCGGGGATACTTTCCCCGGATATCGTAGGCTCGAAAAATTTCGGAGTTGATTTTCATGTTAATACATTATATCATATTAATATGTCTTTTTCAGTTGGTATCGTTGGCTTACCTAATGTGGGCAAATCTACTTTATTTAAAGCCTTAACTAAAATCAAGGTTGATATTGCTGATTATCCTTTTACCACCATTAATCCTAATATTGGAGTGGTCGCTGTGCCCGATGAAAGGTTAGAGAAAATTGCTGAGGTAATAAAACCCGAAAAAGTAACTCCCACTATTATTGAATTCGTTGACATTGCTGGCTTGGTTAAAGGCGCTCACAAAGGAGAGGGCTTAGGCAACCAATTTTTGGCCCAGATTAGAAATTGCGATGCGATTGTTGAAGTGATAGATTGTTTTAGGAAAAACATTAATCCCGAAGGCGATATGGAAACCATTAAAATTGAACTGGAAATGAAAGACTTGGAATCAAAAGAAAAAGAAAATCTTTTGTCAAAAAAACCGATTATCTATGTCTACAATATTAAAGGCGATGTATCGAGAACTTCTCTCGATACATCTATGACGAGAACGACTCTCGTTCTCGAGATAAATTTAAAAATGGAGGAAGAAATTTCTGAACTTTCTCCGGCGGAAAGAAAAGAACTTGGCTTGGAGTCCCAACTTGACCAGCTAATTTTAACTTGCTACAATATTCTTGACTTAATCACTTTCTATACCATCACCGGCGGAAAAGAAACCAGAGCCTGGACCCTGCCCAAAAACTCAAAAGCTCCCCAGGCTGGAGCCAAAGTCCATTCTGATTTTGCCGAATTTATTAGAGCGGAAGTTATTCCTTGGCAGAAATTGATAACGGCCGGTTCCTGGCAAAAAGCCCGAGAAAAAGGCTGGCTTCAGACAGTTGGCAAAGACTATATAATACAGGATGGCGACGTGATAGAGTTCAAGATATAATACTTTTTATGAAATACTACGAACTTACTTGTTTAATATCTCCTGATTTTTCTGAAGAAAAATTGATTGCTTATCTACCAACCAAGCCAATAAAAAAACAATTGATCTCAGAAGAGGGTTTGATTAGTTTAGAATTCTTTGCTGAACCGGATAAAATCAAAGCACTGGAAAAGAAACTCAAAGATGAGGCGTCAATTCAAAGATATCTGATTTTAAAGAAAAAACCTGGCAAACCTCTGGAAACAAAAAAACCCTCCTTCACTAAAGTTTCGGAGAGCAAGCCAAAGGTCGAATTAAAAGAGATTGAAAAAAAACTTGACGAAATACTTAACGAGTAAATTTTATGAATTTAAATAAAGTTATTCTTGTTGGTAATTTAACGAGTGACCCTGAATTGAGAAGTACACCTTCTGGTCAAACAGTCTGCAATTTCCGCATGGCGACCAACCGAGTTTGGACTGATAGGGCTAGTGGCCAAAAACAGCAAGAAACCGAATATCATACCATAGTTGCCTGGGGCAGATTGGCTGAAATTGCTTCTCAATTTCTCACCAAAGGCTCTTTAGCGATGATTGAGGGTAGATTAAGAACGAGGTCTTGGCAGGATTCGGTTGGCAACAAGCGTTTCAGAACCGAAGTAGTTGCTCAAACCTTGCAGCTTGGCCCCAGAGGACAAAAAACCATTGAAACACCGGAACGGGCCAAAGAAGATATCCCTATTATTGAGGAACCCTCCTCCACTGAAGCTACCCTCGGCCGTAGCCCTACGGGCGAGGCAGCGGGCGAGGAAAAAGAAGAAAATGAAATTGACGTAAAAGACATACCGCTGTAAATATGGCTGACCAGTGTTTTTTCTGCCAAAAAAATATTCAAGGGATTGATTTTAAAGAAGTAAGATTACTCCGTCGTTTTGTTTCGGGCTTAGGAAAAATCAGGGCAAAAAAAAGAACTGGTGTTTGTTCCAAACACCAGCGTCAGTTAGCCAAAGCTATCAAGCGAGCTAGACACTTAGGACTGCTGTCTTGAGCTTCTTAAGTATTTGAGGATTCTCTTTTAAGAAGTTCCTAGCTCCTTCCATGCCCTGGCCTAATTTGATGTTTTCATATTGAAGCCAACTGCCGGCTTTTTTTATTATACCTTGTTTTAAGCCGGTATTTAAAATATCGCCAGCCAAAGAAATACCTTCGTTGTAATAAATATCGAATTCAGTAGTCTTAAAAGGAGCAGCCACCTTATTTTTGACTATCTTTGCCCTAATGCGAGAACCAACAATTTGATCGCCTTGCTTGATTTGAGCAATCCTTCTTAAATCAATTCTTACTGAAGCATAAAATTTCAAGGCCAAGCCGCCCGGTGTTGTTTCGGGATTACCCCACAACACTCCGATTTTCATCCTGGTTTGATTTAAGAAAATTACGGCTGTCTTTGTTTTAGCAACAATGCCACTTAGTTTTCTTAAGGCTTGACTCATTAATCTTGCCTGAAGACCAATTTGAAACTCACCCATTTCTCCAACAATTTCTGCTTTCGGAGTTAAAGCGGCTACTGAATCAATAACAATGACATCGACCTCTCCTGACCTAACTAAGGTCTCAACAATCTGGAGAGCTTGCTCGCCCGAATCCGGCTGAGAAATTAGAATATCTTCAACATTTACTCCAATTTTTCTAGCCCAATCGGGGTCTAAGGCATGCTCAGCATCAATGAAAGCTGCTATCCCGCCTTTTTTTTGAGCCTCGGCCAAAATATGAAGGGCCAAGGTTGTTTTTCCTCCCCCTTCAGGACCATAGATTTCAACGACTCTTCCCCGGGGAACTCCCCCCACTCCCAAAGCTAAATCTAAAGAAATAGAGCCGGTTGGGATAACATCAACATCAACTGCCCTAACCTCTTTCAACTTCATAATGGCGCCTTCGCCAAAACGCTGTTTAATCTCATCAACTGCCTCTTGTAAATCACTTATTTCTCCGCCAGCTGGCGGATTTTTTTCTTTTTTCTTTGCCATCTATTTAAAATATCATATTTTAGACTTTTTTCCAACCGTTGTCCTCGGTCGGTTGTTCGATATAAATTTCTCTTGGCTTGGCTCCATCACCCGGCCCCACCACCCCTCTTTCTTCTAAAATATCAATCAGTCGGGCTGCTCTGGCATAACCTACTCTTAATCTGCGTTGCAGCAAGGAGGCTGAAGCTTTCTTGGCTTCAGTCACAACTTTCTTGGCCTCTTCATAAAGAGGGTCTTCTCCGCCTGGTAAAAATTCAAACCCGCCTTTTTCTTCTAAAGTCTTTGCCAATTCTTTGGATAGTTCCTGAGGAGCTTCCTCTGTCTTGCTTTGCGACTTAATATATTTCACCACTCTTTTTATCTCTTTGTCTGAAGTAAAAGCTGCCTGAATTCTTCTTGGCTTGCTCGTCTCGGCTGAAACAAAAAGCATGTCACCCAAACCTAAAAGTTTTTCAGCGCCAGCCGTATCTAGCACGGTTCTGGAATCTACTTGAGAAGCAACTTGAAAAGTAATGCGGGAAGTAATATTGGCTTTAATTAAACCGGTAATCACCTCAACTGATGGACGCTGGGTGGCGACAATTAAGTGGATGCCCACAGCTCGGGACATCTGAGCTAGCCTCACAATACCTGCTTCAATCTCTCTGCCCCGAGCAGCCATTAAATCTGCCAACTCGTCAACAATTAAAACAATATATGGTAAGGGTGCTTGACCTTGTTTAAGCATCAGTTCATTATACGTTGAAATATCTCTGGTATGTTCTTGCGATAAAACATCAAACCTTCTCTCCATCTCCCCAATCAGCCATTTAAAGGTGTTAACCGCCCTCTGTGCATCAAAGATGACTGGAGTTAAAAGATGAGGCAGGTCGTTGTAAACAGGAAACTCGACTCTTTTGGGATCAATTAAAATAAATTTTAAGATGTCTGGAGAGTTTTGATAAAGCAAACTTATAATAAGACTGTTAAGGCAGATGGTTTTACCGGTGCCGGTACTACCGGCTACTAAAAGATGAGGCATGCGGCCTAAATCAGCAAAAATTGGATTGCTGGCCACGTCCCTGCCTAAAACTAAAGTCAAATTAGAAATGGAATTTTGGAAGTTCTGGTGCTCAATTAAGTTTCTCATCCTAACCATAATCCTGCTCTTGTTGGGCACTTCGATACCGACTAAAGGCCGACCAGGAATCGGCGCTTCAATCTGATGGGATGAGCGGCCAAAGCCAAAGACAAATCATTACTCAAAGCAGTAATTTTGGTTAGCTTGACGCCTTCAGCCGGTTTCAAGGTGTACTGAGTGACGGTTGGGCCAGTATTAACTTCGGACATTTCAACTTGGATATCAAAGTTCTGCAAAGTTCTTTTGATAATGGCTGAGTTAATCCTGATGTCGCCGGCCGAAGGCACTCCCTTATCGCTTTCCAATAAATCAAGAGGCGGAAAACGATAGTCTTTTGACATTAAGCCAGCTGGTTTTATTTTTAAATCAAGGGTTGAGGGTCTTCCTTTGATTTCTTCTTTTATCGCTAAAGGAGGTAAGAGTTCTTCAATGGGCTTTACTTTAAATTTAGGAGCAAAGATTCTCTTGATTAAACCAGGCTTGCCCTCCGTAGCCTTGGCGAAGGAGGGTTCTTTTGCTTTTGGTCTATATAGAAACTGCCAAAGAATAACTGCCCCAATCAACAGGACTCCTCCAAAAATAACTTGCGTGGCTAAAAGCCCGAAGGCCTTCAAAAAAGGAAAGGTGACGAGGTA
>Ga0210051_1003718_pt1 | contig 15074 bp, 16 predicted proteins | sample CryGey092014_all_FD_185464 | JGI IMG/M metagenome (GOLD analysis project Ga0210051, IMG submission 185464) | Groundwater microbial communities from aquifer - Crystal Geyser CG23_combo_of_CG06-09_8/20/14_all (SPAdes) (version 2) | ecosystem: Environmental > Aquatic > Deep subsurface > Groundwater...
TATCACACCTCTATATATCTGTCAATAATATGCATCAACTTCTTCTATTCCAGATGACACACCCCTTCCTACAGTTGACAACTGTCGAGTCACCTACTGTCCACCTACCTGCCCGCTCGTGCCTCGCAGTGGTAGGCGGGCGCGGTGGACAGCAACGGTTATCTAAGGTATTAGGTGAAGCGTATTTTTTTATGACGCAGGTAGATAGATTGCAGTAATCCGATGCAGGCGAGCATGACAATGGTGGTTGTCCCACCCGATGATACGAGTGGGAGTGGAATTCCGGTTACCGGAACAAGCCCCAAATTACCGCCAACATTGACCAAAGTTTGATAGACAAAAAGTGTCGCGACTCCGAGTGCACAGTAGAGCCCAAATGAATCTTGTGATACCCGTGCTATAGAATATGCTCGCACAATTACTGTTGCCATAAGAAGTAGCAGGACTATCGACCCGACAAACCCCGTAGCTTCTGCGGTGACAGCAAAGATAAAATCGGTGTGTGCAACGGGTAAAAATTGTAGTTGAGATTGCGACCCCTGCCCCAAACCTCTCCCAAACACACCGCCCGACCCGATGGCTATTTTACTCTGTGTAATATTATACCCAATTCCCGCAGGGTCAATACTCTGGTTAAAAAATACTTCTATCCGTTGACGTTGATATGGTGCTAACTGGGTAAAGCCGATCCCCATTGTGAGAAGAAGCGCTACTGCAGTCACACCGATCGCAATTTTGGGAATACGCGCCGCGAGAAGTAAAACGATGGCGATGACAACAAGAACCGATGCGCTCCCCAAATCGGGCTGTATAAGTATTAACCCAACAGGGAGTGCGGTAAGCACTGTGGTAACAATAATCTGTCGTATACCTATTGACCGCTGATCAACAAGATAGCGGGCAAGAGCGATTATCAAGACAAGTTTGGCAAGTTCCGAAGGTTGGAACTGGAAGACGCCAAAATCGATCCAACGTGTTGCCCCAAAAACTTTTGACCCAATCACACTAACTGCCCCGAGTGCGATGATGGTGAGACCATACAACCACCAACTGATACTGCGCCATGTGCGATAATCGATAAATGTCATAAACAGAGCGCCGATACTCCCTATGATGGCGTAGATGATTTGGTTTGTATAAATATGACTATCAGTGCCATGGGTAAGAGAAAATACAATTGTAATGCCTCCGACCACAAGAAGGATGGTTGCGAGAATAAGCACCCAATCGATTGTTTTAAAAAGTTGACCGACGCGCTGCATGGGCTAGAGCACCTGCTCGTTTGTCGAACGCATCCCCTCATCCATCGCTTTATTTGCAAGACGGTCTGCGTGCGCGTTACGTTCGCGTGGTATATATTCGAACTGATATCCGCCATGAAACGTATCGAGTTGTTGTTTGACTCTGTCAAAAAGTGGTTTGAGCCCTGCGTTTTTCATCTTATACGTGCCTTTAATCTGTTCTACGACAAGCCGCGAATCGAGGTGAAACAATACTTTTTGTGTTGGATTGAGTTTAGATAGTTCATCCAGTGCAAGCAAGAGCGCTTGGTATTCTGCCTGGTTGTTGGTTGTCTCGCCGATGTAGCGGTGATATTCACCGATTGTCGCACATTTCCCATCGATACATTTCTGGATAACAACACCACACCCGGCAGGACCGGGGTTGCCCCGTGACCCGCCATCGGTATAGACATAGATCATTTCTGCCATAATGGTAGTATAGCAAAAATTGGAGTGAGGTCAAACGTTACGCAAAGAGACCGTTGAAAAACCTATCAAAATAGTTATTGCGATCCGACTTTGGCGGAGTGGCAATCTATCTTTAGGTTTACCGCCAAACCCTGACCTACGAGGTCAGGGTTTGGTGATTTAATAATGTAAAACTCAAAGAAACTAAGTTTATACCCCCGTCATTCCAACCCAACCCTTTGTCATCCCGACCGCAGTGGAGGGATCCCTTAATAACCTAACCAAGGGATTCCTCAATTTCATTCGGAATGACAAATTTAATTAACTAATAATTTATCTTAACAGCAACCCGAATTTAACATTACGCCTAATTTATAGATTGCTTCGTCGTATTACTCCTCGCAATGACGAACAGATTGCCCATCCTGCCAAAGGTGACAGGTTTGTCGCAGTTTATCCCGTTTTGAGCGGGGCTCGCAATGACAGTTAGAGGTATTGCTCGATTGTGTTAGTTGATGTCCTGTTCGCTTAAAATTGTGTAGTCAATGAGTCCGTTGAGACCGATGCGGGAGTTGTTGCCTGTATTGTCGAGTATTGCATGCAATTGACGCTTAACTCCTTTAAATGTTCCTGTAACATCGATTGATGTTCTGCCCATGTTAATCATTGATGCTGTATCATCAGATCCATACGTTATCCAATAATAAAGTAGTTCACCTCCGAGAGGTCGGAAACGGATGGTATAGTTATTAGTCGTTGCACGTGATAACGCCCTTTCACTAGTATAGTCTGTCGGCTGTGCTCTTTCATCAATAACGATACTTGAATCATAATCGTTAGTATACGGGACTGGGTCACCGTGTATATCTTCGTCGATAAAGACTATGCGCATGACACCCGGAGCTCCGTTCCACGTCCAATGGAGCGTTGGAACCGTCGATAGTCCTTTTGGAATCGTAATCTCCGATGATACATCTTGAGCAACGCATGATTTTGCAGGCGCTTCTGGACATAGGCTCTCTTTTGACGTGGGATTTCCATAATATGTCATACGCATCGATATATTTGGATCTGTGGATAGTTGTGTTAAAGCATCATCTGGATGAACAATACAATCTGAACCTTCAGCTGAAAAACCAGAGCAATTTGATCCAAATTGCACATCTTTATTTTTTGTATATGCGAGGAGCGCCTGTTCTAGCCCCGATTCTGCACCATAATACGCACTCGCGCTATCGGCGTAGTTTGTTGATGTTTTTGTCGCAGACAGGTATAACCGCGATGCGGTAAAACTCACGGCACCAAGCGTCGCCATCATAAGGAGAGCGATCATAAGAGCGCTGCCTCGTTTCATTCCCGCATTTCGCATTTCTTTGTCATTCTCGAGCCGGTGTGAGTGTATCGAACACCGACATCGGGAATCTATACAATAACTCTGGATCCCCGATCTCGAATTCCATTCGAGTCGAGGATGACATAGTAACAAGTGCGAAATGCATTTCATTGTATCCATCCTCGTGGCACGACAAACGTCGATGCAGATAAAGGAACTGAATCTGGTTTTTGCGGGTATGTATTAACCGTCATAGTGACATACACATACGGTGGATTTGTTGTAGATTCACCGGATGATATACCGTTTACCGTGAAGTCGGTTACTGTTGTGCCAATAGCAGTAAGTGGAATTTTATCCGCTTCAGCAACGGTTGAGGATATATGTTCAAGTACAATTTCATAACGATTTGCATCCGCAGGGTCTGCTTGTTTATATATTTTATATGTTGTATCATCCCCCTGCAGGCTATATATGACATTTTTACTAACGGTAATATGCTTCGTTATATGCACTTCTCTATCGATTCTATCGAGTGTGCTACGCAGCGCCTCTTGTTTTAACCCATCGTTGACGGTAATACCCTGTGTGCGTGTTACATTAGCGATGGTTACCGCGCCCACAACAGCAGTCTCTGCAAAGATTGCACCGGCGATAAGGATTTCTACAAGAGTAAATCCGTTCAATTTTTTCAGGACAGGTGCTTTTTTGTTCATTTTTGTTTCCAACTTGTCAACTGCATGGTAATGTTTGCAACGCGCGAGAACGATCCATCGGGTCGTTTTTTATCAACGGTAACCGTAATTGTCATAATATCCGGAGTAGCCGGATCCTTAGTTATAGTTATCTTTCTCTCAAACGTATGTGCGACCAAACCAGCCATGACAGTGATTTCTTGAGAACCAAAGTCTGAATAATATACCCCAGACGTACGTGATGGAATAACAGGTTCGAGAGTACATGTACCACATGTTGTAAGTGGTGAACCCGTATCTCTGATTAACGTATTCCATATTGTAGTCGAAACCCCATCGTTTACATTCCTATCCCGTATCCACCGCGCACCCTCTATCGCTTGCATGGCAAGGCGCGTGCCGACAAGTTGGTCGTAACTTGTGCGTGTATTATTTAAAATTGTTGCGGAGAGCGCTACGGACCCTGCGGCGAGCATCGCCACAATGCCACTTGCAACAAGCGCTTCTATAAGACCAAAACCTTTGTGTGTTTGAGCAAAGTTATGTGACATTAACAAACCCTGTTTGTATATCTATTGTAACAGTTTTAACATCGGTTGGCGAGCCGGATGCATAATAGATTGGGATACGTATCTGTGTGAGACTTGAAGAACATGGCGGATAGGGTGAGTTTGCACCGGTCTGACAAGAAACTTTTACCGTATCGCCTATGGTAAACCAAATATATGAAAGATCGGCTGGCGACATAGAATCGAATTTGAGAACTTTTTCTGTGTATGTAGTCGATGTGTATGCTTCTGGCGCGCCATTTCTCATGCGGACGAGTTGATACGAAAGTGGATTATTCGAAATAATATGTATCCCATACGCAATCGCCCCATTGTTATCAGTTGGCGGACCCACCGCGTAACTTTGCGCTTCTAATAGCTTTGCCTTGAGTTCTTGAGGAACACCACCAAACGCTTGGTTATCACGCGCTCTGTTGATGCTCGGCAGAAGTGTTGCCGACAACAATATGATGATGCCGACAACCGTCAAAAGTTCTATTAATGTATATCCCCGCATCAGCGTCCTCCTAACAACCATTGTATCATAGTATTTCCATAAAGGAAAGATACATATGCACCGACGATAAGAAACGGACCAAAGGCGACGGCGCTGCGCATGGTCGCCTTTTTTTGCACCATAAGCCCCACACCATACAGCGCTCCAATAACGAACGCTAACCACAGCCCCACCCAAATTGCAGGCGACCCAACCCACAAACCCAATACTGCGCCCAGTTCTATATCCCCTGCTCCCATCCATCTCCCTTTGCTGATACTAACCAGAAATGCAGGAACACCGCCACCGATGAGTGCACCAATGAGGTGTGCGGTGATATCGCGCGAGGCAAAAGCACTCATGAGAACAAAAAAACCGATGATGATGATAAGCAGTTCACTGATCTGTTGCGTATACCAGTCTATCCCCGCAACAATAAGGAGCCCCGTGATTATGACGATAGTAACCACCGTGATGGGATGAAAACCAAAATAGAGCCCAACGCCAAGAGTCGCACACGCGCTGATACCCTCAAAAACGATGTGTGACACGCCGATCTTTTTTTTACACTTCCTGCATTTTCCGCGTAAAACGATGTAACTGATTAACGGTATCAGGTCTAATGGTGTAAGTGTATGTGTGCAATGATCGCATCTGCTACGCCCGGTAAGACCTGCGCGTAAACCACCATTTTTAAACCGCCCGCTAACAACACCGGCAAAAGAACCGAGTAATAATCCCAGAACGATCCAAAAGAGGTAAATCATATATCGTTAGAGCACACAATCAGATGCTTGTGCTTTGACGTTGATATCGCTGTTTTTCCCCACAATGTAGGTAGTAGCCAAATCATCGCCATATGCACATATAGCGTATTGAATACCCGTTGCACTTGTTTTGATACTATAGGTGATATTTGATCTATCTGGGGGGACGAGTGTTTTGCTCTTAATAGTCGTTGACCAAAATGGATCCCACGTTGGAAGCGTCGAGTTTGTGTCAACAGAAAACACCGGATCTGGCAAAATCAGATTCTCTGCCTTATAATTTTCGTATGCAACGACCATTCTGTTAACATCATTTTTTGCTTGTTCCACATGTCCTTTGACGCGGGCTTTATTAACATTGATTGCAACCATCGTTGCCAGTAGTCCGACAATAGTGATGACAACCAACAACTCCACGAGCGTAAAGCCTCTCGATACTCTCGAGGTAAACCGTCTGCGATATTTATTGACTATCAGAGAATATGTATTCATACAGGTCTGTTACCAAGCAAACGAACTCCCTCATCGTAAAATAAGGGAGCTACGTTTGATAACTAATTTACCAACCTGTCCCTGATTTTACACATCCAGCTTGGGTACACGTAATTGTCGGGGCGGTTCCTGCTACACCACTTGTTGCAACATATGAAAATGTCGCATCAGCTGGCACAGACGTTAATGACTCATATTTCCATTTCGTTTTAGTGGTTTCTAAACTTGGCCAATTTTCTGTAATACCTGCACAAATTGCACCACCACCGTCTGTAGTTGTATATGTCGTCAATTCTTTATTATCAAGGACGCATCCAAACGCGATTGGCTTAACTGATTCAAGCGTTGTCAGCGCATTTGCATTATACGCTTTTACCCGTTGCCCCGACAGTGACGTAATCAAAACCCCTGCTAAAATACCGATGATCGCGATAACGATCAAAAGTTCGATAAGTGTAAACCCTCTTTTAATAGTCATAAACCCTCCTTAATTATTTGTAAATTAATAATTCCTTATATACTCTCCCCTACCCCTCCTCGTCGACCCCAAGGTTATGAAGCGCTTGATGTTGTTGCATTATAAATGGGGATAAGTATCGAAAAAACTAAGAAACCAACACCAACACCAATTATTACTATGATAGCGGGCTCAAAGAGCGCTGTCAACGCGCCAACCTTATCGTTTGCCTGTTCTTCATAATACGCAGCAAGACCGAGTAATACTTTGTCCATCTGCCCCGTTTGTTCGCCCACAACCATCATTTGGATGACGTAATCGGGGAAGATAGGATCTTCTTGGAGCGCTGACGAAATGGATATCCCCCGTTCTAGTTCGCCGGCTACTTTATGTAAACTTTGAGAAAAAACAGAATTACCGATGACATCTTCTACGATGCGCACCGCATCGACAATCGGCACACCTGCGGTGATAAGCAACCCCAGCGTGCGCGTAAATCGGCTGATAAAGAGACGACTAAAGAGACCTGTTGGATCGCGCAAAAGTAGTCTGTCTTTGAGCACATGACCCGACGGCGATTTAAAGAATGCTCCCAGTGCAACGATAGTGCCAACGATAATCAGCACAATAATATACCATTTATTGATAAGAAAATCGGATAGTCCTAAAACTATCTTTGTCGACATCGGCAACTGCCCACCAGAAGATTCTATAATACCGCGTATCGCAGGGATAATTTTAACCGTTGCGAGTATCCCAATGCCGACCATAACGACAAGAACAAACATAGGGTAAACTAACGCACCTTTTATCTTACTGATAAACTTATTCTGACTTTCCAGTTGGTCGCCAAGTTCTTTTAACTGCTTGTCTAACTGCCCCGACGCCTCACCAGCGCGCACAATATTAACCATAACGCGGTCAAAAACGTTGGGGTATTGTGCCATCGCAACAGAAAGCTGTTTGCCTTCTTTAATCTCTGTTTCTAGAGTGGTGAGCACTTCTACAAAATAGGCGTTTTTAATTTGGCGGCGTAAAATCGCGATCGCTTGCGTTAAATGCAAACCAGCGCATAACATCGCAGAAGATTCTTTTGCAAACAACGCCTTGTCATGGTTAGACACCTTTTTTGCAAAAGGGAGATAACTCATAAGATCTTTTGGTTTATGTAATTCTTGTGTGTTTTCCATTGTAGTTAATACAGCATCCCTTTAACTGCTTTCGGGTCGTTTGCCCACGTCAGCCCGTCATCGAGGGTGATGTCCCCGCGCGACACAAGCTCTGCAAGCACTTTATCAAGCGATATCATACCATCTGCAGCGGACGTTGCGATGATATTATCCAGTTGATGCGCCTTGCCCTCGCGAATGAGAGTGCGCACGGCGCTGGTCGCGATAAGTATCTCTGCCGCCACAATGCGTCCACCACCAACTTTAGGGACAAGCCGCTGCGAAACTATACCGAGTAATACCGCCGCCAACTGTTTGCGCGTTGGTTCTTGCAGATAGGGCGGGAACATATCGATCATTCTATCTGCAGATTGCGCTGCATTGTTGGTATGGAGCGTCGAAAAGACTAAATGCCCCGTTTCTGCAAGGGTGAGCGCAGCATCAACCGTTTCGAAATCGCGCATCTCGCCGATAAAAATAATATCGGGGTCTTCGCGTACCGCACTACGAAGCGCTCGGTTGAACGAATTTGTGTCGGTCCCCACTTCGCGTTGGGAAAATACGGCTTTTTTATTTTGGAAGATATATTCTATGGGATCTTCTATGGTAATTACGTGCCCACCCCGTGTGCGGTTAATCTCTTCTATTATGGCGGCACATGTGGTTGATTTACCGTGACCAGTTGGACCGGCGATAATAACAAACCCGCGGCGCGGTTGCGTAAAACGGCTCAATACCGGGGGAAGTCCCAGATCGGCGATGGTGCGGATATCTGAAGGGAGTAACCGCAGGGCAAGCGCCGGCGCGCCTTTTTGAAAATATGCATTCGCGCGGAACCGAACATCTTGATATGAAAATGAATAATCAAGTTCTTTATGCGCAACAAATGTATCGAATTGCTTTCCTATCATTGTTGACTGTATCCAGCGGTTTGCATCTTCATCGGTCAGTGGAGCAAAGTTTTGAACCGATACAAGATGCCCATCGATACGCAGAATCGGCGTAACGCCAACAATAATAATTATATCTGTTGCTTTCTTTTCGAATGCAAGTGTAATAATTTGATCTAACTGTGCATCCAGTGTCTGGTCCAAATTTCCCTCCTTACCTTTAGAGCCTGTTTAATAACTTATTGGATAACTGCAGAATGTTTATATTTGGCTGCAAATTAAGAACTATTCGTCAGTATAACTTTGGCTATGCTTCCTTATAGTTCTTAATTTTCGCTCAAAATACCCTATTTTTCGCTTCTCAATAAGTTATTAAACATGCTCTTTGTGCTTCTATCATATCATATTTATCGCCCTGTCAATAGATGATCATTACTATCAATCGTCTGACGTCACCTTAAATATCTCATCGAGTGTCGTTATCCCTTGGAGCGCCTTCGTAATACCGTCTTGTTGGAGTGATATCATCCCCTCTTTGCGTGCGATAGCATCTATCTCTGACGATGGTTTATGGGCGATGGCGGCTTCTTCTATCGCATCGGACATAACAAGCACTTCATAGATACCCGTTCTCCCTTTATACCCATGTTTACAATTATCGCACCCTACCTCGTGTGGTCCGTAAAATTGCAGAGGTGTTGCGCTGTCAAAACCCGGTGCGTCTGACATAATCTCGGTGACTTGATCGAGAATTTTTTGGGGCACCGTTGCCTTTTCTTTACACGTTTGACAGAGTTTGCGCACCAGTCGCTGGGCGACGATCGCATTTACCGCCGATGTGATAAGATACGGTTCGACACCCATATTGATAAGGCGTGGCAGGGCACCGGCTGCATCGTTGGTGTGCAGTGTGGTGAGCACCAGATGACCAGTAAGTGCTGCATGCGTGGCGAGTTCCGCAGTTTCTCCATCGCGAATCTCACCAACCATAATGACGTTAGGGTCTTGGCGCAAGATACTGCGCAAACCCTCTGCAAACGTAAAACCAATTTTTGGTTTGACTTGCACTTGATTGACACCTTTCATCTCATATTCGACCGGGTCTTCCAGAGTAATTACGTTGACCCCCGGCGTGGCGATTTGGTTTAAAATCGCATAGAGTGTGGTCGATTTACCTGACCCCGTTGGTCCGGTCGACATAACAACACCCCATGGCTTTTTAAGTTCGTTTTCTAATCTGTCTTTGTTGGAACCAGTAACACCCATCTCATCGAGCGTGCGCAATGCCGATGATTTATCAAGTAGACGCATCACAATTTTTTCGCCATACACGGTGGGTAAACTGGATACACGCACATCAAATTCGTGCCCGCCGGCAACAGCATCGTAACGACCATCTTGGGGAACGCGCTGTTCGTCGATCTTTAAGTTTGATAATATCTTGATGCGTGATGAGATGGGTGGATGCAGTGTGAGCGGGACATACATATATTCTTTAAGGTCGCCATCCACGCGATAACGAATGCGAAAGACGTTACGCATCGGTTCTAGGTGGATATCTGATGCGCGCAGATAGACGCCAAAAGACAGGATCGCACCCACCATTTTTGGCACAAACCCCGATTTAACAATTGAGACCAACTCCTGCGTATCTGATATTTCGTGTCCCAAAAAGACATCTAAATTGCGTTCTTCTAAGTTGTCACCATCTTTTTGAATCCCCCCTTTGCTTAACATGCCAAACTGGACAGCGATGACCTCTTTTGTCCCCACAACAGGTATATTTTCTGCCGTTTGACCGCCGTAATCGGGACTTTGTCCGGACGGCAGAGAGTCTATTTCGACAATTTTTGACGATGCTTCTTGCGTCTTACCATCAGAGCGGATATACCCTTGAGGATTATCATACGCAGCAAGCACACTCGTAAAACTCTGCGGGGTTGTGGCATACAGATCGATAGAGATGCCGTTTCGTTTTTCTATAAAATCAACGATTTGTTTTGTCTGGGGGTCAAACGGGCGGACTGCCGCAACCTTGAGCTTCGATGCGCCGTCGGCGCCAAAAACAACCATTTGATATTTTTGTGATATATCTTTGGGGAACTTATGCAGGAGCATTTGCGGAATGGACACTTGTTGCAGGTTAATATTTTGTAAACTGCCGATATTTTTATATAACCCCAGTGCCTGTTCTATCGCATCGTTTGTGGTGACATACAGATGCAACTCTCTGCCTAATTGACCTGTGAGCGCATGCAACGGTCCCGATGAAACTTGTGTCATTAAGTATGGTTTGCTGATGGCAAAGAGCAGTGCCGTGTCTGTTTTTTGATATGGCAGTGCAAAGAGCCCACGGGCGGTTTGTTCTGGTAGCATCCGCAATGTCAATGGGTCGATCATCGCTGGTGTCAGGGTGATGAACGGGAGATCGTAGACGCGCGCCAACAGTGGCGCACACTCTGCATCGGTAATCTTTTTTTTCTTAAATAATTCATTAACTAAATCTTCGATAGTTTTAGATGGATCGCGCAGACCCGCGACCTCGCTTGATTCAATTTTTCCGAGTCGCAACAGTTCGTCGATAATTTTTTCACCGTGACCTTGTGTCGGCATATGGTTTGGTTGGGCAGTAGCGACAGGTGGGGCACTACGAGGCGCACTGACGGGTTGCGGGGGGGGTTGGGGCGTTGGTGTGGGTGGCACAGCAACCGGACTCGCCGGTGTTTGGTTTGTCTGTGCTGGTGATTGTGCTGGGGTTTGACTTGGTGTATATGCTTGGAACGCCCACGCAACATCGTCTGTGGTCGTTGCCGACAGGAGTATTTTTACCCCGCGTTTTGTCTCTATCTCTTTGAGCGCATTTTGAAGTGCAGGCGAAAGCGTATACGGTCGCGCAACTGCGACGCTCACCCCAGTCGAGTTTGTCTCAAACGCAACGGTGTTAAACGCGCGCGCTGTTTGTTCGGGGATCGTCGATACGACACTATGGTCGAGCGTTCTCCCCTTGAGGTGGATAAACGGTATCTTTAACACAACCGCCATCGCTTTGGCGATCTCTTCTTCTTTTACTTTATTTTGCGCGAGCAGAAACTGCGCTATCTGGTCTGGCTGTTTATATCGTTCTTTGAGTGCACGTCCGTAGACCGCGTCAACTATCCCCGCTTGCACAAGCTGGTCTACAAGCAAAGCTCCTTGTGATGATACGATCTGTCCAATAGCCACTCCTACTCCAATGCGCCGAATGGATTACTTTGAATTTCTGTTGGCACCGTTATCGGTAAATTACCATATGATTTTTTCGACACAATATCTTTGACTTCTTTCGTTGCAAAAAACCCTGATTTGACGGTGTTTGCCGTTGGCGTTGGTGCCGATACAACTGCTGTTGGTTTACTTTTAACAACAAGATAGATGAAAAAGCCAACAACGAGCGCGACACACACACCACCTGCGATAATTATTTCTGTGCGTTTCATAGCGCCTCATTTGTGCTTGACGGCATAGTTGTTGGGGTGGATGCACCCGCAGCATTATCCCCGCCCCCTGTTGTTGACGTTCCCGATGCAGTCGTTTGCGCTTGTGCGCTTGTCGCCATGGCGATATCAAACGACCCCGATAGCTGCGTTGTTTTTTGTCCATCGCCTGTATCGCTGGTTGCTTTTGCCGATATCGATACATTTTTAACAATGGTAGGGCGCTGATTTGACCGTAAGTTTTGGGTAAATCGTATCAGTGATTCAAAATCACCGGTTGCAGACAGTGAAAGTTGCAAGTCCCCTGCACCAGCGCTGTTTGATTTTGGTTGCACATTTGATAGTTCTACTCCCGATGCATGTGCAATCTCATTGATCATAATAAACGCTTCATCTATCTTTGGCTCCGCAGGCAGTGCGACTTTGAGTGTGTTAAACAATACTGCGTTTTGCGTTAATTCTGTGGAAAACTTTTTTAGATCATTTACTTGCGCAGTCAGGACATCTGCTTCTTGCGATTTTGCCTGCGCTTGCATTGTTAATCCTTTGAGTGCGTTCATTTTAGGCATAATGCCAAAGTAGATAAGCACAATAGATACAATTGTTGCGCCGGCGACTGCGAGTGTTTGATGTTGTTTGGTCATTGCGCTCCTTAGGGTTGCGTTGTGGGTAGCGCGGTCGCACCTGCGGGTGAACCTGCTGGTGTTCCGATTGCGGATGGCGACATCGTCGTTCCCGATGAACCCGCACCGGTCGCTTGCTGTTTTTGAACGGGTGTATATTTTGCTGTTACAGAAAATGTTTTTGTTTTATCGCTAAAGGTCAGTGACGCAAGTTCAACATTAGTAAACACCTGTGGCGTAGCATTTTTAAACGATGCTAAAAACCCCGCAACATCGGCAAAGCCGATCGCTTCTGCATCCATTTTAACGACACCCTTTTCGTCTAAAGAGAATGCTTTGAGGCGTGTATTTTTGACAACACGTTTTTTAATTTCGCTAAATACAGGGTCGTAGTCCCTATCTGTTTGTTTGAGTGTATTATACGACTTTATCCCCACGGCAAGATCGGTTGCGTATTTTTGTGTTTTTTGCAGATCGGGAGACTGAAGTATTTTATTTTGATTATCTATCTCCCGTGTAGCGCTATCGATTTTTGTTTGTGCGCCACCGGTGAGCATCAGACTCACAAAGAACTCTATTACCACAACTGCAACGACTGCGCCCGCAAAAATAATACCGAGTGGATCGACAGATCCGTCCGATTCTTTATCGTTGATATGCTTAACAAACGCCTCTTGTTCGCTATGCGCGCCGGCATTTTGGTACGGACTCACCGATGGCGCAGATATATCATCAGTCATTTCCCCTCCTATTTATGTTCCTTACCAGTATACACACTTACTATAGTCGCTGTCAACAAACTGATTTTTTATCCTATTGAAAAAATATTTTCTTGGTCATTGCGAGCCCAGCGAAGCAATCTCTTATATTTGATTTGTATTACCCATAATACATACTTCATAATACTTAATACCTGTTTCTACTCCGGCGCCCGCTCCCCTATTGTCGATAGCGAGATGATATCGGTAAAACCCGGTGGCGGACTTTTTGCAAACTGCGATGACCAAGTTATGGAACCGCCCACATCGCCTGCGCTCGGAATTATCTCGACTTTGTTTGCAACAATTGTTCCGCTGAAGTAAAAGGAACTCTTAAAACCTTGTAGATTAATTGTAACCGTGCCGTTTGGCGCATAGATACCTACATTATCCATACTTTCATCTGCAGAGCCAGCAGATTTAATAATACTCACATTTCCCGTTTGGGCTATAATTCCCATCGGCTTATCTGACCCACGGAAGTCGCCAAGCGTAACATTCCCTGTTGGGACAATAATCGTCCCTGAATTTTGGTAATAACCATTAAGAGTAAAATCGCCTGATTTTTTCCATACAAGTGGAATCTCACCACCATTTTGAAGATCATTCGAGATAAGGAAATCCCATTCTTTTGCTTCACCAATGAGAGATGCAACGGTTTTTGCGATCGTTGCTTTTTGTTTTTCAACAAAAACTTTCATGTCATATCCATTGAGTTTTACCACATCGCCCGTGATAGTTGAATCAACATCACCTGATGCAACTGCAACCGCCGGACCATTGACTTCTATCTTCCCGCTCTTCACCGATCCCGACGACGATCCTATATCCCCCTCTATTGTGATCGGACACATAATTTGAATAGTTGGGGATGTGCTTGGAATATCTGTATTTGCGGACCCGGTATCCCAATCAACACGTGCATAATTAGTAGCAGATGTCTCACCGCCCACGCTACATGCATCTCCTCCGATTTTGAATGTAACAAATACCGATTGAGTATCTGCGTTAACATCAAGGTCGTTGAGCGTAAGCAATCCTAGAACACTGTCATCAAACCTTGAATCTGATTTATCTTTTTGATACTCAAAAGAATTTGGATAATCATCGAATAGATGAAGATAGGTAGCCGAAAGGTCTTTGGTAAATGTAGCCGTAACGGTTTTATTTGCGTCCATAGTTAGCTGGCACCCCCCTGAACCGGTGCAATCGCCCGACCAGCTAGAAAAAATACTTCCCAAATCGGCGGTAGCGGTAAGGGCAACTACGGTACCTGCGTCATAATCTTCGGTACAGTCGGTATTATTCATATCACAGTTTATCCCTGTTGGGTTAGAAGTTACAGCGCCTATACCGGTACCGTTTTTATTAACAGTCAAAGTATATTTACTTGCTTGCGTCATATAGATCGCAATTCTCCCCCCTCCGCCACCACCAATTCCACCATTTGCATGAATATTATCTCCAAGTTTCAAATTGTTACTATCGCCCGTGCATTTACTCATAGAATTAATGCATGTAACTTCTTCACCTGTAACTTCATTTTTGTAATAAAGTGTTCCTATTTGACCTTCTTCTTTATTAAGACTATCACCAGGGTCTACGCTGGCAAAACCAAGATTAGTATTGCTAATTTCTTCTGCTCTTAATATTATCGATCCACCACTTCCGCCACCGGTTTG
>Ga0210051_1003721_pt1 | contig 15067 bp, 9 predicted proteins | sample CryGey092014_all_FD_185464 | JGI IMG/M metagenome (GOLD analysis project Ga0210051, IMG submission 185464) | Groundwater microbial communities from aquifer - Crystal Geyser CG23_combo_of_CG06-09_8/20/14_all (SPAdes) (version 2) | ecosystem: Environmental > Aquatic > Deep subsurface > Groundwater ...
CAGCGCCGCTTCGGGCAGCGCGGCCTCGGGCAGCGCGGCCTCCACCTCGGCGATCGCTTCAGGCAGCGCCGCTTCGGGCAGCGCCGCTTCGGGCAGCGCCGCTTCGGGCAGCGCCGCTTCGGGCAGCACGGCCTCCACCTCGGCGATCGCTTCGGGCAGCGCGGCCTCGACTTCGGCCACTGCCTCGGAGACCGTGGCCTCTGATATCTCAATCTGTGGGAGGATGACTGGAGGCGCCGACACCTCCGTGATTGGAGCTGGCGTCTCGATCATCTCCGCCGCGGCGAGGGGCGTCTCGGCCAGCGCTTCGGCGGTCAAGACCGCCGGTATCGGAAGCGCTTCAGCTATGGGGATGGGGAGGGCTTCAGCGGCCAAGACCGCCGCTGGCGCGAGGGCTTCCGTAATCACGGGGGCGGGGGCGGGCTCGACCTCGATCGGTGTAGCCTGGGCCGCCGCGATAGCCGCCTCTTGCCGCTCTCGGGCTACGCCCAGGTTGTTCTCGATCTGGGCCAGAAAGAGCAACACCGCTCCGAGGATCAGCAGGCTGAGAGCATTGAGAAACGCGCTCACCAACACCGGAAGCCACACCCAGCCGCGCCACCCGATCCCCCAACCGGATCCCAACCCACCTCGGGCCAGTGTTATGGCAGCGACAACTCCGATCACGAAGAACACGAGAGCGGCGACCAGGAGAAGAACTGCGACAAATCTCGTCGTACGATGTCTGTGCATGGGAAGCCCCCTTTCTGATGAGTGGTCAATAAGCCTATTCTAACACACTTTCCTGCATTTTGCACGATGAACTAAGGACTGAGAAGTAAATAACTTGCGCAAGTCCCCCCTTCATTTGCCGGAGCAGATGAGTAAGTTATTTAGTCCTTAGCCCATTGGTCACAAGTTAAGCGAAACGGGAGGTTGTCAAGTTTGCCATAGGTCGGTTTTGCGTGCATGATAGGCCTTTGTGTCTAAGGCCGGCCCCGGGCAGTGCCCTGACCGGCATCTCTTTGCGGACAGGAGTGGCCTATGGCTCAAGCTACCGAGAAGACCAACATCAAGCCGGCGAAGAAAAGCTCCGTGCGCCATACCCGCGCCATCCAGCGCGACCGCAGCAAGCGGCCGTTGGGTGCGCCACCCGATGCGCAAATCGCAGCGCGGCTGGGTGAGTTAGTGCAGCCGGCGGCCAGCGCCCAGCAAGACCAGGCGCGCGCCCTCGGCCTGCGGGACCGCCTGCTGCCCTTGTCGGTCATACTCGCCATCGTTCTCAGCCTGATCTGGCGGCAAATCGGAGCCGGCGGTTCGGAAGCGGCGCGGCTGTTAGAGTACGAAGGCCTGCTGTGGGTCGGCCTGCTGCACGTGAGCCAACAAGCCATCTCGCTGCGCTTACGGGTCTTTCCAGCGGCGTTGTTCGTTGCCGTCGTGCAAGCGGTGCTGCCGGTCCTACAGGCGCGCTGGGCCACCCGCGAACGGCCGCTCCCGCCGGTGTTGGCCTGGGCGCACGCCCGCTACACGGCGGTCTTGGCCGTGGACGGTTCGACCCTGGATGCCCTGGTGCGCAAGGTCGGCCAACTACGCAAGGCTCCGACCCGCCCCTTGGCAGGTCGCATGATGGCCCTGCTCGATCTGTGCAGCTTGTTGCCGCGTCAGGTGTGGTACACGGCCGATGCCTTGGCCCACGATCAACGTTTCTGGGCGCAGATTCACGCTGCCGTCCCGGCCGGGGCCTTGCTGCTCTTCGACCTGGGCTACACCAACTTCGCCGAATTCGCCCGCCTGACCCTGGCCCACATCACTTGGATCACGCGGGCCAAGACCAACCTGGTCTATCAGCCAGTGCGCTATTTCCACCGCACGAGCCGCGTGCTGGATGCGCTGATCTGGATCGGCGACGGCGCCGCCCGCCAACAGGTGCGCTTGATCAAGGTGTACCATCAGGGGGTCTGGTATGCCTACTTGACCAACGAACTGGACCCCGCCCGCCTGCCGGTTGCCTATGTGGTGGCGCTCTATTTTCAACGCTGGCGCATTGAAGACGCCTACCACGTCGCCAAACGGCTCTTGGGCTTGGCCTTCTTCTGGACCGGCGCCGAGAACGGCGTCGAACTGCAGGTCTGGGCCACTTGGTTGGTCTATGGCGTGCTTGTCGACCTGACCGATGCGGTGGCCGCCGCACTCCACCGCCCCGTGGCTGTGGTTTCGCTGGAAATGGTCTACCGCGGGCTCTACTACTTTGGCCAAGCCTACCAGCACGGCACGGCCACCGACCCCGTGGTCTACCTGGCGGCCAACGCCAAGCGGCTCGGAATCATCAAACGCAAACGCAGACCCGATCCACTACCCGCCCTGCTCGATTTGACAAAGCCGGGCGAACCTTAACTTGTGACCAATGGCCTAACCCATGAGATCCTTGCTTTTTGTGCAAGAATTTTGTAGGCCAGGTTGTCACCTTCTTGGTTCCGATTTGTCCGGGTTAGGCATGCGCTTATTCATTCTGCAGGATGTTCGAGTTTTCTGTTGAGGAGAAAGCCATGACAGTCCAAACCATGCACCTGGAATTGCCAGCAGCCCTGTTCCAGCGGGTCAGCGTTCAAGCACCGGACGATGCCCGGGAGTTGGTAACTTTTTCTGGTGGAAAGCTACGCTCAGAGCTTGGAAAAGACGTTAGCGGCGGATCACGGATCCGCCTTGAGCTGCCCCGGACTATTGAGAGGATACCGCCGCGAGGGCATGAGTAACTGCCCTGAGTTCATCGAAGGGTTGGGGGCCGGGGGGCCGAAACACAATCTCCTATGAAACAACTTCGTAACCGCTACTTCCTTATCAGTGACGTCCTCCTGCTGGCCCTGGCCGCGTACCTCAGCTTCGTCCTGCGGCTGGAGAAGCTGGAGTTGACCGCGCACCGGCCCGGCTTCTTCCTGTTCACCGGGGTGGTGCTGGTGGTTGCGCCCCTGGTTTTTCACCGCGCTGGTGTCTACTCCCGCTATTGGCGCTACGCGTCGGTGGAGGAGATGCTGCTGCTGGTCGGTGCAGTTACGGCCGCCGTGGTGTTGGCCGGCGCGGTCAGCCTGATCGCGGTCCAGTTCCTGCCGGGCCATCCGCCGCTGCCCCGCTCCATCCCCTTGATCTTCCTCTTGTTGGCGCTCGCCGCGACCGCGGGGCCGCGTTTCCTCGTGCGCATCCTGGCGCGTTCCAGCGCCCGCAAGGCCGCCAACGGCAGGTACAACGACCACCTGCCTCAGCCCGTGCTGATCATGGGTGCCGGGGACGCGGGCGCGATGATCGTGCGCGAACTGCAAAACAACTTGCACCTGGGGCTGGAGCCGGTGGGCTTCCTGGATGACAACTTGGGCAAGCACGATGTGCGCATCCACGGCGTGCTGGTGCTGGGCGATCGTCATGCCATCCCGGAGATGGTCAAGAAGTACAAGGTCGGCCAGGTGATCATCGCCATGCCCACCGTGCCGGGGGTGGAAATCCGCGACATCGTGCGTATTTGCGACGAGGCCGGTGTGCGGACGCGCATCATCCCCGGCATGTACGAACTGCTGGGCGGCACGGTCAGCGTCAGCCAGTTGCGCGACGTGCGGATCGAGGACCTGCTGCGCCGCGAGCCGGTGAAGATCGACACGGAGCAGGTGGCCGCGCTACTGCACGGCAAGCGCGTCCTGGTCACCGGCGCGGGCGGCTCGATCGGCTCGGAGCTCTGCCGGCAGATTATGCGCTGCGAACCGGCGGAGCTGGTGCTGGTGGGGCATGGGGAGAACTCGATCTTTGAGATCAGCAATGAACTGGGGTCAGGAGTCAGGGGTCAGGAGTCAGGGGACAGGGGGCAGGGGAATCCGAAATCCGAAATCCGAAATCCGAAATCCCAAATTGTTCCCGTCATCGCCGACATTCGGCGCCCGGACTGCCTGCGCGCCATCTTCGCCGCGCACCGGCCGGAGATCGTGTTCCACGCCGCGGCGCACAAGCACGTGCCGTTGATGGAGGAAAACCCCGGGGAAGCGATCACCAACAACGTGTTCGGCACGCGCAACCTGCTAGATGCGGCCGTGGCGAGTGGAGTCGAACGCTTCGTGATGGTTTCTACTGACAAAGCCGTCAACCCCACCAACGTCATGGGGGCCACCAAGCGGGTGGCCGAGCGGCTGGTCTGTCAGGCGGCCCAAAGCAGTGGCAAGCCCTACGTCACCGTGCGCTTCGGCAACGTGCTGGGCTCCCGCGGCAGCGTGGTTCTGACATTCAAGAAACAGATCGCCGCCGGCGGGCCGGTGACGGTCACCCACCCGGAGGTGAAACGCTACTTCATGACTATCCCGGAGGCGGTGCAACTGGTCCTGCAAGCGGCTGTGTTGGGACAGGGCGGCGAGGTGTTCGTGCTGGATATGGGCGAGCCGGTCAAGATCGCAGACCTGGCGCGCGACCTGATCGAGCTTTCGGGCCTGAAAGTCGGGCGCGACATAGACGTTGCCTATACCGGGTTGCGGCCCGGCGAGAAGCTGTTCGAGGAGCTCTTCATCCCCGGCGAGGTTTACGGTCGCACCCGGCACCACAAGATTTTCAGGACGGCCAATGGCGCCGCGGGGCCGGTCCATAACGAAGACCTGGACGAGGCGATAGATCACCTGGTTGCGATCGCCGAGCAGGGAGATCGAGCCGCCATCGTGCGCGCCTTGCAGCGGGTCGTCCCGGAGTACCGGCCAGCCGCCAACGACCAGCAGACTGCCGTCATCGGCGCTGTGGGTGGGACTGCGACGCTGCCCGAGCTCAAGCCGCTCGAGCCGCTCAAGCCGCTCGAGCCGCTTGAGCCGCAACAACTACCCGCAGCAACCCAAGGCAGCACCCTGGCGCCGGCAGCGGGTTCGTCATGAATCAGGGATCACTTCGAGACAGGCGGCCCTCTGGTGGTATCTCCAGGGTATCTTCTTAATTTCTCGGGGGTAGATCACCCGCTGTGGCCGGTCTGTGACCGAGCCACCCGTGGCTCGGTCACAGACATCATCGTGAGATTATCGAACTCCAGACGTGAGGTGTGATGAAGGCGAATAGCGTGCGGGCGCGGTCCTCTGGAGAGTTCCGGGGAGGTGTTGCGTTTCTGAGGACTTTGGTCTTACCGGGGGCCGCTGCGCTGGGCGACTGGCTGACGACCAACGCGCTGGATGCGGATGCGGCGCGGTGGCTTTGCACGCACGGGCTGGGCCCGTACGCTTTCCACCGGCTGCGCGAGGCCGGGAAGCTCGACGCGCTGCCCGCGGCCGCGGGGGAGCTCCTGCGCGGCGCCTACTACCGGGCCGTGGCCGACACGGTGCTGCACAATCGGGAACTGGCGGTCGCGCTCGACGCACTGACCGGAGCCGGCATCACCCCGATCCTGTTCAAGGGCGCGGCCTTGGCCCACACCGTCTATCCCGATCCGGCCTGCCGGCCGATGGGCGACCTGGACTTTTGGCTGACTGTTGACGAGATGCCCCGCGGCCAGGCCGCCCTGTCCGCCATCGGCTATGTCCAGCGCCACAAGCCGGCCCGCCCGATCGCCCTAATGATGCAGCATAGCGGCGAGATCCAAATGATCGGCCAACATCCCGGCAGTGGGCTGGTCGAACTGCACTGGGGCGCTTTTGCCGGCGAATGGTTACACCGCACCGCGGCCGTCGATGATGCGGCGATCCGGCAGCGGGCTGTCCCGGTCACTGTCCTGGGCTGGCCCGCCCGTTTGCTGGAAACGGAGGATGCGGTCATCCAACTGGCCGTGCATCTGGCCGTCAACCACCAGATGGCCTATCCGGGGCTGCGTGGGCTGCTCGACGTGGTGCTGCTGGCGCGAGCAAGGGACGTGGATTGGGTCGAGGTGGCCGGCCGGGCAAAAGGTTGGCGCGTGGGGACGGCAACCTGGCTGGTACTCGGTCTGGCGGCCGAGCTGTTCGGCCTGGCTACGGCTGCACCGGCGATCGACCGCCTCCGGCCGGCGCGGCCGCGGCGTTGGGCGCTGAGCCGGTTTGTCAGCCCCCGGTCGGTGCTGGGTCGGCGTGATCTGACGGGCGGGCCGCTGCGCTTCGTCTACCAGTTGCTGTTGGTGGATCGAACTCGCGATGCTGTGCGGCTGGTTTGGCGGGCGCTGTGGCCGGAAGATGCGTGGCTGGTCGCACGGTATGGGCGGGCTGCCGGGCTCGGGATGCGGCTGCGGCATCTCACGGGCGCGCTGCGGGGGCGGGTGTAGACGCAGCGTGCGGTTGGCGGATTGTAGCCGAATGCGCGGTGTAATCCGCAAAACTCGCATCCGAGGGTGTAAGAAAGCCGGGAGGTAGCGTCCTCCTCCTATTGACGAGGGCGAATCTGGGGGGAGGCGCCCACCGTCGGTCTCACCGGGTGAAGCCGCTGTCAGCGTTGACAGCGGCTTCACGCCGTTTCTGAGAAGGTGGCGGGCCTGGCTGCGACCGTATGCCCGCTCACTATCGCATCTAGTGCAAAAACAGGGAGCGCTTTCGGTGTCACCCTGAGCGAGTCCGCCCGCCAATATCCGCACCAGCCTGACCGAAGCGGCCCCATGCCCGCCGCGCGGCCCGACACCTCCGCCGCGGCCGAAGGCCAGGATCAACACGGCGGCGACGGCGATGCCGCCCAGCAGTAGGAGCAGGGATTCAACCGCGATCATGGCAACTTCCTATCAGACGGCGACCAGCCAGAGAAAACGCAATGGCTCCAACACCGGGTCGTCACCCAACGCTATTGTACCGCTACTGACGAGATTGTGAAAAGTATCGTTCGGCGCTTCTCACTCTACCGCCCTGGCCACAAGCGTCCCATCTCTACCCCCAGGTGACCGTCCGCCAGGACGTGTATCGGTGCGGGATCGGACAGCCCGCCCACGAAGTTCCCGGCAGCATCCCACTGGCGCCACGCCAGAAAAACCAGTTTTCCCGTGGGATCTTCGACCAGCTTGCCGGCATAGTAGGTGCCTTGATAGTCAGCCACCAGCCCCGCGTCGTCCGCCAGGCGATAGGGGCCGGTGAGCTTTTCGGCCACCAGGTAGCCCGTGCCGGACCACTGACCCTTTGAGCCGGTGCGAGCCAACCGATGTGCGGCGTGCTTTGAAGCCGCGGTGCAGAAAAGCATGTAGAAACGACCGCGCAGGGAGACCACTTGCGGCACTTCCAGGTAACCGAACTCACCAGGCGGGCTAACCGGAGGCAGCATCTCCCAGGTTAGCAGGTCAGGGGAGCGGGCGCAGCCGATGACGCCGCGTCCATCGGCCGGCCCATAGTTGACGCGCGCGGTGAAGAACATGTAGTACACGGCTTCGGCGGGGGAGTAAACTACCCAGGGGTCGCGGCAGGTCTCTTCGGGCCAGCCTCCCAGATCCAGCGTCTCGTACCAACGTGGATCGGCCACTACCAGCGGGTTGGCCGGATGACGTCGCCAATGGATCAGGTCGGTCGAGGTTGCCAGGCCGATGCGTTGGATCAGTCCACTTTCGGCGCGATGGGTGCCGGTGTAGAAAAAATAATAGATGCCCTCACGCTCGATGATGCTACCGGTCCAGATTGCCCGGTCGTCCCAATTACCAGGTGCGCCGGCAGCCAGGGCGATCGGCAGCGCTTTCCAGTGTACCAGATCGGCGGAAACGGCGTGTCCCACGGCCGCAACGGCGTGGCGTCGTTCTGGATCTGGCAAATCCTGGGGCGCTTGCAAGTGGAACAAGTGATAGGGCACATCTGGACGCGGCGCACGTGGTGCGAACCAGAAATCCCATAGATAGCGATCAGATGGTGTGAAAGTCATGGCGTTGTGTAAGCAGGCGAGGTGCCCGGCACTGGAAAGGGGAATTGCCGGGCACCTCACGCTTCGCCGTATAGTCTCTACGCCGCGGCCAGCCATACAAACTGGTACGGCTCCAGTATCAACGGCTCGTCATTCCCTATGGTCATCGCTTCCCCTGTCGCCAGGTTCTGGAAAGCATAACTTAAACCATAAGTGCGAATTGTATTAGCGGCGATCTGCTGTTCGCGCTCGCTGAAGTTGGCCAGAACCAACACCTGTGCGCCCTCGTGGTGACGTATGTAGCCGAAGACGTGCCCATTGCCCGGGTCGATCACTGTGGTTTCGCCACCTGCAATGGCCTTGCATCCTTTGCGGACGGCGATCAGGTGTCGCAATCGCTTGTAGATGCGGCTCTCGATTGTGTTCGGATCGTGCCGCTGGCCCATTTTGCCCCAATCGGTGTGGGGACGATGGACCCAGCGGTTATCGCCGGCCTTGGCCGGGTCGCGCCGGTAGCTGTAATCGTTCAACGTGCCTGCTTCATCGCCCAGGTAGATCAGCGGGATGCCGCCGATGGACAGGATGATGCTGTGGATCAGCAAGATGCGCTGGATGGCCAGCGCAATCTCGTAGGGTGTCTGCTCGCACAGGGCTTTCTCTAACCCGGCCAGGGAGGCGCAGGAGCCGGAGATGCGCGCGTCGCTGGTCTTGGGGTTCTCTTGAAACAGGAGGCCGCGGGCGAAGCTACCCCCAAAGCGGCCGGTGTAGAAGGCGTTGAGAAACTGCCGGTGGTCATAGCCATTGATCCCCAACCGGCCGGCGTCACCGTCGTCGAAGGTCCACCCGATGTCGTCGTGGCAGCGCACGTAGTTCACCCAGGCGCATTGCGAGTTGATCTTGAATCGCTCGCGCATGGAGTATTGCAGCAGGCGCACCTCGCGCGTGGCCAGTGACTCCCACAGCAACGCCATCAGCAGGGGATTGTAGGAGAGCTGGCATTCGCCGGGGTCGATATAGCGGGCGACTGCATCGGGGTGGACGATGGCTTCCGATTTGAAGAGCAATGCCGGCGCGGCGATGCGGGCCAGGGCGTTGAAGGCCTGGATCAGCATATGCGCCTCGGACAGATTCTCGCACCAGGTGCCCAGGCGTTTCCAGATGAAGGCGACCGCATCCAGCCGCAACACTTCAACACCCTGGTTGGCCAGAAACAACAGCTCTTCCAGCATGGCCCGGAACACGGCCGGGTTGCTGTAGTTGAGGTCCCACTGATAGCTGTTGAAGGTGGTCCAAACCCAACGGTTGATCTCGGCCCGCCAGGTAAAGCTGCCCGGTCGAACGTCCGGGAAGATCTCCCGCAGGTTGCGCTCGTACGCGTCCGGCATCGTCCGGTCGGGGAACATGTAGTAGAAATCCTGGTATGTAGGATCGCCGGATCGCGCAGCCCGGGCCCACGCGTACTCGTCCGAGGTGTGGTTGAAGACGAAGTCCACCACCAGGCTGATGCCGTTCTCCCGGAGAGCGCGCGCCAGCCCGGCCAGCTCAGCCATCGTGCCCAGAGTGGGGTTCACCTGACGGTAGTCGCTCACCGCGTAGCCGCCGTCGTTTGCCCCCGCCGGGCATGCGAACAGCGGCATCAGGTGCAAGTAGGTCAGGCCGAGCTCCCGGAAGTAGGGGGTTTTGGCCCGCACCCCGGCCAGGTTGCCGGCGAACAGGTCCACATAACACACGCCACCCAGCATCTCCTGTGACTGGAACCACTGTGGGTTTGTTTCCCGTTCGGCGTCCAGCGCCTTGAGCTCAGCGGGGCGGGCCAGCCACATGCGCGCGGCGGTCTCCAGGATGCTCTCCAGATGGTAGAAGAAGTCGTAGCGTGATCCGTAGAGATGCAGCAGCAGACCGAACAGGTTCTCGAAATTCTGCGTTAGCCGAGCCTTGAACGTGTCCCAGGCGGCGGGGCCTGCATCAGCGAAGGGAGCTTTCAGCCGCGGTAAGAGGCGAGTCAGAGAGATTTCAGCTTGTTTTTTGATCCATCCCGGCGCAAGTTGATCGGTCATTGGTCTGACTATCCTCATTCTGGAATGACCTCATCCCTTGATGCCGGTGCTGGCCACCGATTGCACGAACCACTTCTGGAACAGGAGGAAAACCATCAGGACCGGCAGGGTGATCATCGCGGCGAAGGCCATGATGTCGCCCCACAGCTTGGGGTCCCGCCCGAAGAACTGCTGCATGGCCACCGGCAGGGGACGCACTTCCGCGCCGCGCGTGACCATCAGCGGCCACAGGAAATCACCCCAGTGGGTCAGGAATTGCAGAATGGCCACCGTGGCAAAAACGGGGCGGCTGAGGGGAACGATGATGTTCCAGTAGATGCGCAGGCGGCTGGCGCCATCGACCAACGCGGCCTCTTCCAGGTCCTTGGGCAGGCCGATGAAGAACTGGTAAAACAGGAAAATCGAAAACGCATCAGCGATGAAAGGAATGATCTGGACGTGATAAGTGTCGATCCAGGTTTGAAATCCCAGCAGGCGCGGGCCCTGATTGATCACCAACAAGAGGGGCACGGCGACAGCTTCGAAGGGGATGATCATCAGGGCAATGATCACCGACACTAACAAAGACCGTCCCGTGAAGTTGAGCCGGGCCAGCGCGTAAGCGATCAGGCTGTTGACGAGAATTCCCACAACCACGATGGACGCCACGATGAAAACAGAATTGAACATGAAATGGCCAAAGGGCATCTGGCTGAAGACATCGTAATAGTTTTGTGTGCCGATGCTGCCCTGGGGGATAAACGCGTAGATGCTGCTCATATCCCGGATGATCTGATCTTCGTTGTTTTTGATGGAAGAAATAAACATGAACACCAGGGGAAAAAGGAAAAAGAGGGCCAACGCACCCAATATTATGTAATCCCAGACTATGCGCAAACCCTTGCGGGCGCGATACTGCAGGCTGTAGGGCGACGAACGCCGTTGTACCTTACCCTCGGCAAGTGAATGGACAGTCATCAGACGCTCCTTTCCTCAGTCAGGAAAACTCGTTGCGACAAGGAAATCGCCAACACGATCAAGAAGAAAACTACGGTGATGGCCGAAGCATAGCCAATGCGCCCTTGCTTGAATCCCTGAACGTAAACGTGGATGATCGTAGTCATGGTGGCGTTTTGGGGGCCACCCTGGACCATCACCCAGTTTTGGGTGAACAGCTTGAATGCCAGAATGGTAGTCGTCACCACGACGAAGATGGTCGTGTTACGCAACTGAGGCAAAGTCACATAGAAAAACTGCTGTAGCTTATTGGCGCCATCGATTTGAGCCGCTTCGTACAGGTAGTTCGGGATATCCTGGAGGCCGGCCAGATAGATCACCATCTGAAAACCTACGCCCTGCCAGATCGAGAGCACCATAATCGCCGGCAAGGCCAGTTTCGGATCCCTGAGCCAACTGTAGGGCCCCAGATGTCCAAAACTGAGCGTCTGGATGATGGCGTTGATAAAGCCCCGCCCGGGGTTGTAGAGAAAGGTCCAGATGATCGCGACGACGACCATGGTTGTCACCACCGGACTAAAGTAGATCGTGCGGAAGAGATTGATGGCTCTCAGCTTTTGGTTGATCAGGCTGGCCAGCAGGAGCGCAAATGAGGTCTGCACCGGCACGACTACGGCCGCGAAGATGAAGTTGTTCAGCAACGCCCGGTGAAACGTTTCATCGACGAACAAGCGGGTAAAGTTGCGCAATCCGACAAACCGAGTGGGGATAGTGGCGTTTGGCACCAATCTTTGGTCCGTGAAGGCCAGGACGAAAGCCATCAGAAAGGGGAGCAACAAAAAGAGGATCAGCAAGATCAGCGCGGGCGAGGAAAGTGACCATCCGATCAGGGTGTCTCGCTGCCCTCTGAGCCTTTGTGACCGTCTTGGGGATGTTGCGGCAGGGGTAACATTCATGGTTCCGCCTCCATGAACAGCATATGGCGCACTCGACTCCACATCACATGGAACACTGCCATCGCTGGTGGTGTAAGATGCGGGCGCAGCCCGTATCTTACACCATGTCGTGCAGCGTGGTCTGACTTGTATCTGATCTGAAAATGGACGTTCGCTGCCCGTTTTCATGCTTGGTGGTGAATGAAATTCATGGCGACTTCTCAAAAAAGCGGGGAGACTTCCGAAGTCTGACGCAGGTAAGCCCACTTGCAACAGGCTTTCGGAGACTTCGGAAGTCTTGCACCCCAGATTATTGAGATGATACTCTTACTTGGTGGGCGCGGGGTAGCCTTGGTTATCCTGGATGTCCTGGTCAATAGCTTTGACAGCTTTATCCAGGGTTTCCTGCACATCTGCACCCGAGATGATGTCCGAGACCACTTTGGAGAACTCGCTCGTAATGGTCGGATAGGCCGGTGTGACCGGTCGTGGGATGGCGTAGTTCTGCAACTGTTGCACGAAGCTGTTCAACGGACCGTTAGCAGCATAGAGATCCGACTTCTTGATGGCGCTGAGGCGAGCCGGAACCGCGCCGTTGGCGTTGGTCATCCGCAATATCTGGTCGGGTTCGATCAGGTATTCCAGGAATTTCCAGGCTGCGTCCGGATTCTCACAACTGCTGGTGATGCCCCAGTTCCACGACCCCATGCCGGTGGCAGGTCGCTTGGTCCAGACGGGCATCGGCAGTAGAACCAGGTCGTCACCCAAACCTTCGTGGTGGGGTGTCCACATCCAGTGGCCGACATATGACAGAGCAGTGATCTTCTTGCCGTAGAAATCGTCATCTCCTGCCGGCTGGCTGATCGCATAGCCCTTGTCAAACAGGCCCTTGAACCACTTCATGGCCGCCACGGCCTCGGGACCGTTCAGCACGCCATCGGCGCTTTGATAGTCCTTGCGATTGATAAGATCACCGCCGAAGCCCTGAACGATGGGGCTGAACCCGTAGGTGAACCACTCACCCGCCCCGTAATTGAACTTGAAGTCAATGGCATATTGCACTTCATCTAGCGCTTGCAGCTTCTCCAACGCCTGGTTGAACTCATCGAACGTCCAGGCATCATCGGCACTCTTCGGGATGCGCACGCCAGCCTTTTCAAGATAGGCCTTGTTGCCCCAGATAGCCAGGCCACTGTCGAAGGCGCCCAGGCTATAGAGTTGGCCAGCATAGGTGCCCTGATCGATGATGGAGGGCAGGAAATCGGCCTTCAGGTCAGTTGAGACATACTTGTCGATAGGGCGCATATAGCCGGACCAGGCGTAGTTGTAGAGGAAGGGGCCGTCGAAGTCGAGCAGGCAGGGCAAGTCTCCGGCTAGCGCGGCCGCCTGCACCTGGTCATTGTAGCTGCCTTCCGGCAACTCCACTGCATTGACGGTTACGCCTGTGTTCATGGCGTTGAAATCTCTGACCTGAGCATCGAGCACGTCGCGCTCCTCACCCTTGCCAGAGTGGAACCAGACTTTGATGGTCACGGCCTCCTTGGCTGGAGGCTGGGTGGCCTGTGGTGCTTCCGTAGCAGGCGGAGGTGGGGCCGTGGTGGGGGGTGGCGCAGGTTGGACACATGCCGTGGCAACCAACGCAACCAAAAGGAACAGACTGATGATCGTCCAGCGTTTCATTTTCTTCTCCTGAGTGTAGTTGAGAGATGAACTGATCGGATCGAGTGTCCTGTCTTCCCGGATTTCTCGTCGCTTGTGCCTCCTTTCCGCCTCAACATGGGGCATGAAGTAGGGTTGCGGCTTTTTTTGTCGTGTGACTGAAGTGATGCGGAAGCCCCCGAAGGCGCCCTGACCGTCCTCACGCAGTTTCTCTCCGCACAAGTGTCAGGGGCAACCTGATGTGTTGAACAGATCGCGAGTGGCCGGCCAGGCGAGCTAACAACAGGTCAACCGCCACCCGGCCCGACTCCGCCAACGGCTGGCGGATGGTGGTCAAGCCGATGTAATTGGCGATTTCCAGGTCGTCAAAGCCCACGACTGCCAGCTCACCGGGTACCGCCACACCCCGCTCACGAGCTGCTTTGAGCACGCCCATGGCCTGGGTATCACTGGCGGCGAAGATGGCCGTGGGCGGTTCGGGCAAGTCCAACAAGCGATGGGTCAACTGGCGGGCGTTCTCCAGGCTGTGGGGGGCCAGGGCGATGTAAGATTCTGGCAGCGATATGCCGGCGGCGGAGAGCGCCGCCCGGTACCCGACCAGCCGTTGATCGCTGGTGGGAATGGCATAGTCGGGTAAATCGGTGTCGCCCACGAACGCGCAGCGCCGGTGGCCCTGTTCCACCAGATATTGAGCTGCCAGCCGGCCGCCAGCCTGGTTGTCGATCTCGATACTGCTGAATGACGGATGAGTGAACTCGATCAGCACCGTCACCAATCCATTAGACAGCAGTCGTTTGGCCGCGTCGTCGCCAAACGGTAGCGCCATTATGACCAGGCCATCCAGCCGACGGGTCAAGGGTAAACTGGCCAAATAACCATCGCGCCGGGAGGATGAATCGACGTTGTAGATAACCAGTTCGTAAGGGGAATCGTCTAACACTGCGGTCACGCCTTGCAAGCGCTGAACAAATGAAGGGTAGGTGAAAAAGGGAGCCAACACGCCGATGCGTCCACTGCCCTTGCGGGCTCGGGCGACCGCCTCGGCCTTCGGAACGAAACCTAATTCATCGATGGCGGCCAGAATGCGGGCGCGAGTTGCCTTGTTGACTTTTTCCGGCGAGTTCAGCACGCGGGATACCGTGGTGATGCTGACTCCAGCCTTTTTAGCCACATCGTAGACAGTGACCGTTAGCATGTCTTTCCTTTCGCGGCGATGCCGGTATCGCACAGCACGTTTGTCGAGCCAGCCAAGGAGACCAAATCGCATAAAAGCGCTTTCATGAAAGCACTTTCATTATGAGTATAACACCGATTGCCTCGGCTGTCAAGGGGGGAATTTGATGAATTCTGCCCTACGGACGCGCGTCAGCCGGGCTGACCACAGATTGCGCCGAAAGCATCTGGCCGGTCAGGCCTGAAACCGCAGCCAGCGATAGCCGTATCCTTCCAGCGTTATCTGATAGGGCGCGGGGGTGATGACTGCCAACTGTGCTCCGGTGAACAGGTCAATGGGTTGGGCGCCGGCCTGGGCTGCGAGGTCCAGTTGGGCCACCTGGGGATCTGGTGACAGGTTGTTGAAGACCAGAACCGTTTCATCGCCGTAGGTGAGCAGGTAAGCCAATATGGCTCGGTTGGCCGGTACCAGGAAGTGGACTTCGCCCCGCCCAAAAGCCGCTTGGGTTTTGCGAACGCGGATCATTTCCCGCATCCGGTTTAGCAGCGAAT
>Ga0210051_1003723_pt1 | contig 15065 bp, 12 predicted proteins | sample CryGey092014_all_FD_185464 | JGI IMG/M metagenome (GOLD analysis project Ga0210051, IMG submission 185464) | Groundwater microbial communities from aquifer - Crystal Geyser CG23_combo_of_CG06-09_8/20/14_all (SPAdes) (version 2) | ecosystem: Environmental > Aquatic > Deep subsurface > Groundwater...
ATAAAATTTTCAATTTGCACTTTCCAATTTGCAATTTCAAATAAACGGGAGACGTCATGGAGGCACGGGCGCCTCGCGTCAATGGACGCCTCGCGGCAATGGGCGCCTCGCGTCAATGGACGCCTCGCCTGTGATTGCGGCGCATCCTTATTCTGCCGTATCTCCTGGCATACTTTGTATCTCTACATTCCCAGCTCGCTCTTAATTCTGATTTGACTTCTCGGTTTGACGGAAGTAGTTTCTCATCTAATGCTAATCTACAAATTAGGAGAATGTCATGACTCAAAAGAAAACAATTAAAATTCCGCTCTTGGATTTATCACGGCAGCATAAACCGTTGATGAATGAAATAATGGACGCGCTGAAACGAAATATCGACGCAAACAGTTTTATTCTTGGCCACGACGTTGCAAAATTAGAAGAAGAATTTGCTCAGTATTGCGGAGCAAAATACGGCGTAGGATGTGCAAGCGGAACGGATGCGCTTTACATTGCAATGAAGGCTCTGGATATCGGGCCTGGCGACGAGGTCATTACTGTTCCTTACACTTTCATGGCAACAGTCGGCGCAATCGAACGCACAGGAGCAAAACCTATTTTAGTCGATGTAGAGCCCGAAACTTTTACCATTGATGCGAAGCTGATTGAAAAAGCTATCTCGCCTCGAACTAAAGCGATCATTCCGGTTCATCTCTACGGTCAGGCCGCGGATTTGGATGCTGTCATGGAGATTGCAAACCGCAGAAAACTTTTTGTAATTGAAGACTGCGCTCAAGCTCACGGAGCAACTTGGAAAGGAAAAAAAGTCGGAACATTTGGGATCATCTCGGCTTTCTCATTCTTCCCGTCGAAGAATCTTGGTGCAATGGGAGACGCCGGTATTTGTTTAACCGATGACAAGGCTCTAGCTGAGCGAATGGCAAGAATACGCATTCACGGTCGAGGCTCAAAAACTGAATCGATCGAGAAGGGCGATAATTCGCGAATTGACACACTGCAAGCCGCAGTGCTTCGTGTGAAACTTCCCCATCTCGATAAATGGAATGATGAGCGAAGAAGAGCGGCAGGGTGGTACGACTCTCGATTAAAAGGTAAGACTGGAATCAGAGTTCCTATTGTTGGAAAGAATCGAACACATGTATATCATCTTTATGTCATCCTTGCTGATAATCGCGCGGAGATAATTGAACGACTAAACGAAGCCGGCATTGCATGGGGACTTCATTACGAGCTTCCTGTTCATACAATGAAGGGCTTTGCAAATCTCGGATACAAAGAAGGAGATTTTCCTATTTCTGAATCATTATGCAAAAAAATAATTTCGGTACCGATATTTCCCGGTATGACTGAATCAGAAGTTAACGAGGTAACAAAAGCGATATTGGGTTAGTTAAGTGTGAATTAACTTTTTTCTTTATGGAGTAGGCGGCACAAAGAGACGGAGAAAATATAGATAAAAAATTATTTAAAAAATCTCCGTAGCTCGGGGTCTCTGCAGCAAAATAATTTTTCGGAAAACTTCAGTATTGTTAATCTCTTCGATACTCCAAATCGTCTTCAGTATTAAATATCTTGTCAGGTCCGCTTGAAGTTATAACAAATCCTTTGTTCCCGTTTATCGCTTGATATCGATAAGGCCGGTTCCAATTGTCTTGTAATAAATTCTTGTCAACCTCTTCAAGAGCATTTGGATATAGTCCGTCATGAGAAGCCGCCCATACCTCCAGCGGAACTGAAACGTTTCGCATCTCGGCTTGTGTAGCCATCTTACGACTTCGTTCCAGAGCTACAGTAAATTTTACCAAAGAGCATTCCATCAATTCATCAATATCTTTTTGACCTAAAGTTTTCGGTTCTTCAGGCGCCTGTCCTGACGCAACTGATGTGCCTTCCTTTTCTTTAACCTCAATAGAACCGTTAGCGGATGAAACAACAACCTTACCGTTTAAAACTCGGAAATTAGTTTTATTCTCTGTGGCCGACATATCAAACTGAGTGCCGCGGATGACTGCTCCGGCTGTCGGAGTAGTTACATGATATTCAGAACCTGTCGGCATCTTATCAAATCTGTGAAGCAATCTGCCCATATTCAGCTTGACATCTATCTTCGCCACTTCGTTCTTCATACGGTTGCCGGTGATTTCCAATTCGGAATTTGGTTTTATTCGCACTGCCGCTTTATCTGCAAGAAGAATGTCTGCTTCTCCGTCAGCTCCCGTTTTCAAACGGCTCCCTTCCGGAACTCCATCTTTGACTTTTAATATAACCCATTCCTCTGAAGAAGGCTTTTGAATCTCAACAGTGCCTTTGACCATAGTTGCAAGTCCTTCGACCTGCGAACCCATATTCTCTTCAACTCTAGGAGAAACTTTAGCCTTACCGCATCCGATGATCGTTATAGAAAAGATTAATAGCAAAATCAGATTTTTTAATTTCATATTATAATATTAGGTCAACGATTTCTTTATTTCAAGTGCCGTGAACAAGTTTTATGGCATTAATTCAAATATTTTCTATAATTCATTTATGAAGAAAAAAATTATTTTTTCTTTTGCTATCGGAATGCTTGGAGCTGTATTGGCTTTAGCAGTTGGAAATACTGATTTCATTCAGGCGCTCGAGCGGCAAACACTCGATATAAAATTCAGAAATTTTGTTCGGCCATTTTCAAATGAATCCAACATTGTAATTATCGATATAAACGAAGACGCAATTAAAGATCTTGAACCTGATCTTGGACGCTGGCCATGGCCTAGAGAAGTTCACGCAAATCTGATCAGCTATCTTGTCCGCGATGGCGCAAAGGTAATCGCATTCGATATACTTTTTTCAGAGCGGACTGCGCGTAAAGAAGTTGATGAAAAAAAGATTCAAGATCTGATTGGACTCATCGATAAAATCGAACAGCATCAAACATCATCTTCAATCGGGCAACTTCGCTCCGAAATAAATTCTTTGAAGCCTTCAGCCGGCGACGATGCTCTTGTTCGAGTCAGCGAGGCCGCGGGCAATGTAATTTACGCAAGTATCTTTACAAAATCTTTGCAACATTACACCGATACTGAAATCGAGAATCAAAAAAGATTACTTTCAAAATCCGCATTATCTCAAACTGTGTCGGAAGTTATTGGCTCAAAAATTATTTCGCGTGAAGCTGTCTTCGACGACGTCACTCTGCCTTTATCCGCATTGGCTCTCTCTTCAAAAGGAGTCGCTCACATAAATTTCAATTCTGATTTAGACGGGCCTTCGAGGTGGACTTATCCTATTTCAGGTTATCTGGATATTCTAGTTCCTTCGCTTCCTATTGCCGCCTGCGCCGCATATCTCGGTGTTTCCGTAAAAGATATTAAACTTGAACACAATAGCCTCAAAATAGCCGATCGAATTCTTCCTCTGGACTCGCAAGGCCGTTATCACATTTTATTTCATAACACCTCTAAGGATTCTGCTTCAGTTTCTTTTGTAAATGTGCTTCTTTCAAGTTTGCTTGCAGCCGAAGGAAAACCTCCTCTTTTGCCTCAAGGATATTTTAAAAATAAACTTGTATTCATAGGTTCTTCCGCCGCAGGACTTTTCGATCTCAGAGCCACTCCCCTGTCCTCCATAACTCCGGGTTCCGAGATACATTATCATGTCGCCTCAAATATTCTTTCAAACCGATTCTTACGTTCAACTCCATCATGGTTCATTCCTCTGTTATCAGTTCTGCTCGCGCTCTTGACATCAATGATCGGCTTCAGGCTCAAGCCAATCACAAGTTTAATCTGGACATTGCTGATACTTTCCGGCTACATATCTTTTTCCATTTTAATATTTTATCTTGCGGATGTATGGCTCGAAATCGCTGTTCCTTCAATAGCTGTTGCTCTTTCATATCTAACACTTCTAACTTATAAATACATGACCGAACTGCGCGAGAAGAACCGAATCAAATCCGCGTTCAGCCGTTATCTGGCTCCGGCAGTAATGGAAGATATTCTTTCCGACCCGTCTAAGCTCAGGCTCGGAGGCGAACGGCGCAATGTCTCGGTTTTGTTCAGCGATATTAAATCGTTCACAACATATTCCGAAAATATTGATCCCGAGATTGTATCGTCAATGTTAAACGAATACCTAACTCATATGACGAGCTGTGTATTCCGCAATCACGGAATACTCGACAAATATATCGGAGACGCTGTGATGGCTGAATTTGGTGCTCCGATACCGAGCGAAGATCATGCCGCAAGAGCTTGTAGAACCGCAATCGACATGTTGAGCGAACTTGAACAGTTAAATGAAAAATGGAATAAAGAGGGGAAGAAACCGTTTGAATTCAGAATAGGAATTAATTCGGGCGCCGCAGTTGTCGGCAATATGGGCTCGGATCAATTGTTCGATTATACAGCGCTGGGTGTCACGGTAAATACAGCGGCAAGGCTGGAGCCCCTTTGCAAGGATTTTGGAGTCACCTGCCTGATATCTGAAACAACAAAAGAATTTGCCGAGAAAGATGACAGCAATATGTTCTTCAGAGAAATCGGCAGAGTCATATTAAAAGGCATGATCAAGCCACTTAAAGTCTTCGAACTTGTTGGATTAAAAAATACGTTCGACGAATTAAAACTGAAGGCACTTCAGCTTTTCAGTGAAGGATATTCTTTATATTGTGAGCGCGAATTTATTTCTGCTATGCAAAAATTCAAAGAGGTTCTTGAAATTTCGCCTAAAGACGGACCGTCGCAGATTTATCTCAAGCTAACTGAAAAATTTATAAATTCGCCTCCGGACAAAAACTGGACTGGAGTTTACAATCAAGAGACAAAATAATTTCACTAATGCGCACTAATTTTATTTTTGTGGTTCGTATTTAAAATAAAATTATTTGACAAAAGGCAGATTATTTTTCATTCTAATTGTGTAATTCATTTCAGATTGGAGGAGTTTATGCTTAATTTCGGAATCACTTTCAAGGGAGATATGGCGCCGGGCAGAACGATAGAACTTGCAAAGCGCGCGGAAGCAGGCGGGTTCACGTATATCTGGATATTTGATTCGCATGTGCTGTGGCGTGAAAGTTCGGTAATGCTCGGATACTTGGCGGCAAATACTTCGATAGTTAAGTTAGGTCCGTGCGTAACGAATCCAGGAGTCAGAGATTGGACTGTTGTTGCTTCAACCTTTGCCGGACTAAATGTTGTTTCAGGTGGAAGAGCAGCCATCGGAATCGGGCGCGGTGATTCCTCCAGGCGCGTTCTCGGTAAAAAGCCGATGACTATTCAAACAATGAAAGAATTTTCGCTCTTCATCAGAAAGATGGCTGAAGGCGAAAAAATCACCTATGAAGGAAAAGAGCAATGGCTCGGCTGGGCAAACCCTGATTACAAACTTCCGATCTGGATTGCAGGTTACGGTCCCAAAGTTTTGAAAGATGCCGGAACATATGCTGACGGAATAATTCTTCAAATAGCCGATGTTGATCTGATTCCATGGTTTATTGAACGAGCGCATGTGGGAGCGAAAGAAGCGGGAAGAGATCCGAACTCAATTAAGGTTTTGTCTGCCGCTCCGGTTTTTATTCATTCGGATAAATCGGTTGCCAGAAAGCATGTCAAATGGTTCCCGGCAATGGTAGGAAATCACGTAGCAGATATTGTTATGAAGTATGGAGAGACCGGCGGCAACGTACCTGAAGCATTCACAAAAGCGATATCCGGCAGAAAAGGCTACGACTACCGTCAACACGCGGACAAAGATTCAAATCATCTCAATTGGATCACGGATGAGGTTGTTGATCGTTTCTGCATAGTTGGCTCAGTCGAGGATCAAATTAATAAGCTGAAAGCTTTAAAGAAAGCCGGAGTCGATCAATTCAATCTCTATCTAATGTCCGATGACGAAGAACGTATTCTTGATATTTACATTAAGGAGATAATTCCCGAAGTTAATAAGTGGTAAAAAATTAGAACCGCGAATAGACACGAATAAACACGAATTATTTATAAAATTTTAGTGTGCCTTAGTGTTTATTCGTGGTTTATTTATTCGTGGTTTATTTTATGACAAGTGAAGAAGCTCAAAAAGTCAGAGACAAAATATTTGGAAAAACATTAACATATTCACCAAAAGTTTTTGTTCCGTTAACTCGCAACTGCAGAAATAAATGCGGTTATTGCGCATTCCGCAGAGAAGATTCCGATCCTGAATCCGGTTATCTGACTCCGGAAGAAGTAATGCAGATAGTAAAACTCGGTGAATTGAAGGGAGCCGCTGAAGCTCTGATTACTCTCGGTGAAAGGCCCGAATCTGTTTCAAGAAAAGCAAAGCTTGAGCTCGATCAACTCGGATTTTCAAGCACAGTGCACTACATTCGTTTCATTTGCGAATTAATATTGAAAGAGTCAAATTTAATTCCTCATGTCAACGCAGGAATTTTAACTCGCGATGAAATTAAATTGCTAAAGCCTTATTGCGGCTCGATGGGGCTGATGCTTGAAACTCACTCATCGAGATTTCAACAGCATGGATTTGCTCATGAAGCGTCGCCTGGTAAAGTTCCGGCTCTGCGCATTGAAATGCTGAAAAATGCTTCTCTGGAAAAAGTTCCTTTCACGACAGGAATACTTATTGGCATCGGAGAGAGTTTTAACGAACGCGTCGAGTCTCTGCGAATCATAGCAAAAATAGCTGAAGCTTACGGCGCAATTCAAGAAGTTATCATTCAAAATTTTATAGCGCATGAAGGAACCGCAATGGCAAATTTTGATGAGCCTGATCACGACGACATTCTACGCACAATAACAGCGGCAAGACTTATTTTGCCTGAAAGCGTAAGTCTGCAGGCTCCGCCAAATCTCTCTCAGGGCAAGCTCGAAGATTACATTCAATCTGGTTTGAACGATTGGGGTGGAATTTCGGCAGTGACTAAAGATGAAATAAATCCTGAAAAGAGTTGGCCTGAAATAGAAAGATTGAGTGATATCGCCGCAAAGTTAGGATATAATTTGAAAAAGCGTTTGACCGTGTATCCTCGCTATATTCATAATGCAAATGAGTGGCTTCTAGAGCCGGCGAAGAAAAAAATTCTGAAATTAGCGGACAAGACAGGTTATTTGAAAGATTAAGGAAATTAATTATGAACTCAAATTTAAAGGATTCAGCTCTGCTTAAAAAAGCAGTCGCCAAAGAAGCATTTAATCTTGAAGAAGCAACTGAACTCTTCAAACTTGAAGGCGATGAATTAAAAGAACTTTTCAGAATTGCCGACGAAGTAAGAAGAGAACTCAAAGGCGATACAATAACTTTTGTAAATGTCAGAAACATAAATTTTACGAATATATGCGGAACCGGATGCAGTTTTTGCGGATTTGCAAGGCGCGAATCAGACAGCGATTCTTACAGACTTTCTATTGAAGAGATAATTGAAAAAGCAAAAGAAGCAAAAGAGCGCGGCGCCACCGAGATATGCATGCAGGGCGGCATAGATGCCGGACTTGCAGAAAATTTTTACATAAAATTATTGTCGAAGCTCAAAGAAGAATTACCTGAACTGCATATCCACGCATTCTCTCCGTTCGAAGTCGATTTTGGAGCAAGACGAAAAGGCATAAGCGTAAAAAAATATCTTGCAGAGTTAAAAAAAGCCGGGCTTGATTCCATGCCGGGAACTGCCGCTGAAATTTTCGATCCCGAAGTCCGAAAAAAACTATCTCCTAAAAAAATCGGAACCGATAGGTGGTTCGAAATTGTTCGCACTGCTCATGAAACAGGAATACCTACGACATGCACGATGATGTACGGTCATATTGACGGTCCGAGAGAATGGGCAGATCACATTTTAAGGTTAAGAAGATTACAAGAGGAAACCGGAGGATTCACTGAATTCGTTCCGCTCGGTTTCATGCCGTGGAAAACTCCGATATTCATCGCAGGAATAGCCAGAGCAGGAGCGACGCGTGAGGAGCATCTAAAGGTGCATGCAGTTGCGAGAATTCTGCTTCAAGGACAGATAGACAATATTCAGGTCTCATGGGTAAAGCTTGGAATCGAGCTGGCTTGCGAGGCATTGCAGTGCGGAGGAAACGATTTCGGAGGAACTCTTATGGGCGAAAATATAACGAGAGCCGCAGGCGGAAATAATCCTGACGAATTAGCTCCGGAAGATTTTGTCAAAACAATCCGAGCGATGAACAGAGTTCCTGCTCAAAGAGATACCCTTTACAATATTCTGAAAATATTTTGATAATTTTCTCTTGCACTATTTTTCTACTTGCATACAATCAAAATTATGGCACAAGCCAAACCGACACAATTGCAGGATCAGTTCCTTAATAAGTTGAGGAAAGATAAAATACCAATCACTGCTTTTCTCATGAATGGAGTCCCGCTCAAAGGCAAAATCGTTTCTTTCGATTCTTTTGTTGTGCTCTTCGATGTCGATGGCCGTCAGCATCTCGTCTTCAAGCATGCCATCTCCACAATACAGCCGTCTAAGCCAATCGATATTAAAATGGAATCCGATGTTTCGGAAGCAGAAGGGGAATAATAACTGCACAACAGCTTCAAAATTTCTGCCGTAGCCGCGGCTTTACAACTTCCTAATCTTTCCAGAGCAGATATTGAAGATCATCTCGATGAGTTAACACTGCTTGCGGATTCAATCGGAGTTAATATTGTAGACCGCGTTATCCAGAAAAAAAATTCGCCTGAAGCAGCAATGTGGATGGGCCGCGGAAAAATAGATGAGCTAGCCAAAATAATGAAAGAAAAAAAAATCCGGCTAGTCATCTTTGATGATGAGATTTCCAGCGGTCAGATACGAAATATTGAGAAAATAATAGAAGGCAGAGTAATAACTCGAGCGGAATTGATTCTAGATATTTTCGCGTATAAGGCTCGAACTCATGAAGCTAAAATGCAGGTTGAAATGGCTAAACTCGAATTCAGTCTAACAAGGTTAAGACATCTCTGGACCCATCTCGAAGGGCAAACAGGTGGAATCGGAGTTCGAGGCGGAGCAGGCGAAAAACAGATAGAAGTCGATCGTCAGAGTATAAAAGATCAAATCGGAAGGCACAGAAAAAAACTGGATTCTCTGCAGAAAAGAAGAAGTATTCAAAGGAATTTAAGACTTGGTTTTCCTGTAGCCGCCGTTGTCGGATATACCAATGTAGGAAAATCAACACTAATCAATAAACTTTCAAAATCAGATCTCTATGTTGAGGACAAACTCTTTGCAACTCTGGATGCAATGACAAGGCGGACCGAGATTGCACCCGACCGTTTTGTGTTGCTTACGGACACTGTCGGATTCATAAGAAAATTTCCTCCACAATTAGCCGCTTCTTTTCGTTCAACGATTGAAGAAGCTATCGAAGCGGATTTTTTGATTCATGTTGCAGACGCAACACATCCTAATCTCATCGAACAAATAGAAACTGTCGAACGATTCTTAAAAGAGCTCGGAGCAGACGAAAAGAAAATGATTCGAGTCTTGAACAAAATGGACACGATTAAAAAATCGTTAGAATTTCGAAAACGGCTCCCGCCCGGAAATTGGATTCCAATATCAGCAAAAACAGGCGCAGGAATTTTCATGTTAAAAGAATCTATTCTGGATATGTTATAGAAAATACGATGGAGAACTCAGGCGCCTCGCGTCAATGGACGCCTCGCGTCAATGGACGCCTCGCATCAAAGAACGTATGAAATAATTGAAAAATGAAAATTGGAAAAATTAAATTTTCAATTTGCACTTTCCAATTTGCAATTTGCAATTTGCACTTTCCAATTTGCACTTTCCAATTTTCAATTTGCACTTTCCAATTTGCACTTTCCAATTTTCAATTTGCACTTTCCAATTTGCAATTTCCAATTTGCAATTTGCAATTTGCATTTTCCAATTTGCACTTTCCAATTTTCAATTTGCACTTTTCAATTTGCACTTTGCAATTTGCATTTTCCAATTTGCACTTTCCACTTTTCAATTTGCATTTTCCAATTTGCACTTTCCAATTTGCAATTTCAAATATTATAACTCGTCATGGAACCACAGGGTAGCTTCTAATCCCTAAGAACAAACTGAACAATGACTCTTCGTTCTTCGGTTCTTCCGGGACGCGGTTCATAAAGCCAACGGCGGACTGAACCCTCAGCAAGCCTATCCAGTTCATTATATCCCGACGAGACAGCCATTCTTACTTTAGCTACTCTGCCGTCAGCTCCGACAGTGACATAAAATTTCGGGCTCGCCTGAACCCGCTCGCGCTCAGCCCATTCCGGATATTCAGGCAAGGGTTTGTATATTATTCGCCGAGGGCCATAGTCAATTCTTCCCTCACCATCAGCATTAGGTTCACCGCCGGGGCGCGCCGATTCGGGTGCGTTCGGATCAACTAAAGGCCCCGCAGAAACCGGCTCAGTGTAAGGCCGATGCTCCATAGTTCTTCCGCTTTGAGGCGTTGTAGGTTCAAGTGTCATCGGCTTGGAAGGAACATTTATAACTCCTCGGTTGTATCCTCCGTTAGAACTCGACGTCGGCATTTCAGGCCGACTCACCCCTCCTGACCTCAAGCCTCTCGCACTTCCTGACGGATTATTTTCTACCGATGAACCGAATCTTTGAGCTTCAGTAAATCTATCTTGAGGCCTCAAAATGCCTTCGGGAGCCTCTGGAGCCGTTAAAGAAGCCCGATATGATCCGCTTCGTCTGTTTGTCGCTTCCGCTGCCGCTTGATCCTGAAGCCGATTCATCTCCTGTGAAGTATGCTCACCCAAAAAAACTCTGTTTGCAACCGACTGCGGAGCCTCTAAATTTTCTCTACCTCGTATAGGCAATTCTCTTTCAGGATTTGGGTGCAAACGGTCAGGAGCAACTCTTACGTCTCCTGTAGTCGGAATCGTGAGCCCGTGTTCAGACCGAGTAAAAATCTCATCCTTTGAATAATTCGAAAAATAACTTTCTCCTGGAAAAACCCGGTAAGTGACTTCAGAATAAATCCATTGCACGGATTGAACAGGCTGATGCGCCGGAACAAAAAAATTCAGAAAGAAAAAAATACCGTGAAAAAAAATCGAGATTAAAAAAGTGAATGGGAGAATTGAATCATCCCGCTCAAAAGCCGGATTTCGCATTAGAAAATGCTCCACGCTATTTTCCTTGTTTTCTATCTGTCTGCATTGTTGCTACATTCAATGATGTAACTCCAACTTCTCTTGCAATATCCAGTAGCGCTACAACTCCGCCATGATAAGCATGCTCATCTGCTCGAATCAAAAGCGGCCTTTGCAAATCAGAGCCTGAATACAATTCTTTAAGTTTTGAAGGAAGGTCCTGCAGAGACAACTCTTTGCCTTGAAGAAAAATCCGCTCGCTGCTTGTGAGCTCTATTACGACAACCTCTCCTTCTACCGGAGTAGAAGAAGCTGTCTTTGGCAGTTTTACTTCGATAGAGGTGTGCTGAACGAAAGAAGATGAGAGCAAAAAGAAGAGCAGGAGATTGAAAACAATATCGATCATAGGAGTCATATCGATCGGTGCGCGTTGAGAATAGGCAGCGCCGGCGTATTTAAATCTCATTGCCTTGTCCAGGTCTATGCTGAAGATAATGAACTAGCTCTGCTGATGAATGTTCCATAGCAATCGAAAACTTTTTGACTTCATTGTTCAGGTATGCGTGAACCAATGTCGTCGGAATTGCAACCATCAGTCCAAAAGCTGTTGTAAGCATTGCTTGCCAAATTCCATTTGAAAGTACATGGACATTGACTACTCCGGTAGTTGTAGCCGCAATCGCGGAAAATGTTACGATCATTCCCAAAATAGTTCCCAAAAGTCCTAATAGAGTCGCGACATTTGCAATAGTAGCCAGTGCGTACAGGTGACGCTCTAATCTGGGAATTTCTTCCAGTCCTGCAACATCTACCGCATCTCTAATTGTCTCGCTATCCTTGTCCATATTTTTCAGAACAGTCTTTAGAACATGAGCTACTGGGCCTTTATCCTCGTCGCAACGGGCCATTGCTTTGTATACAAGTTCATCGGCAAGAAGAGTTTTTATATCGGCAAGAAGTCGCCTATGATCGGTCTTTGCTCTTCGAAAATGGTATAGCCTTTCGATAGAAATCGCAGCGGCAACTACCGAACTGAAAAGAATAAAATGCATCACGAATCCGCCGCGAGTGTAATATTCGCCAATACTTTCAGCACCAGCGCTTGCATCACTAATGCTTGACGCTGATTCCGCTGAAGTATTTTTATTTTCAGAGCCGGCAGGTACTGATGATGTCTCTTGAGAAAACGCAGGCATTATAGAAAAGAAAATCAAAAAAATAATTGAGGCGAGAATAAATTTGGAACTTATAGCTATGAGCCGGTTCATAAGAAAATCTCCTTAATTGCTTACTTGGTAAATAACGATGCCGGCGCCTATTCCTAAAGCCCACCAAAGCCATTTAGGCATCTTGTTATTTGTTGATCTGCTCGAGTAACCCTGCAGAGGGCTTTCAGATGCAGTTGCCGTTGAGTTCGATTCGATAGATGACGTAGCAACCGGAACCACTTGAGGCGAGCCTGGATCAGGAGCTGTTCGCACCGGTGCTCCATAAGATGTCGGAGCGGTAGTGGTTGAAATAGTTCTTGGAGTGCCTACTACTACAGCAGTATCAACTCGAATTTCATCGCCCGCGGCAAAAACTGATATCGGCATAAATACCAATATCATCGAGATCGCAATCAACCTTTTCATCTTCTCACCTCTTGGATTCAAGCTCTTCAATGAGACGTTTCGCCTCGTCTGAATACTCTGAATATCTATCGGCGATTTCTTTCAGTATATTGAGAGCATCTGTCTTTTGATTCTGCCCCATGAATGCTTTAGCTAAAGCAATTCCTGACGCAGGCCGCAGAGCATTGTCGGAATAGAGCGGAGATCTGTAAATAAATTCGAGCTGTATTCTGGCTTGAGTAAATTTTTTGCGCTCAAGCAATAATTCTCCTAACGCAAGTTTAGCTTCAAAAAGTATGCTCTTATCCGAAATCTGAGAAACAGCTTTCTTCAACAAGGAAATGGCAGTATCTATTCGACCTGCATTTCTTGCGATAAGTCCCATTCGCAGTTTAGCTTCAGCAGAAATCGGATCATCGGGCGCAGATTTTATTAGGGCTTCATAACTATTCAAAGCTGATGCGGAATCCATAATTCGATTTGCCAAGACCAAAGCAGAGCGTCTTCCATAGATGGAAACTGAATACGTATCTCTCGCAATCTTCAATGCTCTGACCGCGGCTTCAGTCTCTCCTCTATCAAATCGCAATTCACCGATAGAAAAAAGAGCTTCAGGTGTGCCGGCGCCGTCATTCTCAGCAACCTTTTCAAAATTGCGCAAAGCTCCATCATCATCGCCGAGCTTCTGTCTCAACCTTGCGGCATCCATCAAAGCCTCTTCAATAAGACTGGAGTTGGAAATAAGTTGAGCGGCAGATTCATAAGACTCTGCCGCTTCACTGCTCTTCCCTATCTCCTCAAGAGTTCCTGCGGCATTTAATAACGCCTCTTCATAATCGGCGCCGCCGAGCCGCCAAGTCTCGAGATATAATTCTCTCGCTTCGTTGCTCATTCCGAGACTCCGCAGACTTTCGGCTTTATTGAAGAGCGCATCGAGAGAAATTTCAGTGTCGGTAGAATTTTGTATTACCTCAGTGAAATAATTAATCGCCTCATTGTAATCTTTCATGCTGAATGCGGCATTTCCAGCTCGCAATAATGCAGAAAGTTTTTTATCGCTTCCAGGCAGGTCTGCAGAGGCTCTAAATGCCTCAATCGATTTTGCCCATAATCCAAGCTGATACCTTGAAAAACCAATCCAGTACCATGCGTCGTCGAGCAATTCATTCGCGCCGAGTTTCTGCACAACATCGATAAATTGCAGAAAATCCTTTTCGGCTTCGCTGTAACGGGCAAGCTGATAATACACCAATCCGCGCTTGAAGAGCGCTTGATTAGCATCAACTCCGCCAGGGAATTTTTCTATAACCCGGCTGTATTCTTTCAAAGCTCCATTCAAATCACCCTGAGCTTCAATCAATTCCGCATTTCCTCTGATTGCGCCGGCAAGCGCCGGAGATCTTCGCTCTTCCATGCTCTTCATTATTTCTCGAAACGATGCGGTATTCCCCGATGCCTTCAAAGCCTCGAGCCGAAGAATTTGTATACGGTCGATAAGCTCTGCATCATCAGTAGCTCTCTCCGCAACTTTCAGAAAAGCGTCCGCGGTAGAAAATCTGCTTGCGCGCAATTCGAGCTGACCGAGCATATATCCTGCCTCAGCAATAAGAATTTTATTCAGATGAAGCACTTCCGAAAAAAATTGACTGCTCGCAGCGTCATCGTTCATTTCGAAATATAAAAGTCCAAGTTCATAATTTGCTTCGGCAAGGCCAATCTCAGAATTCTCTGTCTTCAAAAAGCGTTTCCAAATTTCGATGGCGGCATTTTTCTTTCCAAGAGTTGAATAAAGCAAAGCCGCTTGCTTCAAGGCTTCACTGCGCCTTGAGCTCTGAGAAAATTTTGCATCAAATTCTGCCAGCTCTTTTACTCCGGCTTCCGTATCTCCGGATTTAATCCTTGCCCATGCACGCCAATAACTTATCTCGTCGGAAAAAGATAGCTGAGGTTTAGCATCTAACGCTCGAGTATAAAATTTTATTGCATCAATAAATTGCTTTTGACGAAAGAGAATGTCTCCGGTCAGCGCATCAGCTTTTGCCGAAACCTCGGTGCCGGGATAACTCGAACTGACTGCGGCAAGAGCGCCTGCGGCTTCGTTTTCCAATCCTGCCTGCCATTGCGATGCGGCCGCCATGTATGCAGCTTCTGCTTTCAGCGGCATCTTCGCAGAATCAGAAACGTCTTTGAATATTTTGACCGCTTCCAGATGACGATTCGTCTTTAATAAAGATTGAGCCTCGAAGTATCTGGCTTTTAAACTCGAGGGATTTGACGGATATCTTGCAGAAAAATCACTGAATGCAGACCGCGCTTCAGCCCAGAGCCCAGAATTGTAAAGACTCATCGCAAGTTCAA
>Ga0210051_1003725_pt1 | contig 15063 bp, 13 predicted proteins | sample CryGey092014_all_FD_185464 | JGI IMG/M metagenome (GOLD analysis project Ga0210051, IMG submission 185464) | Groundwater microbial communities from aquifer - Crystal Geyser CG23_combo_of_CG06-09_8/20/14_all (SPAdes) (version 2) | ecosystem: Environmental > Aquatic > Deep subsurface > Groundwater...
GGACTTAGTTTTGTTCAGAATAAGCGGAAAAGGTTTTCCCGTGGTTGATTTTGCTGATAGCGCGGGCCTGATTGTTCCTCAGACGGTTTTGGATGTCGGCAGGCAGACTACCAGCCAATCAATAAATGCGGCTCTGACCGATTTAATCTCTCTCAATGCAAAGCGAGTAAATAGTCGCACGGATTTGATTGAGAGCTCGGAAAGATATTATCGGTTTTATCAAACGCGATCAAGCATTGAAACCCCCGGGCTGCCGGTTTTTTCCTTGGGCGGCAAGCTTGCTGGCGTACATAGTGGCACCGATGGCGATGTTATCCCCGCTTCCATTATTTCCACTGCTTTTGACCGGCTTAATAAAACCGGCAAAATTACCAGGAATGTTTTTGGAGTTAAATATCTGGATTTGCAGACCGCCAAAGGCTTGCTGATTAGCCCAGCAGAGGTTGGCGATACAGGCGCTTTGATTACTTCTGATGACCTTGCAAAAAATCCGGCTGTTGACCCAAAAGGCCCGGCTGGTCGAGCTGGTCTTAAATCAGGCGATGTTATTTTGAAAGTGAATGACATTAGCGTATCCGAAGACCAAACCTTGTCTGAAATAATTCAGTCACAAACCGCACATTCGGCTGTTACGGTTGTTTACCGCCGAGACGAGGCAGAGCAGAATTTGCCGGTAACACTTGATATTACTTCCGAATGAAGTCTAAAAAAATACACTTAGCCGTTTTTTTCACTTTGGTCGGTTTTTGGTTTTTTAGTCTGCCAGCCCAGGCAGGCTCTAAAGTTTTTGAAGTGGTTGTCCAAAAAAATAACGGCAAAATTAGTTTGGAAAAAATTCCAGCTGGCAGTATCAGCGCTGCGATTAAAATAGCCAAACAAAAACCAGGCGTAAAGTCTGCTGAACAGAATGTAAAATATCACGCGGCCATACTGCCAAACGATCCTGATATCAGTCAGCAGTGGGCTCTGCCGATCATTGGCGCACCAACAGCCTGGGAGACACGAACTGATGCTTCCAATGTGGTTGTGGCTGTTTTGGATTCAGGAGTGGATATTACTAACCCGGATTTGGTTGATAATATCTGGAGTAATAAAAATGAGATCCCTGACAACGGGATTGATGATGATAATAACGGCTATGTTGACGATGTTCGTGGCTGGAATTTTATAGAAAACAGCAATGACCCTCGGCCGAAAATAACTGCAGGCGCAACCCAGGCTGGCCTTAACCACGGCACTGTGATTTCAGGCATAATCGGCGCTAGGGGCAATAATGGACTGGCTGGCAGTGGCGTGGCCTGGAGCGCGTCTATAATGGCAGTTAGGGTATTGGACAGCACGGGTTCTGGAAATACGATTACTGTGGCAAAAGGTATCCAATACGCCGTGGCAGCCGGAGCAAAAATTATTAATTTAAGTTTTGTCGGCAGCGGCTCCAGCCCGACATTAGCCGCAACAATTGAATCAGCCCGCGTGGCGGGCGTGGTAGTCGTTGCCGCAGCGGGCAATGACAATTTAGATTTAGATTCTGATCCGCAATACCCAGTATGCTATCCCGGTGTTCTAGGCGTAGCATCGGTTGATCAGGATAAGATAAAGTCAAGTTTTTCTAATTATGGTTCGTGCGTGGATATTTCCGCTCCAGGGGAAAATATTTACAGTACTTTATTTTACGAACCTACCCAAGGCTATGATCAAATAAGCGGAGATGGCTGGTATGGCACTTCAGTCGCTTCGCCTTTTGTGGCAGGCGCGGCCGCCTTATTGAGCGCGACTACTGCAGGCTTATCGGTTGAGGAAATTGAAAATTTACTGGAGCTAAAAGCTTTGGATCTGAATCCCACAAATCCAGGATTATCCGGAGACCTGGGGACAGGTCAGCTTTTTATCGAAAGTTTATTGTCTCAAATTAAAGACGCTCAAGCCAGAAGCGCGAATATTTTGGCCGCGCCCCAAGCAGGCGATAGCCCCAGGGTCAGGGAATTTTCAAAAGCCGGCAAAGTCGTGAATCAGTTCATGACTGGAACTCAAAAAAATCAAAAGGGTATTTTTGCCGTTTCAGGGGATGTTAATCAGGATGGACAAATGGAAATTATTACTTCTTTCCAGGCTAATTCAGATTCAACCATTCGGGTTTATGATCAAAAGGGTAAACAGTTAGCTCATTTTTTGGCTTTTTCAAAGAATTTTAAAGGCGGTGCCACGCTTGCCGTTGGCGATGTTGACGGTAATGGCCAGGATGAGATTATTGTCGGTACGGATAAGGGTACTTCTCAAATCAGAATTTTTGATTCGACTGGAAAGGTTTTATCTCAATTTTTCGCGTTCGCAAAAAGTTACAGCGGCGGAGTAAGACTGGCCGTGGGCGATGTGGATGCTGATGGCCAAAATGAAATTATCGTTTCCAAAGCATCCAAAGAACCCAGAGTCGCTGTTTTTAGTTTTTACGGAAAACAAAAATCCAGCATTAGAGTTTTCCCCTTGAAAGTAAAAGAAGGCGTGAATGTTGCTTCAGCAGATATAAATGGCGATGGCAAAGCGGAAATTATTATTGGTTTAGCGAAAGGCAGCCCACAGGTAAGAATTTTCAGCGGGCAGGGCAAATTGTTGAGCGAATTTTTAGCCTATGATAAATCCCAGACCGGCGGAGTGAATGTGGCTTCGGCAGACATAAACGCCGATGGCATTGCAGACATAATTACCGGCACTGGAGTTGGGGCCAAGCCGGAAGTCAGAGTTTTTAGAAATTCGAGCGCAGTAAGAATCTTGAAATTTTTAGCTTACCCCCAAAAATCCAGAACCGGCGTTCATGTAGGCAGCATTCAAATTCAGTGAAATGTTCAATCGAGTTTTAAACCATCCTATTGCCAAGCATCCTCTGACCAGGCAGTTTTCTAAATTTGTCATCATCGGTTTTGTTAATACTGGCATTGACTGGGGCGTGTTTTTCGCCTTGACCAGCTGGGTCAGCTGGTTTGGCGGGCATATAATTTTCGCCAACATCATTTCTTTTGGCTGTGGCTTTGCCAGCAGCTTTACTTTTAACCGCAACTGGACTTTTAAATCCAAAGACCCGAATATAACCAAGCAAATAGCGATTTTTTTGCTGATTAACATCGTCAGTCTGGGTATTAGTACTGCGGTTGTGGGGAGTGTTTATCATATTACCCAGTCCAGACTTTTAGCCAAGACTTTGGCTGTGGTCGCGGCTTTATTTTGGAACTTTTTTGCCGGTCGGAAATGGGCCTTTAAACCAGCAACATTGCTCCAGCAATAAGCTTAATAGCTCAAAATAAACTGTTAGTGAAATAATTCTATTCCTGTCTGGAGTCGGTTAGCTTTTAATATATCATATCGCATATTAATCAGTTGGTTGTGAAGTAACTTTGGATTGAGTTTCCAATGCTCCAGCTTTAGTCTCTTTTTAATATTTTCCGCGACTTTCGGATCAGCACAAATCCTAATGTATGGCGTTTGGCCTTTCTGCTCATAAACCTTGCGATGTTTTCCATTAGCTAAAATTTTTGAGCCAACACATAATCTCTGGGCGATAAAATGGTTGTGGTATTGGCAGACCAGCTCGTAGAACTGGTTGATTTTCGGTAACAGCTCTTGTCTGCCAAGCCGGTCATATCCGAGCCAGCGCCTGGCAATATGCCCATTTCTCTGTTCAATGTAGCCATTATCATTCTTGTGGTAACTTCTGCTTCTGGAAACTTCTATCTGTTCTTCTTCACACCAAGACATAACTAAGTTATTCAAAAATTCCATGCCACAATCCGGATAGAGGTGTTTCAAGGGAAAAGGCAACCGAGACTTGATGATTTCCAAGCTTTCCCTAGTTGCTGTCATGCCTTTATTCCATTGAACGACATATTCAATCCAGCCTGAAGCCACATCAACATAGCCTGTGCTATACATGAAATCGCCCACTAAACCAGCGCCGCAATGGGCTACAGTGTCAACTTGTCCCATGCCAATTGGAACTTCACGCCATGAGCCTTGGAACAGAGGCACCCTTTCTTTAATGGCTGAAGGAGTGGTGGTTGAAATGCCTTTCCTGCCAGAGTTGCATTGCCAACCAGAAACTCCGCGTTTTGCCGTGGCCAGCCTCATGGCCAGAAGCTTTTGAGTGGTCTGATTGTCATATGACCAGATCTGGTCGCGTCTAAAAATCGATACATATTCAGCAATTACCGGGTGCAGCAATTCGCCGCAACATTGGTTGGCCGCTGTCCAGATTTCTTTGAGAGCCGCAAAAACCTCGGTTGTGTAGTATGCTTTCCTGCCCCTTTTGTTTGGTGGTCTAAAGACAGAACGCATTTGCAACCTCTTGAAGCTTCTCATGATTGATTCTCTGCGCATTCCCGTTTGTCTTTCCAGGGAATCAAGTATGCGGCCTTTTTCTGCCCGGGAAGCTTTAAGATACGCGAAAAGTTCAATACCTAATAACTCATTCTTAGTTTTCATAGTCATATACCGACTAGACTAACAGGAATTATGAGCTATACGACAGAAGTTCAATGACTTTTTTTATGAGCTTTGGTGAGCTATTGGGATAAGCTTGCTAAAAATTGGGAAAAGTGTTAAAGTCTAAACACCTAAAGCCGGGTGTTTTTTAAAATTTGCAATGATTTCCATAGTAATTCCAGTTTATAATGAGGAAAAAATAATCAGTAAGACCCTGACTGCTTATTTAAATTATTTTTCTAAAGGATTTTTTGAATTCATAATCGTGCCTAATGGCTGCACGGACAGGACAGTTGAAATTGTTCGAAAATTCCAAAAATCCCATTCCAATTTAATAATCAAAGAAATCAAGGAATCGGTTGGCAAAGCTGAAGCCGTCAGAAGGGGATTAGCTCTGGCCAAAGGTAATTTAGTCGCTTATCTGGATGCTGATTTTTCCACCAGCCCCGAAGAATTTCAGAGATTATTGGAAGCCATGCATAATGCCGATGGCGTGATTGCTTCGCGCCTGGCGCCTGGCGCGATTGTGGAAAATCGGACTCACTTGAGAATGGCAGCCGGCAAAACATTTGCTAAAATCGTTAAGCTTTTTTTCTGGATGCCCTACCATGATACCCAATGCGGCGCGAAGATTTTTACCAAAACCTTGCTTGAAAAAATTCTGCCTCTTTCAAAAGTAAATAATGTCGCTTTTGATGTTGAACTTCTGCTTTTAGCTAAGTCTGCCAAAGCCAGGATAATCGAATTGCCAAGCCATTGGGTAGACCGTTCGGACTCGGTAATCATTGGCAGCCAGATTAGACTGCTTAAAACCAGCTTAAAGATGCTATTTACTTTAATTAATTTACGATTAAGATTTCTGCCATTTTTTGCTCCAAAAATATGACTTCCAAACGACCCATATTTGACACAAAAAACATCCTTGCCGCCGGCGGCGCGGGGTTTTTAGGTTCGCATCTGTGCGATGAGCTGGTTAAGAAGAATAAGGTTATATGCGTTGATAACTTCAGTACTGGCTCAATCGACAACATTAACCATCTTTTGCAAAAGCCGAATTTCAAGTTCATTAAACATGATTTGAGCGAGCCCTTGGACTTGGAAAAATTTCCGGAATTACGGCCTTTTAAAGTGGCCTTTCAGGGCGTTCAGGAAATTTATAACTTTGCCTGTCCAACCTCGCCAAAAGAATACTCTAAATTGCCGATTGAAACTTTATTGGCCAATGGCTTCGCCTCCAAGCATTTACTGGACTTGGCTGTTCAGTATGAGGCTAAATATCTTTTAACTTCTTCGTCAGCTATTTACGGCGAACCAGTGGATTCCCAAGCCTTTCGTGAAGATTATTGGGGTTTTATTGATCCGATAGGTCCAAGAAGCTGTTATAACGAAGGCAAAAGATACGCTGAAAGCCTGGTTATAAATTACCGCAACAGCAAAAAAATAGACGCGAAAATCGTTCGGGTTTTCACCACATACGGCCCCAGAATGAGTCTGAATGACGGCCGCTTGATACCTGATTTAGTAAACAGCGCTCTAAAGGGCGAAGCGCTGAAAATTTACGGTAAACCAGACGCGGCCAGCACTTTCTGTTTTGTTACGGATATGATTGACGGCCTTTTAAAAATGATGAAGTCGAATGAGGCCGGTCCGGTCAATTTGGGTAGCCCGGATCCAGTGTCTTTGGTGCAAATTGCGGAAAAAATATTGGCTTTGACAAAGAGCGCAAGCGCTATTGAACATGTTGAAGCTCATCCATTTGCCCATCGTCAAGGCTCGCCAGACATAAGGCTGGCTAAAGATTTGCTGGGCTGGTTCCCGACAATTCCTCTGGACAACGGTCTGGTCCAGACTATTGAAGCCATGAAAGCCAGTAGGGTTATTTCTTATCAGCCAGAGGAGTAACCGCGTGTCATTGCGAGTGACCGAAGGGAGCGCGGCAATCTCATTTTTCTATAATTGATATTTAATATGAAAGTATTGGTTACAGGGGGAGCAGGCTTTATTGGCAGTCATCTTGTCGACGCTTTAATTGAAAAAGGAGAAGAAGTCCTGATTGTGGATGATTTATCGACTGGTAAAAAAGAATTTGTTAATCCAAAAGCCATTTTTTTTCAAGGAGATATCAGAAGCGCTGAAACCCAGAAGAAAATCAAGAATTTTCAGCCAGAAGTGGTTTTTCATCTGGCCGCCCAAAAAAGCGTCAGAGATTCCATACGCAAGCCAGCTTATGACGCGGATATTAATATAATTGGCCTGTTAAAATTATTGGAGACTTGCATTGCAATCGGCATCAAAAAATTTATTTTCGCATCAACTGGCGGGGCTATGTATGGCGAAGGGGCGAAACTGCCAGCCAAAGAAACTGAACCAGCAACTCCGGAATCGCCTTATGGTTTGGCAAAATTTACTTCTGAAAAATATTTAGAGCTCTTAAGTAAATTAAATAATTTTAAATATACTGTACTGCGGTTAGCAAATGTTTACGGTCCCAGGCAAGACCCCTTTGGTGAAGCCGGTGTAGTGGCGATATTTTGTAAAAGGGCGATTGCCAAAGAAACGCTATTTGTAAATGGCGATGGCAAGCAAACCCGGGATTACATTTATGTGCAGGATGTGGTGGCAGCATTCTTAAAAGTTCTGGAAAACGATAAGAATGGGATTTATAACATTAGTACAAAAAAGGAATTGAGCGTTTTGGATATAACTGCTTTAATTAAAAAAAACCATTCCCATCAGGTTGCGTATGAGCATAAAGAACCTATGCCCGGGGAAATTTTACGGAGCGTTCTTGACTCGAAAAAAGCCCAAGATGAATTAGGCTGGCAAGCCCAGGTTGGATTTGAGCAGGGCCTAAGTAAAACTTACCAATATTTTAATGACTTAATAAAATCATGAAAAATAATAAAAAAGAAATCGTTACTATAGTCGGCTTGGGGTATGTTGGTTTGCCCTTGGCGGTTTTAGCCGCGGGAAAAGGCTATAAAGTTTTTGGTATTGCCAGAGATAAGCATAATATCAATTTATTGAATAAAGGCATTAATACCTTGAAAGATGACCCAAGTTTGGAAGCTATTATAAAAAAGCGGCTAATCAAGGCCAGCTGGTCCTATGAATCAGTAAAGAAATCAGACATTGTAATTGTTTGCGTGCCCACGCCGATTGATGAGCTGAATAATCCAGACTTAACGCCGGTTATGTCGGCCAGCAAGAGCATTTTAAAAAATTTAAGAAAAGGCCAGCTGATAATAATTGAATCAACCATCAACCCCGGCGTTTGCGAAGAAGTGGTTCAGCCCATATTAGAATCGACTGGTAAAAAAGTGGGTCAAGATTTTGAATTAGCTCATTGTCCGGAGAGAATTGATCCAGGCAACCAAAAATGGAATGTTAGGAACATTCCCCGTTGCGTTGGCTCGGTTACCAAGAAAGGCGCTCTCCGAGCCGCAAAATTTTATCGATCAATTTTGGATGGTGAGGTTAGGATTATGAAGTCTATTAAAGAAGCGGAAGCCACCAAAATAATTGAAAATACCTTCCGGGACATCAACATTGCCTATGTAAATGAATTAGCTAAATCTTTTGATAAGCTGGGCATTGATGTTCATGATGTCATTCAGGGCGCGGCAACCAAGCCTTTTGCTTTTATGCCGCATTATCCTTCAGTCGGGGTTGGCGGCCACTGCATCGCCGTAGACCCGTATTACTTAATCGAAAGAGCCAGAAAAGCCGGTTTTGACCATAAATTTTTGAAACTGGCGCGGGAAATTAACAATAGTATGCCGCAGTATTCGGTTGATAAGCTACAATCAGCCTTAAACGAGCTTGGCTTGCCGATTAAAGGCACCAGAATTGGCATTTTAGGCCTTTCTTACAAGGCCAATGTGGGTGATATTAGAGAAAGCCCTTCTAAGAAAGTAATAGGCCTCTTAAACGATTTAAAGGCCAATGTGCATGTGTTTGACCCCTATTTCCCGGATCAATCAACGGAAAAAGATTTGAACTCATTTTTGAAAAATGTAGATGCTATAATATTAGCTACTAATCATAAAGAGTTTGTCGAACTAAACCCGAAAGAATTAAAAAAGAATAAAATTAAAATAGTGATTGATGGTAAAAACGCTTGGGATAAAGAGGCGATTAAAAATCTTGGTATTATTTATAAAGGGATTGGGAGATAATATATGAAAATAGCACTTGTAGGTATAGGATATGTTGGGTTGGTTTCAGCCGTTGGCTTTGCAGAAATGGGCAACGATGTTTTATGTTTAGATCGTCATTCAGAAAAAATCAAAAAGTTGCAGGGCGGTATGTCAACAATCTATGAACCTGGCCTTACTGATTTATTAAAGCGAAACATTAAAGAAGGTCGTCTTCATTTTACAACAAATCCACGATTAGCTATTGAATTTGGCGATGTGATTACTGTTGCTGTAGGTACACCTGAAGATAAAGATGGGCGCGCAGATTTATCTTCAGTATGGGCAATTGGCCAACAGATTGCGAAATATTTGAAGAAGCCAGCCGTAATATTAATGAAGTCAACCGTCCCGGTGGGTACTATATATAAACTCCGAACCCTTATTCGTAAGAGTATGGGCAAAAGAAAGATGAATTTTGAAATTGTTTCTAACCCTGAATTCTTGCGAGAAGGGGCGGCAGTAAAGGATTTTTTAAATCCAGACCGGGTAGTTGTTGGTGTGGAAAATGAGCATGCCAAGAAATTAATGCAGCAGCTTTATCAAACCACAACGAGAGCTGAACGACCATTATATATTACTGATATCCGAAGCGCGGAATTAATTAAATATGCCTCAAATTGCTTTCTTGCGACAAAAATTTCATTCATTAATGAAATTGCAAATTATTGTGAGCATGTGGGCGCTAACATTCAGGAAGTAGCTAAGGGTATTGGTCTTGATACGCGGATTGGTTCAAGATTTTTATTTGCTGGCGTAGGTTATGGTGGTTCATGTTTCCCTAAAGATGTAAGTGCGTTGATTCATGCTGGCGAAGATGTAGGCAATAGATTTAAAATCCTTGAAGCCGTAAAGGCAGTTAATGAAAATCAACGAAAAATTATTCTAGAAAAAATTTATAAGTTTATACCACATATCTCTAACGCAATAATTGCAATATGGGGTTTAAGTTTTAAGCCCCGTACCGGCGATATGCGCGAAGCACCGTCATTGACAGTTATTGATCACTTATTAGCAGAAGGCGCTCAGGTTAAGCTTTTTGACCCAGTTGCTATGCCAGAAGCCAAACATATCCTAAAACCATCTAAGCAAATTCGATACTCAAAAACGCCATATGAAGCGATTCGAGACGCTGACGCGTTAGTTATTCTTACCGAGTGGGACGAGTTTCGGCTGTCGGATTTTGCTCGTATGAAAAAATTAATGAAGTCGCGAATCATTATTGATGGGCGAAATATTTTCAATCCAAAAGAAATGCACATTTTGAAATTTCGTTATACTAGCATTGGTCGGCCATGAGTCGTGTTTTAGTTACTGGCGGCGCAGGATTTATCGGTTCTCATGTAGTAGACCGATTACTTAGCAGTGGTGACGATGTTTGGGTAATTGATAATTTTGATGATTATTATGATCCTCAACAAAAACTCAGCAATATCGAATCACACCTAAAAGAAAAATTTTTTCATCTCTCTGAAATTGATATACTTGATAAAGCTGCAATGAAGGGGGTATTTTCCGAAGCAAAACCCGATCTGGTTATACATTTAGCCGCTCGTGTTGGCGTTCGTCCATCTTTGAATCAAGTGCAATTATACGAGGCTGTGAATATCAGGGGGACAGTGAACGTTCTTGAAGAATGTAAGCGAATTAAGTGTCATGAGGTTATTTTAGCATCAAGCTCTTCAGTTTATGGACGATCACCCAAAATACCATTTTCTGAAGAAGATGATGTTGATCATCCGGTTTCACCATATGCTGCAACTAAACGCACATTAGAACTTCTGGCTTATACTTACCATAATTTATGGGGTCTTTCCTGTGTTTGCTTACGTTTTTTTAATGTGTACGGTGAACGTGGGCGCCCAGATAACATACCAGCCATGTTTACTCAGTTAATTTTATCTACTAAACCTATACCAAAATTTGGCGACGGTACGACTAGACGAGATTACACTTATATTTCAGATATAGTTGATGGTATTCTTCGTTGCCGGCGTAAAGAATTCGGATATGAAATAATTAATCTTGGAAACCATCATCCCGTTAGTTTAAATGATTTTATTACAACACTAGAAGGAATCGTGGGAATTAAAGCAGTTATTGAACAACTCCCATTTAACCCCGCAGATGTACCAGTGACTTATGCAGATATTTCAAAAGCAAAACGTTTATTAGACTGGGAACCAAAAGTATCATTATCTGAAGGATTACGTCGCTATGTTGAGAGTGTAGGTATTTAAGGTTAATATTATTTTATGAAAAGCGTAGCAGTCATTCCAATTTTTAATGAATCACATGCGTTAGATAAATTAATAACTAAGGCCTCAAGTTTTGTTGATCACGTTTTAGTCGTTGATGATGGATCTCGGTCGCCAATTATTCAAAGTAACTCTGACCCGAAAAAAGTTACTATTTTACGTCACCTTGTTAATTTAGGGAAAGGGGCAAGCCTTACCACGGGTATTCAGTGGGCAATTCAACATGGCGCGGAATTTGTAGTGCTTCTTGATGGTGACGGTCAGCACGACCCTATAGAGATACCATACCTGCTTAGGCCTTTGCTTGAAGATAAACTTGATATTGTCTTTGGAAGTAGATCATTTAAAAAAAATATGCCATTCGTAGCGCGATTTGGAAATATTTTTTTAACTAAGTCCATTAATTTAATGTTTGGAATACAAGTTAGTGATACCCAGTCGGGATTTCGAGCTCTACGTACGGCTGTATATCCAAAATTAGCTTGGCGTTCTCCCAGATATGCAGTAGAAACAGAAATGGTTGTAAACACCGGGAAAAACAATTTGCGTTATGCAGAGGTACCGATTAGTACAATTTATCTTAATGGTTATAAAGGCACCACAGTTTTAGATGGACTTAGAATATTTATTAATATGTTAAGCTGGAAATTTTTATGATAGGAATTCAAATTTTAGCAATATTGTTCGTTTTATGGATGACTTATTTTTCTTTTCTTCATTTCCGCCGGAAAGAATTTTCTTTTTGGGAATTTTCTTTTTGGCAATTAATTTGGATAGCACTTGCGATAATCGTGCTTTTTCCAAAAACAATAAATTTTCTGTTGCAGACTTTAAATATTGCGCGGGCATTTGATCTTTTGACAGTTGGTGGCATTGTAATTCTTTTTGGGGTTACTTTCAGAAATTATGTCCTCTTGCGTCGTTCAGACAAAAAAATAGAATCTCTTGTCCGTCATATTGCATTGCAGGAGAATAAAAAGGAAAAAAATGAAAATTGGGTTGCTTAATCCAACAGTCCTTCTTCGGCGACCCATTGTTGAGCTTGCTCATAAACTTGAGGAACGTGGTCACAAGGTAACTATAATCACACCGGTCGACCAGCATAGTACCTGGACCCCAGCGCATTTTGAGAATGAGCAGATTAATACTCTTTATCTTCCCAGTAAGGAAATTCGTTTTTTGCTTTGGACAATACCGTATCCCGCTACTTTTAGGAGACTTTGGAAGGCTATGAAAAATTTTGATGTTATTCAAATATGGGCACCTTACTATATTCCAGCAATACTTCCGTTAATATATAGATTATTTTTGCGTCAGAGTGCAAGAATTATTCTAACATTTGATACATTTCCAGGTTATTCTTTTCAATTTGATTCAGTTGTTGATTTTTTAATGCGATTTTATCACCAGACCATAGGAAGGCTTTTATTTAATCGTGCAGACGCTATTACGTTGTATGGTCAGCAGTTACTTAAATTTTTGAAAATCGTTCATATTAATATTGCAAAAATTCAAGTCATTTCCACTGGGGTGTCTATGCCTCAAATTTTAGCGCCTCGTTTGAGAGAAAAAAGGATCAACCTTTTGTTTATTGGACTAATGAATCGTAGAAAGGGCGTAGATGTTTTATTAAAAGCTTTAACAAATTTAAAAAAGGATAATGTGGATTTTCACGCGAATTTAGTTGGCGATGGTCCACAACGCAAGAAATTCATTACTGAGTCTATCAAATTTGGAGTGTCAAAAGATATAGATTTTATTGGTCGTACGTCGAAAATTAAGGAGTATTTTTCAATTGCAGATATGCTAATCCTTCCTTCCTATGGTGAAGGATTGCCTGGTGTAGTTATGGAAGCAATGGCTTTTGGTGTGCCAGTTATTGCCAGCAATATTCCATGCTTGCCGGATTTAATTCCGAATAAATCCTTTGGCCAACTTTTCCCAGTTGGTGATGTGGACGCTTTAGTAAGAGCAATTTTAACTTACGTCAATAATATTAGATATTATCAATCTGTTGTGGAAAACGCACGTAAACACATTCAATCTTTTAATTGGGAAAAAGTAGTTCCGAAATATGAAGCTCTCTACGAAAGTTTGGCATAAATTTTATCAATTATTAAAAGCAAATATATTCGTGTTTGCTTGCTTGTTTTTGATTATTTTTCTGGCGATTTTAGTCAGAGTTCAACAACCCATTGCACATCCGGATATTGGTGAGATTGATGTATATTACTGGGCCTTGCGTACGCAAGAATTTGAACTCAATGGATTTCATGGAATTGGCACAATTTTGTGGCTTACACCGGTAGTAATGAGAACACTTCATTGGATAATTGGCGGTGACCTTTATAACCTTTTTCTTTGGACTGGTTCTATTATTAGCGGAGTTTTTCCTGTAGTCGCTATATATTTGCTTTCCAAAGAACTCACTAATTCAAAAATTTCAGGGCTTATTGGTGCTTTAGTTTATGGGATAAACCCAACTGTATTTTATCGGAGTGTTTTTACTGTTTCCGAAACTTTCGCTTATATATTCATTCCATGTGTATTGTACTTGAGTGTCCGTCTAATTCGCAAGAAAAGTTTGGGGGCATATCTTTTAATGGTTGTAATGTTTTTTTTGGCAATTAATACTCATGATTCTTCAAAGTTACTATTTTTGCCAGTTTTATTCGGTTCGGTAGTTTTCTTTTGGAGTACAAGAAAAAAAATTTCTACAAAACTAGTTCTTGTTATAACAGTGATTGCTGGGATTGTGCTCTTGATTCGTAACCCATCAATTTTAGCAGGGATCAAATTTTTTCTTTCCCCATCAAATAATGGTAACGCCGCCTTTGGTGATTATAATTCGTTAAATATTTCTGAGTATGTTAATATTTTCCCAATTCTATTTACAGTTTTTTCGGGTTTTGGTTTATTAGTTGGTATTTGGTTTCAAAAAAAAGTCTGGATGCCAGTCGTTCTAGTTTTGTTATTTGGATTGCCTATTATTTTTTATCAACAAATATTACCCCGTTTTTTTGATTCGACAATCGTGCCTACGCGTTTAACACCGTATCTCGTGTTTATTGTTGCACCTTTTTTTGCGCTATCAGTATATGGATGGATCCGTTTGACTCACAAAATGCGTCGACTGCAAATTGCCGGTTTGGCGATGGGGATAATCATTATTCTTTCGCATATTAGTTTCGCAAATTTTCCACTTTCATACATTACTAGTAAAGCGGAGCAAGCGAGTCTAAAAAAAATCCCTCTCTCTCATCAAGACTATGTTATCGCGCAGACTGGCATGATAGGGATGACTTCAGTAGCAACAAAAACCAATGAAAGTAATTATTATGGCGACTCGACTGATAAAATTTTTGGGGCGACATCCGCTGAAGATTTAAAAAACCGTATAAAAGAATTTAAGAGTGAGACAAAGTCATCGCCTACAGGAATTCTAATTTCAAAATGGAAATTGGCCAATCGTGATCCAAATTATGGTTGGTGGGATTCATTGGTCAATCCTTCGATCAATATTAAAGTTTTTCGGTCAACTGATTTGCCAGTACGCTTTGAAGACAATAATATTTTATTATTTGATGTCCCTAATACCTTGTAAATTATGTGTGGTATTGTCGGTGAAATGAGATTTACAAATAAATTGATAGACAAAGCGACAATTGAGCGTATGCGAGATCGTCTTATTCATCGAGGTCCAGATGATACTGGAATTTTTATTGATCAAAACATTGGTTTTGGTTTTAGACGCTTGGCTATTCTTGATCTTTCACCTGGCGGTCATCAACCAATGCAGAGTAGTGATGGTAAAGTCACTATAGTTTTTAATGGGGAAATTTATAACTTTAAAGATCTTCGTAACCAACTTGAAGAACGCGGCTACATATTCAAATCTAAATCTGATACAGAGGTTATTTTAGCGCTTTATCAGGAATATGGGCTTGATTTCTTAGAACACCTTCGAGGGATGTTCGCTATTGCTTTATGGGACGCAATAAAGCAAAGATTAGTTTTAGCCCGAGATCGTCTGGGGAAAAAACCCTTGAAATACTATTTGGACAGCCAGGGAATTATTTTCGGCTCGGAAATTAAAGCAATTCTTAAGCACCCCCGAGTTCCTAAATACCTAGACCCAG
>Ga0210051_1003730_pt1 | contig 15056 bp, 17 predicted proteins | sample CryGey092014_all_FD_185464 | JGI IMG/M metagenome (GOLD analysis project Ga0210051, IMG submission 185464) | Groundwater microbial communities from aquifer - Crystal Geyser CG23_combo_of_CG06-09_8/20/14_all (SPAdes) (version 2) | ecosystem: Environmental > Aquatic > Deep subsurface > Groundwater...
GACTGATAATCCAAATAATAATCCTAAAGCCAAGACATAAAGACCCACATAAAATAAAGATAAACCATAAAATCCAGCCAATTTGTACACCAAATAAAAAATCGCTCCGGAAAACCAATGATGGTTAATGGTAGGATTTTCAGGCATAGTATATGAGTAATAATTAGTGGTAACTGGCTTGAATTGTTGGAAAAAATATTCTCCGTTTTTAAGATGTCTACCAAGATCGGCTGTAACCAAATCTATCTTTTGAGATAATATAATAAATAGAATAAAGCTTAATACTACTACAATAAATAATTTAACAGGTTTAGATTCTAAATAGAGTGAAAGTTTCATGGAAAAATACATTTTTATTAATATGCTAAAATGATTATACAAAATTAAGAAGTTAAAAAGGAGGTTGTATGTTTGTTTTACGTTTGATAGTCAATGCACTAGCTGTATATCTAACCTCTATATTATTAAATGGGGTAGTAATTAATGATTTTATAACTGCTATATTGGTATCTATAGTTCTGGGAATAGTTAATACATTAATAAAACCCTTATTACTTATTTTTACCTTGCCTTTCAATATTTTGACACTTGGTCTATTTACTTGGGTAATAAATGCTTTAATGGTTCTTCTAGCCCAAAATCTAGTGAGTGGTTTCCATGTATCATCTTTCGGTTGGGCAATTTTATTTAGTCTAGTTTTGTCTGTAGTTTCGTCACTTTTGTATTCTCTGGTAGAGAAGTAGGTAACTGTAAACAATCTTCCAGTTTATACTCACCGACTCTGGTTCTGACTAAATTATGTAAATATCCACCAGTTCCTAATTTTTTACCCAAATCTCGCGCTAAAGAACGGATATACAATCCTGAACCGCAGACTACTTTAATTGATAAAAGTGGCCATTTATAACTTGTTATTTCTATACTTTTAATTTCAACTATTCTAGATTTCATTTCCACTTTTTTACCTTGGCGTGCTAATTTATAAGCCTCTTGTCCTTTTATTTTGATCGCACTGTATATCGGTGGAACTTGATCTATTCTCCCGATAAATTGAGGAAGTATCTTTTCAATTTCTTGTTGTGACAAGTCACGACTTGTTTCTACAACATTTTTTATTCCTTCTTCATCATCGGTAGTACTTGTTAACCCTAGCATAATTTCCGCTTCATATTCTTTTTCCTTAGCAACTTGTAAATGAATTTTACGAGTAAATTCTTTACCGATAGCTACTACTAAAACTCCACTAGCTAGTGGATCTAGAGTCCCTCCATGCCCAATTTTTTTTACACCAGTAATTTTACGCAATATTGAAATAACCCTAAAAGAAGTTATTCCCTTGGGTTTAAATATGGGATAGATACCTTTTAATAAATTACCAAATATCATCTGAATTGAATAATTATTAATCCATGGGAGATCCATCAATTCTAGCTGTGACCTCTTTTGCCAAATTTAATGGAACGACTTGCACTCCGCCCTCATAAAAAAATTGTCCCTCATCACTAGGATCAACTCCACAAATTTCTTTACATCTGTAGTCCCCTGGTTCTAATGGACAAGTTGCACGTTCTCTACACATATTAATCTCCTTTTTGAACAGTAAATTTATATAAATAATATAGAAGTTGTAGCTAATTATATTAATCACTAAAGTGCTTTAATTACACTACATCAACTATTGCTAAAGTGTTAGTTTTGCCTTCTTCCTGCCATTTACGTCCATGAATCACTAGAATTTTCTCTCCAGTTTTAATTAAGCCTCTCTTTTTCATGTGAGTAAATATTGGGTTCGGTAAAGATACTTGACAGCTTCCTTTGGGTAATTCCATATAAAAAGGGTCAATACCATAAGATATAGACAACTGTTCCACAATATAAGGAAAACGACAAACAGCGATAATCGGTTTTTTTAATCTTAAAGAAGACAACACTCTAGCAGTGTATCCAGATTCGGTGAAAACTACAATTTTATCAATGCCAGGATGCTGAGAGCTATCTAACATTGCCATCACTCCATGTACCAAAAGTTCTGTTTGATTTTGAGGGGTGTGATCTATACGGACAACTTCTACTTTGGGTTCGGTAAACAATACAATTTTTGCCATCTGTTGAACTGCTTTGATTGGATATTTACCACTGGCTGATTCCCCAGAAAGCATAATAGCATCAGTACCGTCAAAAACGGCATTGGCCACATCAACTGCTTCGGCTCTAGTTGGCAAAGGATTATCGATCATTGATTGTAACATTTGAGTCGCTGTAATTACCGGTTTGGTAGCTATTCTAGCTTTATTAATAATAGTTTTTTGCCAATAAGCCAGTTCTTCAATCGGGACTTCAATTCCCAAATCTCCTCTGGCAACCATAACACCATCAGAGCTGGCTATTAATTCATCTAGATGATCAATGGCATCTTGACTTTCAATTTTAGCAATAATCCGAGCTTTGATTTTTCTTTTTTCCATTTCGAACCTTAAAACTTCAATATCTTTTTTGGTACGGGAAAAAGATAAGGCTACAAAATCAACTTTATTTACTCCAGCCATATCTAATTTTTTCAAATCATCATCAATTAGAGAGGGAAGGTTGATATGTTTTCCGGGAAGATTCACCCCTTTACGATGGTTTATGAACCCATCATCTTGGCTTCTGACTGTCATTGTTTTATTATTTATTTCAACTATTTCAAATTCATAAAAACCATCGTCTACCAGTAATTTATCTCCAGGCTTAAGAGTATCAAAAACTATCTGATGGGGAATACATACATTAACTCCAGACTGTAAACTCACTCCAAATTCAACTAGATCTCCCTTTTTAACTATGACTGATTTATGTTCTCTAGTTTCTAATCTAATTTCTGGACCCTGCAAGTCAATTAAAATTCCGATGGAAATTTTTAGTCGATCCGCAATTTTTTGTACTAAATTAATCCTTTGCCTATGCCAGGCGATATCCGCATGTTTCATATTAAAACGAAAAATATTCACTCCACTTGTTATTAATTTTTCAATAATTTCTGGACTATCGCTAGCCGGTCCTAGAGTCGCCACAATTTTGGTTAGTTTCATATCTATAAACTTTATATAATTACAGAGTAATATTATATTCTGTTTGGTAAAAACTCACAATTCATAAATTATTAGTAAAAATATAGAAGCCAATACACAAAATGATAAGTTTTATATGCAAATTAAGATGAAAAGCAAAACATCATTTTTAATAATATATTCGAAATTTATATTTATCGAAAAATATTTGCAATATTACTAGACAGTAATTTTTTGCAGATCATGCAATACTTCTCGAGCATGCTGCGCGGGTTTAACTTTCTCATAAATTTTAACAATATTACCTTCGGGATCAATTAAAAATGACGTTCTGTTAGTTCCCATATAAGTTCTTCCAATAAACTTTTTCTCTCCCCAAACTCCATACAACTGAACTACTTTTTTATCATCATCTGCTAAAATAGGGAAGAGTAGTTGAAGTTTATCGGCAAACTTGGTATGACTTTCTATAGAATCAGTCGATATTCCCAAAACCACAACATTTAATTTATCAAACTCTGACCAGTTATCACGAAGATTACAAGCTTCCAAAGTACATCCCGGAGTATTGTCACGGGGGTAAAAATATAGCAATACATATTTACCTAGATAGTTGGATAGTTTATGTAGTTTATTAGTTTGATCAAATAGACTAAAATCTGGTGCCTGATCATTGAGTTTTAATTTCATAAGTTATTCACAATAATTTGTAATACTGTTATTCTAGTTTAATTTGATGAAAGGCAAATGAATATGGCATCCAAAATTAGAATTTGTTTACTTTTTGGTGGTGCTAATACCGAACATGAAGTATCGGTTCGTACTGCTAAATCAGTTTATCAAGCACTAGACCCTAATAAATATGAAATTTCTTTAATTGGAATTGATAAAAATGGTAATTGGTTGCAATTACCTAATCAAGAATTGTTGCAAACATCAGACAACAAAGAGTTAACAGTCCAAAACCCTATAAAAATTCTTGCAAGCAAAAGCGAGAAGGGAATATTGCAAATTCACAACTTAAGTATCTTCCATAATACTGATGTGGCTTTCCCACTTATCCATGGTACAGGAGGAGAGGATGGCGTTATCCAAGGTTTTTTGCAAACACTAGGTGTTTCTTATGTAGGTGCTGGTGTATTGGGATCAGCAATAGGAATGAACAAAATCACCACCAAAATGATTTTGCAGGCAAATAATATTAATGTCTCTGATTTTACTTGGGCAAGTAAACATGAGATTAATGATACTTTTATCAATCAAAGTATTAAAAAACTGAAATTGCCTCTCTTTGTAAAACCAGCCAATCAAGGCTCATCCATTGGTATTACTAAGGTTCATAGTCAAAGTGAGCTAAAACCTGCCATGGATGAAGCTTTGAAATACGATAATCAAATACTCTTGGAAAAAGCAATTGAGGGGAGAGAGTTGGAAATAGCAGTCTTAGGTAACGAAAATCCTCAAGCATCGGTCGTCGGTGAAATTATTCCTCAAGGTCACGAATTTTATGATTATGATGCCAAATACTTAGATGAAAACGGAGCCGAATTAGAAATACCCGCAAAGCTTCCAGGAGAAATTTCAGACCAAATTGGAGAAACTGCTCTGAAAGCTTTTAGAGTCTTGCAGTGCAAAGGTATGGCCAGAGTCGACTTTTTTCTAACTAAAGATAATAAAATTCTAGTTAATGAGATTAATACTATTCCAGGATTTACATCGATTTCTATGTATCCCAAACTTTGGGAGGCTTCAGAAATATTTTACTCCAAGCTTTTGGATAAATTGATTGAGTTAGCTACAAAAAGATAGTTAATTTCCCCCAAATAGACGTTTAAAAAAAGATAGTATTTTTTGCAGAATATTTTCCTGTTTTTCAACTTTATTATTAAGTTCTGCCAAACTTTTTTCAATTCTTAAAAGTCTTTCTCCCTCATAATTATTGTCTATATTTTCAGTATTATTGGGATTAGTTTGAACTGTCGGCTCTGGAATTACTTGAACTGGTTTTATTGTGGGTGGCGATGTTGGTTTCTTGGGAGTTGTTAAAACCGGTTGAGATTCTCCTTTAACTTCAACGTCAATATATGTAACTTCGATCAAGGTTTTTCCTATCCATACCTCAACTTCAATTTTGGTTTTACCACCACCTTTCCCACTTAAAATTGCATTCATATTAGGACAGGGAGCGACTAGATCATATGGACATCCATTTTCAAAACCACGATCATATACAGTTACCATATTTTGGTTATGAGATTTCCAAACATAAGAAACATTCTGTTGATCAAGAATAAGATACCCATCTTTTTTGAATAAAACATTGACTCCATAATCTGTCCCTTGATCGAAAGTAATATTCTGTTCACTTGACTCTAGAGTATAAGAATCATCACTTACTTCAACTTTGAATGAGGTGGAGGCAATTGTAGCTCCATTTTTTATAGCAATAACATTAACTTCAAGGTTCCCGGGAACAACCCCTTGCAAATTTGCATGCAGATTATTACAGGGTGAATTTATATTATATGGACAGCCAGAATTAAATCCTGTATCCAAAAGGTTGATATATTTATTATTATATGTCCATTGATAACTCACATCCCTCTGGTCTAATACAATTTGATCATTTTGCTTTAATAAGACGTTGATACCATAACCGGAGTAGGGTAAACTTACTGGTATTTTGATGCTTTGTTCCGACGGCTCCAAAGTATATTTTTCATTATCTGAGGCAAAAAGTTGATTGGGGTTATTAAAATATGAAAGAAAGATAAAGATAGCTAAAATTAAATAGTATTTCATAAATTCATTAATAATTTTCTTACATCAGAAATTATAACAAAATATAATTTAGTTTTATAGCTCTATATATTTCTAAAAGTTAGCAATTGATTATTGAGCCTTTATAATTTCCTAATTAATTATTATATTAGTATCTAATTTCTATAATAATTTACATTATATGGTTAATAAAGATCATTTTGTATTTATTGATGTACTTCGAGTTTTTGCGATTATTGGTGTGGTTTCTATTCATGCTACACATTATTTTATAATGGGATCAAATTATTCTCATGGAATTTCTTGGTGGGTGATTGCACTTTGGGGGACGATAGTAAGAATTTCAGTCCCTCTTTTTTTTATGGTAAGCGGATTTTTATTACTTAATAACTCAAGTAATATAGTATTTAGTAAATTATGTAAAAAAACGTTTTGGCGTTTGGGTTTTCCACTCCTTTTTTGGTTTATCTTTTTCTATCTATGGGAATTCTGGTGGTTAGGGAAATCACACAACATTTCAGAAATTGTAAATAATTTTTTTACAACTCAAACTGGCCCCTTATATTTTTTACAAGCTTTAATCAGTCTTTATTTATTAAGCCCCCTGATTGTATCTATTAATAAACATATAATAATCAAATCTAAAGTAATAATTACAGTGGCGTTATTTTTATTTGCCATAGGATTTACTTTATTAAATACATTTACCACAACTAACTCTTTTATAAATTTAATTAACATTTGGTCTATTTATCTATGCTATTTTTATAGTGGTTATTTATTATCATTAATTAGGTTCAAAAAAACATATTATTATTGGATGGCGATTATCTTTATTACAAGTCTAGTACTTTCAATATTAGCAATTGCAAATAATTGGTTAGGTATTGCCGAATTTTACTGGAATTATTTATCAATAAATATAGTAGTCATGGTTTTAACTATTTATATTTTAATTAGTCATTTCGAAATGCAACTGAAAGTACGTATCCCAAAGATAGGAATGGCGATTATTAAAAATGTATCAGCCTCATCTTACGGAATATATTTAATCCACATATTTGCGATGGATATAATTGATCGCTATAGCAACCTACAAATTCATCTAGTAAAAAATAGTTTATGGATATTTGAAATAAAATATATTTCTTTAATTTTTTTATTGTCTTGGATAATTACGCGAATAATCTTGTTTATACCTGGATTAAGAAAAGTGATTGGAGTGAAGTAAAATATTATAAAGTTATTATTGCTTATTAAATGGAGCTGAGATAGTTATTGTGAATTAGTGTTATTTGTTATAACTTAGTCGTATCTATTAATTCTTTTATTATGCCTACTGAAACACCAATCACCTCAACAGACATAGCTAAGTCATTTGATGATGTCCAAGATCCTGAAACTAACGATCCAGAAGTTGAATATATAGATAGAAAACTTGAAACTGATAAACCAGTTCCAGAATTAATTGAGTATGGACATCCAATCGTCATAGGTCGTAAACATGAAGGAGAAGAACAAACACTTAGAGCTAGACAAATAAACGGTTTATCCACACAAGGTGTCTTTCTTGAACCAGTAGCTTACGGCCAAGACTATAAAGCGATGTCCAGAACAGCTTTGGTGATGTATGCTGCTCAACCTGAAGGTAATACTTATAACACTATTGTTTATAATGCGGGGATAAGAGATGTTGTACATAATATTTATAATCCAGACGGTACAATAATGGAAAGGAAGATATTGAGGGGAACTGGTTCTGTCCAACAAGAAAATACCAAAAGAGCAGAGCTTAGAGATCAAGGACAACAAGTAGAAGATTTAACACCAGATGAGATTGTACAGATGAGAAGTGGATCACTTTTTATAGCTAGGGAAAACAAATTTTTAATTTGTGCTAGCACAAAATCTCTCTCAACTTTAGAAGTATCAATCCCAGCAAATCCCATTAAAGAACCGGGATTAGAATTTCAAATGACACATCTCGATAGTAAAAAACATCCATATGGCAAACTAAGACCAGACCATGTATATGAACCTGATCCACCTACATCTGTCTATGATGAGGAGCTGCAAAAAGCTGAAAAATACCAAGAAGTTATTTAATCAAATTTCCAACTAATATATTTATTTAATATTTTTATTCTATCTTCAAATGCTTTTTGATCACTTTTTATTAGATCTGATCCAGATAAATCTGCGTACATAAGTAAAATAAGCTCTCCCAATACATTGCCAACTGTTTCGCTTAAGAGTTGGTAATATTTTTGAGTCTTACCTGTTGTTAATGACTGATTAATCATTTCCGAAGTTAAACCATGATATCTAACTATTCTTTCAACTGCTTCCATAGCAATATCATCAAAACCAAACCTTTTTTGATAATTCCATACTTTTGTAGCTCCAATTAACTCGTGCCCAGGACATCCTGCATTACCAGCCTGATCTATCACCAAAGTATCACTTTTGGCATTATCATGAAGTAATACAGCAAGTCTAAAAATTGCTTCTCTAGATTTATTTCCTAGGGTTTGCGAAAGGTATTGCTTAATTGAATTTATAGTACTAGTCACATTAATTAACCGACCAGAAATTAACATCTCAGCTGACGCGTATACAGCAACAATATGATCAAATACCGATTGATTAAGATGCCAAGAACTATTTTCTATATATTTTTTTGACCGATAAAATTCTGGGAGTTCTAAAAGGTATTTATTTTCTTTGAGATCATTTGTGGTTACTTGCAAGATGTTTATGTTCATATATTTTAGTATTTATTAGAAAATTATATCTTATAAAAAACTATTGTTAATAACCAATATTCAAATTTTTGATAGTATAAATCCCTTAGATTTCCCATATTGTATAAAGCCATTAAAATCAATAATTGTATTCCCAATTTTTGATGTATCAAATCCTGCCCCCTCTATATTAGCTTCCGTAAAGCAAGCTTGTTCTAGTCTACAATTTTCAAAAATTGCTTTTTCTAAATTTGATTTTTCAAACTGAACATTTCTTAAATTACAAAGAACAAAAACTGTTTGCTTTAAGTTGCATTTACGGAAGCTACAATTACTTAAGTCCATTTTTTGTTTTTCAAACTTACTTCCACTTTTTAACCTTTGAAATACACAACCCTGCATAACAGCATAGCCAAAGTCGCAATTTTTAAAAGTAGTATACGAAAAATCCAGATAACTCATCTTACTTTCAGGAAAGGTACAGTTTGTAAAGTTAATCCCGTCAAAAATAGCTCCAGAAAAATCACATTGGTTAAATTTGCATTTAGTAAAAGATATAAAATGAAGACTTAAACCAATAAAGAGACAGGAGTTAAATTCGCACTCATCATAATCATGTTCTTTTAGTTCCGATATAGTAAAAGTTTTATTTCTATAGATCATGAAAGATATAATTTAATTTTAATAATTTTTTATTCAGATTCTATTTCTTCATCGCCAATAAAGCCATTTTTTTGCAATGCCCAAAGCTGTTGATAAATTCCCTTTGGATTTGTAAGCAGTTCTTGATGAGTACCGCTTTCTACAATTTTACCTTTGTCGATTACTATTATCCGATCCGCTCTCATGATTGTTGATAGCCTATGAGCAATAATAATTGCAGTACGAGGATGATTTTTATTTTTTACCATATTCCAAAAAGCTTCTTGAATAGTTAATTCAGATAATGAATCCAAAGAGCTAGTAGCTTCATCAAAAACCAATATTTCTGGCTGCTCCAACAGCACTCTGGCAATGGCCAGTCTTTGGCGTTGGCCTCCAGATAATTTTATCCCACGCTCTCCTACGACTGTTTGATAGCCAAAGGGTAGTTTATGGACAAAATCATTTACCTTAGAACTTTCAGCTGCATCGTAAACGTCATCTTTGGATGCGTTATTTTTAGCATAAGCGATATTATAAAAAATCGTATTATTAAAAAGTAAAGGATCTTGGGGCACTATGCCAATTTGATTGCGTAAGTCTTCTTTGGTTAAATCTTTTAAGTTCACTCTATCAAGAGTTATTTCACCCTTTTGGGGATCGTACATACGCATTAGCAGTTTAGCAATTGTCGTCTTGCCAGCTCCAGAATAACCAACCAAAGCAACTGATTCTCCGGCTTTTATTTTTAAACTAAAGTCATCTAAAACTGGGAAGTTTTTTGACTCAAAAGCAAATGTCACGTGACTAAATTCTACTTCTCCTTTGGGATTTGTAATAGTTTTGGGATGTACGGGATCGAGCACAGAAATCTTTTCATCTAATAATCCTAAATACACTCTCAGGTCTGTATGTTTTTTAGCAAGTTCCCTGAAACTAAACAAAAAATTCATCATTTTGGGAAACAAAGTCATGGCAAAAGTAGTAACCAAAAGAAATTCGGCTAGAGTTATTATGCCGTTTCTTAAGTCAATTAATGCCAGCAGCATTATCCCAACCAGAGCAAGATTGATAATATTGCCCAAAATCACATCAAAATATCGGAAGGTAAAAAAATAATTTTGCAAAGTTGTGTACCAATTTTTGAGCAATGAAGCAAATCGTTTTTGTTCAAATTTTTCATTGGCAAAATACTTTACCGTATCAAAGTTGACCAGATTATCAACTCTAGCTGAGGAAACTTCATCATCAGCATCATTAAATAGGTTCCTTTTTTTGATATTAAGTTTAACCAAAAAATAAGAAATAAATACGCTGATAAAAATTAAAGTCAGCACAAAAACCAAATAAGTCCATCTAAGCTGTAAGAACGCTCCAAACATGACCAGGAAACTGATAAAAATACTGAGCAAACTCCGATTTAACACATCATAAAAAGTAAAAAAGGCCTCATCTCCACGTTTCATCAAAGAGATAAGTTTACCTGAGCTTTTGTTGGTGTGATAGGCAAAATCTAAATTATGGATATGAGTCAAAACTGCTTGGGTAATGGTAGTCGAAGTTGCCACCATATTTTTATCGCCGATAAAATAAGCCAAATTAGAAATTAAATTACTCAAAAGTAACAGCACCCCAAATATCAAAACCAAACTAAAGGCATGGTTTAATTGATTTTGCTGGACTGACTCAGTCAGCCATTTTACAAAAAATGGAGCAAGATTGGATAATACCAGACCAATTACCATCAAAAATATCCCCGTCCAATAGGTAAGGGGAGATAAAAAAATAAAATGGTAAAGACGACGCACTGCGTTCATAAAAACAAACCCAAAAAATAATTACAGGAAGTATCTATTTTAACAGAAGAATATATATTAATCTATGTCGGGGTAGTCAGAATCGAACTGACGCCACACGGTCCCAAACCGCGTATCATACCACTTGACTATACCCCGATATTTACAAGAGAGTTATTAGAGAAGTGCCCGAGGCGGGAATCGAACCCACACAACCGTAAAGGTCACGAGATTTTAAGTCTCGCGTGTCTACCAATTTCACCACTCGGGCATATTAAAGAACGAAAGTATTATATCGTAAAAATTACCATTTGTTTTAAGATGTTAGTTTCAGTTTTTCTACCAACTCTTTTGCTTCTTTTTCTTCCAGTCTAGTTTTTGATGTTAACATATTGTCAACCAATTTTCTTTGTTTATCTTTATTGATACCAGGAATTAAATGAACATGGGGATGGGGAACCTCATTGCCGATAATCATACTTAATACCATTTCTTCTCCAGAAACTTGACGGAAGTGGTTGGCAATTTTTTGACAAACTTTGAAATATTCACCAATATTTTCTACGTCCCAAACCCAACGATAATGTTTTTTGGGAATAACCAGGGTATGTCCGGTAGCTAGAGGGAAGATATCCAAAAATGCCAGAAAGTTTTCATCTTCATAAATTTTATACGCAGGGATTTTACCCTCAACAATCTGACAAAATATACAATCGGTCATAATCAATAAGAATGCAGATACTTATCAACATCCTCTATTGTATAAATTAGCACAGCTTTCGAAATTATTATTTCTCTCCATTTGCGATACATATTCAAATCAGAATCTCTACTATTAAGTTCAATCTCTTTTAGCTTTCCAGATTCAGGATCTTGACGAACTACGCAAACATAATCATCATCCCATATACCAAAATCTGGTTCAGTTACTTGATCTTTAACTTTATCATATAAACAAAGATAAACTATTATATTAGCATTTAGATCAAGTTTTATCTGCTCTCTGATATCATTTCGATTTAAGTCTTCTAGTTTATCAAGCATTATTATACGGGTAAAATTAGATATCCGTTTTGCCGCAATTCTAGCATCTTCATAATAGCGTTCATTTGGATTCCAGTCATATTTTGTATAGAAAGTACAGAAACCAGATGTTTTAAGATGTCGGAAATGAAACACTCCTTCGTCTAAAATTTCACCTGGATCAAGTTTTATAACCTTTTCTTTTTGTCCTTCAATATAATCCAACGCCATTTTGTCGTATCTATGCGCAAGATATTGTTGGAATAGTGATAAATCTAAACGAGTAGTACAAAGATCAAAAACCAGAGGAAATTCGTTTAAATTAACCTCACTATTCATGTGACCGGCTTTTTTGACAAAAATGGGAGAACTATCTAGAGCCTTAGCAAATAATATTGCATGTTGTTTATCTATCAACGTATGGATCATTATCAGAATAGAGTACATAAGATATAGATATTAGTTTTTTTATTACATCAAAATCAAAATCTGTCTTATAAAAAGAACTATTGACATAATCTATCTGCCAAGTTTTATTTAGTTTATCAAGGAAGGGGGATACAAAAATGGCACAATCTAGTTTTATTCTAAAACGACTCACTATGTGTAAAATAAAGACCGAACTTAAAGAATGGCCTACAAAACATATTTTTTCATTTCTATTAAGTTGTGATAACACTATTTGACTAAATGTTTCAATCCATCTGGTTAAGTTTTGATTTTTTAACTCATATTTTTCACCTTTTTGTGTGAGTTCTTGCCAATCTTCTATAGGAAACTGGGGAGTAAACACAGTTTGGCTTAAAGCTTCCAGTTTACTTTTTAACTCTGGAAACCAGTTATCGTTACAACTACCAAATGATCCATGAAAAATTACAAACTGCATAATGAACTGTGTCAACCTGAACTTGATTCAGGATCTTCTGGGTATTTCCAAAAGATGTTGAAATAAATTCAGTATGACAATAATATTATAAACATTCTTTAAGGTATAATATCATCCTTATGAAACAGTTTCCAACTATTTTAGCCATTGATACCAGCTGTGACGATACTTCTGTAGCTATTACCCAAGGAATGAAAGTGTTGTCCAATATTGTAGCTTCTCAAACTGAAATTCACCGCATTTATGGTGGAGTCTATCCATTGGCAGCCAAATTAGCCCACCACGAATTAATTAATCCAACTTACAAAGAAGCTCTTAAGCGTGCTTTGATAAACCCCCGGCAAATTGATATTATTGCCGTCACCCAAGGTCCTGGACTGGCAATTGCGTTAGAAGTTGGAATCGAATTTGCCAAACTACTCTCAAAAGAGCTCAATAAACCTCTAATCGCTGTCAATCATATGGCTGGACATTTATATTCTCCATTAGCAGTAAATAGTAAAGGCAATCCAAAACCTAATGTAAATCATTTAATCCCCTCAATTTCCTTGCTGGTTTCAGGAGGTCATACCGAGTTAATTTTAATTAAATCCTTAAATAGTTTCCAAAAAATAGGTCAAACTCTTGATGATGCAGCAGGGGAGGCATTGGATAAATTTGCTAGACTCTTAGATCTTGGTTATCCAGGAGCAGCAGCCATGGAAGAAATCGCTCAAAAAGGTAATTCTAAAACCTTTAATTTCCCACTGCCTATGACTCAAAGTAAGGATTTTAACTATAGTTTTTCTGGATTAAAAACTGCAGGCAGACAAACGATTGAGCAAATGAAAAAACTCAATGCAAACGATATCACTAATCTAGCTGCTTCTTTCCAATATGCCGTGATCAAGGCTGTCTTATACAAATTAGAAAAGGCAATTGCAAAATACCAACCAAAATCAATTTGGTTAGGAGGTGGAGTATCGGCCAATAAAGTACTAAAAAGAGAATTAGGCAGACTTTGTAAAAGTAAGAGTTTGAATTTTTTATATCCAAAGATAAAAAGGTTAAATGGAGATAATGCTGCTATGATTGGAATTGCTGCTTATTTTGATTATCAAAAAGGAAACTTGTCTAGTATCCCTCAAAATTTTGATCAAATTCAACGAATCCCCAGATTAAGCCTATAGCTATTCATTTGCTCTTCATATTTCTATCATCATAATTCAATTTGTTAGTTTTATAATCACATTGTGTTTTAATTATCTAATCTTAAAATTTATGAAAGTTTTAATTATCGAAGACGATGAGCGCATTGCCCACGTAACGGAAAAAGGTCTAAAAGAAGAAGGCTTTACTGTAGATATTGCTCACAACGGAGAAGACGGTGAGTTTATGGCTGAGGAAAACCCTTATGATTGTATAGTTTTAGATCTTAATCTTCCAGATCGGGATGGACTTCAGATTTGCAAAAAATTACGTCAAAAGAAGATTAATACTCCGGTTATTATGGTAACGGCCAGAACAAGCACCGATGACAGAGTCTTGGGGCTTAACACTGGAGCCGATGATTATCTACCCAAACCCTTTGTTTTCTCTGAACTACTAGCCCGAATTAGAGCCTTAATTAGAAGAGGAGTAAACCAAACTACGCCCGAATACAAAGTTGATGATTTAGTATTAGATCCGATTAAACATATTGTAAAAAGGAAAGAAGATGTTTTGACTCTCACTGCAAAAGAGTTTTCACTACTAGAGTTTCTAATGTCTCACAAAGGAGAAGTGGTTACCAGAACAATGATACTTGAACATGTTTGGGATTATAATTACGATGGTTTATCCAACGTTGTGGATGTTTTTATCAAAACTTTGAGAAAAAAAATCAAATCTACAGGTAATAAGACTCCACTTATCCACACTATTCATGGTGTAGGTTATAAAATTGAATAGACATAATTATTCCAAATGAAAAAAGTGTGTTATATTCATACTAAAATCTAATAAATAGATTTGTTTTCTAGTATTATTTATGTTCAATCCCTTAAGAAAATTTGACCGATTTCCAATCCGAACCAGACTTACTGTTTGGTACACAGTTTCCTTTATGACTGTGCTGGCGTTTTCTTTTATTAGTTTTTATCTTGTCACCAAAAAT
>Ga0210051_1003731_pt1 | contig 15053 bp, 14 predicted proteins | sample CryGey092014_all_FD_185464 | JGI IMG/M metagenome (GOLD analysis project Ga0210051, IMG submission 185464) | Groundwater microbial communities from aquifer - Crystal Geyser CG23_combo_of_CG06-09_8/20/14_all (SPAdes) (version 2) | ecosystem: Environmental > Aquatic > Deep subsurface > Groundwater...
CGAACATTGACGGTTTGTTCATAGAATGTAAGGGCTAATTGTGTATCCATAAATCAATTTTACTCCATGAAAGAACATTTTACCCATAAGTGAAGAAATGACTATTCATCCCACCAAACCAGCATGAGTATAATTCAAAAGATATATTATTAGCCCCAACAGGATAAGGAGTTTACATATGCCTGTATATCAAGTTCACCTTGCCCGTTCGTTCATCATAGAAGTAGAAGCGAAAAGCGCCAACCATGCCGCTCGTTTTTCGGAACTTTTTCTTGGTTATTTGGATGAATCTAAGGAGAACGACAGAAAGAAGTTTAAATTCAAAATCAAAGATATCGAAATGACTGTGAATGACGCAATGGAAGTACAGGTATTTCAAAAGACGTAGCGTTCAATAAATCGGTATCCTCGCCCCCGTCACTTTTGATGCCTCATCGGAGCAAAGCCACATCATCGCCGCGACGATCTCGGCGGGAGTGGTGCCTTTGCCCGTTCCCTTCGCGTCAATGGATTGGACGTGGATGATGTTGGCGGTGATTCCTTTTTCGCGCACTTCCTCCGCCAGCGTGGTGACGAGCGCTTCCTGCGCGGACTTGCCCGCCGCGTACGCGCCCATCTTTGCCGCGGGATGAACCGTCAGCGGGAGGGACAGGGTGAGGACGCGCCCCCAGCCGCTGGCGACAAGATGCGGGACGAACGCCTGGAACAAGTTGAACGTTGTCCAGGCGTGCTGGTTGAGCATGAAGGTCAAATCGTCCGCGCTGGATTCGGGGATGGACTTGCCACCCGTCCAACCGCCGACGAGATGGATGAGGGCGTGCGCCGCGCCAAATTTAACGGAAACAGCCTCGGCGGTCGCGCGAAGCGTCGGCGCGTCGAGCAGGTCAATGACGCGGGGGTAGAGTCGCTCAGAGGGCAGGTTCAGGTCGCGGACGAGGGAGTCCAGTTTTTCCTGGTTGTGATCGAGCAATGCCAGCGAGTGGCCGCGTTCCGCGAACGCGCGCGCGGCCAGGTTGCCGAGCGCGCCCGTCGCGCCGGTGATGACGACCACGCGCTTATTCACGTCTCACCTGCCAGGGCGCGGGCGTCATGTCTTCCACAATCGGGAGGTCGCTCTGTTCTTCGAGATGCTGGCGTCCGGTGAAGTCAAGCAAGTGTCCCGACTTGGCGGCTTTGGTTTCGAGATAGAAACGGTTGTGCGCGTTGCTCGCCATGATGTGCGGGATGCGGTCGCTGACGGTGATGCCGTAATCGGTGAGTTGCGAAATCTTTTTCGGGTTGTTGGTGATGAGGCGGACGGAGCGAACCTTAAGCGACATGAGCATGTGCGCGGCCACGGCGTAATCGCGTTCATCGTCGCGGAAGCCGAGGGCAAGGTTGGCCTGCACGGTGTCGAGGCCGTCGTCCTGCAAACTGTAGGCGCGGATCTTGTTGATCAGGCCGATGCCGCGTCCCTCCTGGCGCATGTAGAGCACGATGCCGCGTTCCATCTTGCCGATCATTTTCAGCGCGGCTTCCAGTTGGTCGCGGCAATCGCAACGCAGGGAACCGATCACGTCGCCCGTGAGACATTCGGAGTGCAGGCGCACGGGCACGTCCGCCGCGCCGATCACGTCGCCGTGGGTGATGGCCACGTGCTCCTTGCCGTCGCGGTTGTTCTCGAACGCCACAATGTGAAAATCGCCGAAGCGCGACGGCAGTTCGGCCATCGCCACAATACGGACGCAAACCTTGTCCCGCCCCAGCCCCTCGCATTCGTGGTCGGGATCGTTCTGCAAAAGCGTGCGCAATTGTTCGTGCATGGTGGTTGTCATTTTGACCTCTCCACTTGATATTGTAGTACAACCCCGCCGTCTGCGTGGACTTCACTGTGGACGAGTTTCAACGGGACGGCTTCGCCTCGCGCGACGCCCGGGCCGGCCGCGGCCGTGGGAGCGGATTCGCCCCCGAAGATCATCGGCGCAACGTACACGGACAGTTCGTCCACGAGGCCGAGGCGGAGCAGTTCGAAGTTGAGTGTGCCGCCGCCCTCGACCATCAGGCGTTCCACGCCCAGTTCTTTCAGCGTACGCAACGCGTGTTCCAAATCCACGCGCGGGTTGTGGTGAACATAGACTTCGACGCCGCGGGATCGCAGAATTTCAACTTTGGTTCTAGATGTCTGATCGGTGGTAAATATTACGACGCGCGCAGGGCCGACATTGAGAAAATTGGAATCAGGCTTCAAGTCTGCGCGGGTGACGACGCCCACTTTGATGGGATTTGCCGACCGTCCGCGCGCCACGCGTTCGGCGCGCAACGCTTCGCTCTTGACCGTCAGTTTGGGATCCTCGTCGAGCAGGGTCCGCCCGCCGACCATGACCGCGTCTGATTCGGCGCGCAGACGATCCACGCGCGCCTTGTCCAACGCGGACGAGATGGCCGCGCCGCGTCGTTCGAAGGTGTCCATTTTGCCATCCGCAGTGACGGCGATGTTAATAAAGGTGAATGGTCTCATAGTTATGTAGACACGTACACAAGTAGACAGGTACACAGGTCGCGGCGAAACGTGTTTACCTGTATACGTGTGTACCTGTTTACTACCCGATCCTCACCGATCTCATCGAAATGGATCCCCCCATCACCTTATCTGCGAAGAACGAGATCGAATCTGATTCGTCGCGCAGGGCGAGGGAATACAACAACGGGAGGTAATGTTCGGCGCTGTTGATGGCGAGGGACGCAGCCTGGTCGCCCTTTTCAAAGTGGACGATGGGGTCGTGGTCGTTCTGCTCGATCCAATTCGCCACGCGGCGGTCGAAGTCCACGGCCCAATCATAGGCGGAATCGTCCATGCGCGCCATCCGCAGGTTGTGGACGATGTTGCCGCTCCCGACGATGAGCACGCCTTCCTCGCGCAGTTCCTTCAACTGGTTTCCCAGCTCATAGTGTTTGTGCGGTTCGATGGCCGCGTCGAGGGACATTTGGATGACGGGGATGTTCGCCTGCGGGAACAGCCGGCGCATGACCGACCACGTCCCGTGGTCGAGTCCCCAATCGAGATCGTCTTTGACTTCCGTGGTTTTGATGATGCGCCGTACCTGCTCGGCCAGGTCGGGCGCGCCCGGCGCGTCGTAGCGCACCTCGTACAGTTCGGGCGGAAACCCGTACATATCGTAGATCATGCGCGGCTGTTCCATCGCGGTGACCAGCGTCCCGCGCGTCACCCAATGCGCCGAAACGCAGATGATGGCGCGCGGCTGGGGCAATCCCTTGCCTGCTTCGATCCAGGCTTTGGAAAAATCATTCACTTCGATGGCGTTCATCGGGTTGCCGTGACCGACGAACAGGACAGGCATTTTGGTTGTCATTGATAAAAACTCCTTTGGGCGATTGTCCCACAGGGATGCTTCGCGAAAATCGCACCAACCTCTGCGAAGTCCACCTTCGTGGACTATTTCGCCCCAGCCGACGGAGGTCGGCTTTGCAAGCGTAGTGGCGATTTCAATCGCCCTGGTTCTTATGCGCGGGCACGCACATCTTCCAGCACATCCGCGACGGTTTGATTCGAGAGCGAACCATGCAACGCCTTCTCCGCATCGGCAAATACCTTGTGCAACGAATCGCGGATATGCCCGCCGATGGGACAATCGGGATTCGGGTGCGCGTGCATGGCAAGCAAATCATCTTCGCGGACCGTCTCGAAGACCTTGCATAGCGTGATGGACGCGGGGGTCTTCTTCAACCGCCAGCCGCCGTTGACCCCGGGCCGCGACTCGACTAGTCCGCTCTCGCGCAGGGAGGCCATCACGCGGCGGATGACCACGGGATTCGTGTCCACGCTGGAGGCGATCTCCTCCGAGGTGAGCAGACCTGTCCCGTTTGCGGCGAGCAGGGTGAGGATGTGCAGTGCGACCGAGAAGCGCAGGTTGGCGGGCATATTCGTAACTATTATAGTTACAAATATGAGAGAGTCAAGATGAAGCAGAAAACTTTAACGGAACGCTAACACGAACAATGCCCCATTTTCGGCGGTCAACCTTGGAAATCGCGCCATTTCGAGGTTAGAAAATGCAAATGAAACCCTTAAAGTTGTGGTACAATGCCGCTAGTCCTTCGTAGGTGAAAGTCGGCTCCATGCCGTGCGCTTGGGAAACCGAGCCTAGCCTACAAAGGGCTGATTTTTTTAATGTCAAAGGGTCTTTCACGCGTGTACCAGTTGTTGGGGTAATTTTGGTGGTCGTAGATGTCAACCAGTAACCTGACTTTCTCTGCCACGAACTCATAATAACGCATTTCCTGTTTGACATAAGCGCGATGTATTGCCCAGTTCATGTAATCTATTACTTGCAGACACGGTTCGCCAATCGGCGTTTGCGCGCTGACATGAATACGGGTTTGTACCTGTACTTTGTGCCGTTGTTCATATTCCCCCACTCCGGCGCGGATTGCGGCAAATAACGGCTCCTGGCGGACGGTTGAACCCCGTTTGGAAAAGTAAATGTAATTCTCGGCATGGCGGTGCAACACATTTTGAAACAAACGACTGGCGAGGTGGTTGTAAAACCGTTCCTCCTTGCCATGAAATGTTGATTGAAAAACGCGTTCGTGTTTGCGAGCGACAATGAACTGTGATTTGAAATCCAACTGATCGATCAGATTGAAAACAGATTGTCGCACTTCGGGGCAATCATCTTTCGCGTGAAATGCGACGTTGCTTTTTTTCATCGAGGGAATATTTCTCAGATACTTGTCTGAGGCCAGTTGAATGTGTAAATTCTTCAACGCGGCGCGAATCGAGTGAGGATCACTGGTTTCCACAAACCCCAAAATCAAAATGGGCGAACAGCCTTCCTGCCCGACAATTAAATTACCATGTCGGTCATAGAAGGTGGGATCCCCCGATTCATCTACAAAATACCAGAGCTGACCTTCTTGCGTTTTCTTCATGGCTTCCCTCGATGCCCATTATGGGTGAAGTATAGACCAAATCTCCTTTGAAATCAACTAATGTGGATTCACAAAATACGCCGCGATCAAATCGGAAATATCCTTCGTTGTATGCGTCCGCAGGATGGTGAAGAAATCATCCGCAGTCGCGCGGCGGTGGGACATTTGCGCGGCGTAATCCTTGAGGAAGGCGTGGAAGGCTTGGTTGCCTTTTTCAAAGCGGATGATAGGATGAAGCCCAGAGACTCCCGCCCCCGCCCTAATTCATCACCAGCGAGACGCCGAGCGATAGCAGGATCATCAATACTTCCAGCCCGAACAACGCCGCGAAGATGTAGATCACCACCATCCAGGCGGATGCGCCGCTGGCGGATTGGCGCACTTCCTGCCCCTCGCTCAACTGGCGCAGGATCAGCGCGGCCTGCCCTGCGGGTTTGCGTCCCGCGCCGCCCGCCCAGATCAGCCGCGGGGATTCGACGGGCGCGACGATGACGCGTCCATCGAACGCGGCGAGGAACGCTCGCAGGTTCTCCGGCGGATTGACCGCCAGGTCCGAGGGGATGACCGCAACCCGCGCGGAGGTTGCCTCTTTGGGGATATCCGCGTCGGAGGCAAGCACGGTCAAGTCCAGACCTTCAGCCTGTTTCTTCGTTGCGAGCTGAATCGACTCCCCGAAGCCGCTCCCGGCGCGCTCGAAGGCCAGCGCCTGGAATTTTTCGCGGCGTTCGGCCAGCGTGCGCGCCGCATCCGTCCCATCGGCGCGCAGGCATTTGAGGTGGTAGACCAGCAGGATGGCGAACAAGGCCAGCAGTTGCAAGGCGTTGAGCAGGCCGGTCACGTCAAGAGATTGACTCCCCAGCGCGGCCTGGAGCAGGCGGAAGACCGCCGTCACCGCGGCGACCATCCCGCCGATGACGGAGGCGAACAGGACGAGGTATAGGTAGGTTTTTCGCACCACAGACTGACGCGCAAATCCGCCCACACTGTCTTGCAGGCGCGCCTGGGTTTGCATACGCGGCCACGTGGTTAACCAGAGCGGCAAGCCGACGACCAGCGCGGCGAGCGCGGCGGAGACGCGCCAGCGCAGGTCCGCGCCCCAAATCTGGCGGCCCACCCCAACGTCAAGGATGAACGAGACGAGCAGCGCCATCCCCACGAAGGCGGCAGCGAGTCCCGCGAGCGAGAGGATGTAGTAGTACAGCCGGCGCAGTCCGTCGCGGCGGGATTCGTCGCCGTGCGCGTCAATGTCGCGATGCAGCCAGCGGCCATAGTAAGCCCAGACAATGCCCAGCGGCAGGGCAATGGAGATCGCGCCGCCGACGCGTGAGACGAATTCGGAGGCGGTCATGAATTCGCCCAGCGCCCAGCGCAGGAAAATATCTGTCACACTGCCGCTCGTTGAAAGGACGGTCGCCACGCCCGCCAGCGCCAGCAGGTAAAGCACGCCGAGGCGCAGGAGCGAGTCGCGCTCGTCTTTCTGGAGGAGCGCATCCTGGCAGGTCTTCCACGAGAAGTACCAGATGGGCGCGCCCACCAGCAGGAGCGACAGGCCGTTGAGGAACAGGTCGCGGCTGTTCTGACCGAGGGTGTCCGCGGGGATGTAGAGCAGGAAGCGGAGGATTTGCTGGGCGCCGAAGATGACCATCAGCAGGCTGTAGAGCAGCCAGAGATAGCGGTAGAGGCGGCGGACGTCGGCGAAGTTTTCGGTGTCGGAGAGGGTTGCCCAGTCGCGGCGGAGCACGCGGATGAAGTACGCGGCCGCCAGGGCGTTCATCAGGATGGCGATCAGGTTGTCCGCCCAGGTCTGCGATCCGCCGAAGACGGCGCGATAGGGATCCAGCGCGGCCGAGGAGATCAGGGTGCGATCAAGGAGCGCCAGCGCGTTCTGTGTGACGGGGATGAGCGTGGCGAGGAGAATGCCGTACAGGAAGATCGCGCGCAGGGAGGCGGTATGCTCCTCCTCGTCCGCGGCGGAGGCGCGTTGCGCCCACATCCAGTGCAGGGCGAAGATCGGCACGCCGACGAGGGTGAGCGACAGGGCGCGCGCCAGCGCGTCCGCGCCCGCGCTGATCTGCGTGGACAGGATGCTTCGCAGAAGGCCGATCAGTCCCCACAGGACAACTTCAATGGTGATAAAGGCAACGGCATAAAAGTACAAACGGCGAATTGTGCGCATGGGAGCCTCCGCGATTAGGGTTTGTACGGGACGGGTATGGGCGTGGGTTGGTACCAGTCCCAAGCCCAGAAGTTGGACGGCATCTGCTCGATCTTCCATTGGCCGCCCTGTTTTAGGAGGACGGCGCGCTCCTCGTTGCGATAGCCTGAGGAGAAGGGGTCGCTGGAGCCGTATTGGATATAGACCGTGACGAAGGCCTGGTCGCCGCTGATCTCGGTCCCGCCGATGTCCACACTGCTGTTATCGGGGCTGATGTAATTTTGCAGGAACGACTCGCGGAATTGTTCCAATGTGGGTTTGTCCTTTTTGTCGGCGAGGTAGCCGTAGGCTTTTTCATAGTCCCGCTGGAATACTGCCACCGCGTAATTACGGACCACGCCTTCGGGCGTGTCCTCGGGACCGTAGGTCAGCGTGTTGTCCTTGCGGATAAAGAAAAGCGCCAGCGCCAGAATCACCAGCGCGCCGATGCCGATCAAAATCCCCATCAGGAAGCGATCTTGTTTCATGCGAACCGCCTTTCGTTAATTGGACTGTATCTGACTTGATTGTATAGGGTTTGAGGAAAAAAGGCAAATGGGGAAAAAGAGGAAAGAAGAAAGATGGCAACTTTCAGGCGTGGAAATTATGCCTTGCGCTTGACCGTCCGCATCCCTCACGGTAAAATGATGGCCGCGCGGGAGTCGCCAAGTGGTAAGGCATCAGCCTTCCAAGCTGATATCCGCGGGTTCGAATCCCGTCTCCCGCTCTGGTTTGCCGGTGTTCCAGTGTCAGGTGGTCAAGTGTCACGTGACACTGGAACAATCAGTTTATGGACGGGCCCGTGGCGCAGTGGTTAGCGCAGGCGACTCATAATCGCTTGGTCGCTGGTTCGACTCCAGCCGGGCCCACTTTCGATTTACGGTTTACGATTTTCGATTGACGATTTTTGATCGCTGGCGCCCATTTAGGGGACGATGCTCCAATCCAGCCGTGTCACCCCAACCTCCATTCTCCATCCACCTCTTTCATCCTTCATCTTTCATTATTCATCCTTCATCCTTTTCCCCCTTCCTGAACGCCAGATTAAGATCCCCACCAAAATCATCGAATCTAGTACCGGAGTACCAAAATCACCCACCGCTTTTGTTGCGGACTGTATTATTGACGGGTACAATGAAAGAACAAAATCGCGCTAACACTCGTTATTAAACTGGCTTCAAGCCAGTCCTTGAAAAACGGAGGTACCATGTTTTCAAATATACGTTACTCATTTGCCCGCGCGGCCCTGCACGGACTGGCCATCCTCGGCCTCGTGCTTACGGCCGGGGTAAGCGCCTCGCCGGCCTATGCCGCGGTGCCCAGCAATGACAACATCGCGAATTCCATTAATATCACAACCGCGGCTTACGCAGGCGCCATATTGGATATAACAGGCGCTACTACAGAAGTCGCCGACCCGGTGATTTCCTGTGGCGGCGCGCAGGGATATAACTCGGTCTGGTACACGTTTGCGCCGCTCAATTCCGGGGAAGTTAGCCTCAACACCACCAACAGCCAGTATGACACCATCCTGGCTGTCTTCAAGAACGATCCCCTTGTCCCAGGCGGCCTGATCGAGTTGGGCTGTAACGATGATTCGGGTGGGACAATCTCTGCATTGACCATGCCCCTGCGCGGCGGGATCCGGTATTACATTGAAGTTATCAGCAAGGCTGTCCTGCCTGCCACCCCGGCGAAACGCATGCGCATTAATTATTCCTTTTCCCAGAAAGTGGTTGCCTGGAGCGATCCGCTTGGCAAAAAATGGGACAGCACGGATGGCGGCGTTTTCACTTTCAGTTCCGGCTGGCAACTCGTTTACGCACTGGACGCTTATAAGGGCGCTATTCATGTCTCCAACAAGGTAAACAATACCGCCGTGGTCTATTTCGATGGGAATAGATTCGATCTCTACTACACGCTCGGACCTGAGATGGGCTACCTGGATGTGTACGTTGACAATGTTCTCCAAGTGACCCTGGGACAGGGCAACTCAACCTATGTTGCCAATCGGGTTTGGTCGAGTTCGACTTATTCGGATGGCGTTCACAAATTACTCCTGCGACATGGTGTCTTTGGTACCAAAGCCAACTTTGACTATATCACCGTCTATTCCTTCCCGGATGTCATCCCGCCCGCCCAGATTAGCGATCTGACCGCCACCACTGACGTCACCGGCAAAGTCACCCTCAAATGGACCTCGGTTGGCGATGACGGGTTGGTGGGCACCGCCGCCAGTTACGAGGTGCGCTACTTCCTGAGCCCCATTCCCAGCAATTGCCAGGTCAACTGGTCCAGCGGCGGCTCCATCACCTACGGCCTGCCCGCGCCCGCGATCGCCGGCACTGTCCAGCAGGCCACGCTCAACGGGCTTGCGCCGGGCGTGGCCTATGACTTTTGCATCGCGGCCGTGGATGACGCCGGGAACATGGGCGTGGGATCCAACATGGCCACCGCCACTGCCTCTGCCGGCGTGCCTTACGGCACCGGCGCCTACGATGACAATAACGCCGGCTGGTCGTACACCGGCAAGTGGACACTGGTCAGCGACGATCCCGATGCCCGCTACGGCACCCTGCACGTCTCCAACAAGGTGGGCAACTATACATTCTTCTTCTTCACCGGCACCCAGTTTGTCTTTACCTATGCTTCCGGGCCCTTCGGCGACCTGCTGGATGTGTATATTGACGGCATGTATGAAACTACGCTTGACCAGTATGCGCCCTCCGATATCTCCAACCGCATCTATACCAGCCGGATGATCCCGCCGCTCGGCCCGCATTCCGTGCGCTTTGTCCACAATCATTTATTAGGTTCGCCCTCGTCTCGGAGCCAGGTGAAAATAGACCAGATCTACATCAACTCCCCTGATGATGGCGGACCGCCGAATTCCATCAATCTGAGCGCGACCGCAGGGGCAAGTAGCGATAAGGTGGACCTGGCCTGGACCGCCACCGGCGACGATCCCGGCGGGGTTGGCACCGCCTCCCATTACGCGATCCGCTACTCTACCGCCCCGATCCTGACCGAGTTGGATTGGATCTATGCCAGTCCGGCCGCGGGAGTCATTCCCGCGCCCCACCCGGCGGGTACGTACGAAACCATGGCTGTTGAGGGACTGACGCCCGGCGTGAATTACTGGTTTGCAGTGTGCGTCTCTGACGATGCTTTCTACCATGTGCTGTCGAATAGCGTCCAAGTAGACGCTGTCCCCCCGGTTTTTCCTTTCCGCATCTATCTTCCGTTAGTGTTTGGAGGCCAAGCCGGCGGTACGTTTTATGGGGTAAGATGTTCCCCATGATGTCGTCTTGCCTGGTTAGGGCAGCGTTGGGCCAATCTCTCGCCCATCTGATCTCATAGCAATTTGCGTGGGCAAAGTGACAGTCACTTTGGAAGTGACTGTCACTTTGCGAGAAGCAAACCAAAAAGCAGGAGCGCGGCCAGCGGCAAATATAAACTTCCTCCGCGCCCGAGCAGGCCGAGCAAAAGCAGGGGCAGGAGATACGCGAGGATGAGCCAAATCCAGTCCACGCGGCGGGCCGCACAGCGCAGCAAGAACAGCGGCGCGAGCAGGAGCGCAAAATCGTAATTGAGCAGGTACGGGTCCGCCAGCAGGGCGACCAGCACGGAGGCGGCCACGAGCGATTCGGGAGTGCGGAAAACCTCGCGGCGGAAGAGGAACAACGCGCCGAAGAGAACGATGAAGAGCGCCGCGCCGAGCGGCAAGGCGGGGACGATGCTCGTCTGCCCCGTGACGAGTCCGACCAGCGCGACGGGCAGGCTGGCGCACAGTCCGCACGAGGCGACGCCGGGCATGTCGCGGAAGCCGAGCAGGGAGTGGAGATAGTTGACCGGCCAATTGGGGTCGGCGAGAAAACCGACGGCGAAAAGCAAAAGTGCGGTGACGAGGATCGCCGTCCGCGCGCGGCGGGAGAAATCGTCGCGGCGCAGGAAAAGGTAAATGAGGGCCGCGCCCGCCAGGGGTCCGCCCAGATGCGGTTTGAAGGTCAACAGCGCGGCGGCCAGCGCGGTCAACGGAACATTTTCGCGGCGCAGGGAAAATGTCAGCAGGGAGGCGCCGAGCAAAACGGGGAAGATGAACTGTCCCACGAAGAGACTGCCGAGGACGGGGAGGAAAAGAATGGCAATGAGAAATGAAGCAAGACGTTTTCTAGGATGCCAGCCATCGGTCAACAACCAAACAGAGATCATCAGCATGGACAGATTGAGCCCGAACCACAAGCGCGCCGCAACTGCGATGGGGAGCAGGGCGAGGAAAATGGTCGAGAGCGCATACCAGGGCGGATACGGAAACGGCAAAACAAAAACGTGATCGGGAGTGACGCCCGCCAGGTTGGCGATCATCTCCGCCTGTCCGGCGCGGTCGTAGAGCGGGATGCCCTGCAGGAGGCCGAGGTCGGCGTGGTAGAGAACCTGGAAGTCGAGGTAGGGAGGCAGGGGAAGAGGCAGGAAAGCGATGAGAAGGCAGAAGGCGGAAAGCAGGAGGAGAAAAACAGAAGGATAAAAGATGAAAGATGAAAGACGCGCGCGGGTCATAATGGTTCATCTCTCTCTGCTTGTTTCGCGACGGCACGGATCCGCCTGCGGAAAACCAACGCGTGGATGGGATACAGCAAATACCAATACAGAAATCCGCCCAGGCCGCGCGGGGCGAAGAACGCGGTTTGGGCTAAGTAGGTCGAGATAATATCTCGACCTACGCGCCATTCCAACCACTCCTCACCGAACGTACGCAGTTTGCGAAGCAGCATCCGCTGGTGCGGTTCGCTGGCGGCCACCTGCCATTTCATTTCACTTGCCAATCGCGTGAGAATTGTAAATATTTTTTCAGGCGAGGATTGGATTTGTTCTTCGCGATGGAAAATAAAAAAGCCCTCGTGCTTGAGGCTTTTCGCGCCGCGCTGGCCGTCGTCCCAGACGCGCTCGACGTGCAGGGGCGACAAAAAACCGAGGGCTTTGCGCGTGGCTTCGTCTATGCCGATCAATTTCACTTCGGGGAAAACGCGCAAGACTTCGTCGTGCTTCACGATGCTGTCATCGGATAACCCGCCGACCAGCGCGTACGCGATCGGGTAGCGGACGGGGGTCATCAGGTCCACGCCGAAGGCCATGAACCGGACGGGAATATACGGCAGGAGGATCATGCTGCGCTTGAGTCCGCGCACCCGCGCGTAACGAAGAATGAGATCCCTGTATCTGACGATTTCAGGGCCGCCGATCTCGAAGATGCGGCCGCGGCAGCCCGAGTCGAGCAGTCGGGGAATCAGCCTGCTGGCGATGTATCCCGTCGCGCCGGTGACGAGAATTAGTTTGTCGCGCATGGCCAATTCTCAAAATTCGCGTCAAAAATCATGCTGCAATACCCGCGCCCGCGAGGCGATGCCGCGCGCCAGGCCCGCGAAGATGAATTTGTGGAACGGCCACAAGGCATACCAATAGATGAAACCCCAAAAGCCGCGCGGCGCGAAATACGCCGTGGCAGTGAAGATCGTTTTGCCTTCCCGCTCGTCCGGGGATGGGACGGATTGAAATTCAAGCCAGGCTTTGCCCGGCGCTTTCATTTCGGCGCGCAGGCGCAGCAATTGATTTTGCTCCACCGCTTCCACGCGCCAGAAATCCAGCGCTTCGCCCACGCGCAGTTCATCGGGGTGGCGGCGGCCGCGGCGCAGGCCCACGCCGCCGATGGCCTTGTCCATCCAGCCGCGCAAGGCCCACGACCAGTCCCAATACAGCCAGCCGCGCGCGCCGCCGATGCCCATGTAGGCGCGAAAAACAACTCCAGGCTCAAGGTCAAGATAAACCTGGCGCCGCTCGATAAACATGCCCTCTTCCACCTTAAAAATATACGGCTTGACATCCCCCACCGCAGTGACCAGCGCGTCGGTCCAGGAAGTCTCCACGTTGTCCCTTTGGATGCGGCCCAGCGCGAGATGGACGGCGGTCTGAAAGTCAATCGGATGGATGCGCGGAAAGAGCCGGCGCGCCGCGTCGTCCCGGACCACGAGGCGGGCGCGCAGGCCCTCGATCAGCGGCAGGGCGACGCGCCAGTGGATGGGCGTGACCATATGCACCCAATACGAAGAAAGCCGCGGCGCGTAGACCGGCGTACGCACCAGCCAGCGCTTCAGGTCGCGCTCTTTGGCGTAGCCCAGCAACATGTCCGCGTAGGTCAGGCGGGTGGGGCCGCCGATCTCGATCACGCGTCCGACGGATTCAGGCGTGTCCAGCGCGGCGATGAGGTACGACAGCGCGTCGCGGATGGCGATGGGTTGGGCTTCCGAAAAATACCAGGCCGGGCAGACCATCAGCGGCTCGCGCTCGGTGAGATAGCGGATCATTTCAAACAGCACGGAGCCGGAGCCGACGATCATGCCGGCGCGGAACTCGGTGACCGGCACGTGGCTGTAACGGAGTTGGTATCCCGTTTCGTGGCGGGCGCGCAGGTACGGCGACAGGTTCGCGGTCGGGTCCACCAGTTCGCCGAGATAAATGACGCGTTGGACGCCTGCCGCCTCCGCCGCTGAGGCGAAGTTGTGCGCCACCAGCAGGTCGCGTTCGGCATTGACGTGCCCGCCCTGCTGGCCGTGGATCAGGTAATACGCCACCGAGACGCCGCGCATCAGTTCCGCGGCGCGCCCCGGGTTGCCCAGGTCGCAGGCAACGATCTCGACGCGTTTGGCCCAGGCGAACCCGGCCAGCCGCGACGGGTCGCGCACCAGGCAGCGGACGCGGTAACCCGCTTCGAGCAGGCGCGGCGCGAGCCGTCCGCCCACGTAGCCGGTCGCGCCGGTGACAAGGATAAGTTTTTCGGTCATAGGTGGGTTGATTATAAACGCAACCCATAAACCAACGAGTCGCCCCTGCGCGTGGGATATAATGGGGAAAAGCGAGGCGCTTATGAATATTCACGCCATCGAACCTCAAATTTCACAATTGAGCCGCGCTGAAAAAGCGGAGTTGTTGCAACGGCTTGCCCAGGAAGTGGGAAATGCCTGGGCAGGGATCGAGAAGACAGCGGGCGTTTCAGGGGGCGAAGCCTGCATTGTGCGGACGCGCATCCCCGTATGGACGCTCGAAAATTATCGCCGCCTCGGTTGGAACGAAGCGACCATTCTCGAAAATTTCCCCTCCTTGCGCGCGGCGGATCTGGTCAATGCCTGGGCATACGCGGACTCGCACAGCGAAGAAATAGATAAAGCCATCCGCGCGAACGAGGAAGCCTGATGGCATCCTTTTACACTAATGAAAACTTCCCTGTCAGGATAGCCCGGTATTTGCGAGAAATGGGGCATGATGTTCTGACTTCGTATGAAGCGGGAAAAGCCAATCAACGTATTCCAGATGATGAGGTTTTGGGTTTTGCCGCGAAAGCAGGGCGTATCGTGTTGACTCTCAATCGCCGCGATTTTATTGCAATACACGAGAAAGCGCCTGACCATGCAGGGATCATTGTTTGTACACAAAACTCCAATTCCCGCGAACAGTCGGAACAAATTGATTCTGTCGTCCAGGAGATGGGCGACTTGGCGGGGAAATTAGTCAGGATAAATCGAAAAAGGTAAAATAGCGCGCATGTCCCTGCCGCGCCCTCTCTTCTGGATCTCGCTCGCCTTTCTGATCGGCATTGCCCTGGCCGGGGCTGCCTCCCTGCCTGTTTCGATGTGGCTCTTGCTCGCCGTCATCGCGCTCGCGTTGGGAATCCTGTGGCGGTTCCTGTCCCAGTCCATTGACCTGGCCGCGCTCGCCAAAGATGTCACCGCCGCCACGCTTTTCCTGGTGATCCTGTTCCTCGGCGCGGCGCGCTACCAGGTTGCGGTCCCCATTTTCGGCGCCTTCGACCTGGCCTGGTACAACGACCGCGACTACGACACCCTCATCACCGGCTGGGTGACAGAACCGCCGGACTTGC
>Ga0210051_1003732_pt1 | contig 15052 bp, 24 predicted proteins | sample CryGey092014_all_FD_185464 | JGI IMG/M metagenome (GOLD analysis project Ga0210051, IMG submission 185464) | Groundwater microbial communities from aquifer - Crystal Geyser CG23_combo_of_CG06-09_8/20/14_all (SPAdes) (version 2) | ecosystem: Environmental > Aquatic > Deep subsurface > Groundwater...
GGCATGGCTTGGGAAGAGGAGCTTTCATTGCAATAGCTCCTCTCTCGCCCGGCGATAGCCAAGCACCAAACCACAACTTCGCCGCCAGCATTTTGTGGCAATCTCGGCCCAATCCATCCGCACTGACTCCCACGGCTTGACAGACATAAACAACAGCGCATGGCAGGCCGGACAGCGCACCTCATACGCCGGCTGTTTTTTGTGCGGTCCGTTGTCGTTGTCGTTCATTTTCTGCTGCCCGTAATCGTTCCAGCTCAGCCCGGATGCTGCCGGGTTCGGCCTCGATGGTGGCCATGGGTATCACGCCCGCCACCAAGGAGCTGATTGCGGTCTTGCGCCGGTCGATGCCGGCCCGTAGCTCCAGGCGTTTTGCATAGTCCTGGAAGGCCCGGCCGCGCTCGCCCGGGTTGGCCCCGAACCCCGCGACCAGCAGCGCCCGCAAGTCCTCTTCAGCCTGCAGCCGGTCAATCTGGCGATAGAGCGCCAGAAAACGCCGCCACGGCATCGCCAGCGCCGTTTCGGCTGTGTACGGGTATGCCTGGCAAAACCGCCCGTACATCAGGGCGATATCGATTCCCCCACGTCGGCAGACTTGCCCGCCTCACTCGTCGGCCCCGCCGCCGTAGCGGTCTCGGCCTCCAACGCGCTGAATTCACTCATCACAAAGCGCACCAGTTTGTCCAACGTGGCCATGGGCAGGGCCAGCAAATCCTCCCGGTTGTTTGCCAGGCTGGGCGCCAGGATGCCGATGATCTCCATGTTCATCTCCCATTGAGCGGCTTCATCACCGTCCTTCTGGGCCTTTTCCAACTTTTTGCGTTGCAACAGGAAGCGCAGGTAGGCCGCGCCGGTCAGCCCGGCCAGGGGGTGGTCCTGGTTGCGCCAGTGGATGATCCGCTCAGGCCGCTCGGCCAGGATTTCGTCAAGATTGAGGATTTCTTGTGCCATGTTTGCTTCTCCTACATGGCAGTGGGATAAGACGGCTTTTGCGCTGTCGCGCAGCGTCAGGCTACCGTCGTGCCACTACCATCGCTATAGCGTTGCCACTATTACGCTACACTGAACTCGATCCACATCGGCATGGTCTTCGGCGCGGCCGTGGTGAACAGCGCCTCGAAGGTGACTGCCAGCCCCGACTCTTCGCCTTCCTTGAGATCGGTCGCCACCGGACTGGTGGCCCGCGCCTTCGGGATGGTGACCCGGAACGCCTTGTTGTCATTGCGGACCTGGCCCAGGACAATCACATCGGTCAATTCTGTGATTGTGCCCAGCGAGCCGCTGCCGACTACTTCGCTGTTGGTGTCCGAGCTATACCCTGAGCTGAACAGCGTTTTCAGCACGGTAAAGTTCCACTCGGACATGGTGACGGTGATCTTGCCCGTTCCACCCACGATTTTGCCGGTCCCACTGACAGGCCCGCGGGCCTGCGCCAGGTCTGGATAGTACTCCTCGGTAGCCATCTCGATCGAGATGTCACCGAGGGTCGCGCCCAGATCGACGGTGTTGACCGTCATGTACCCGTCCGTCCCGTCCCATGCTCCGCCATTTCTGGTGGTGGTGGACTATCTCATCATCCTGCATGATTTGGATCAGGGAGGATGCCGGGCGCTATACGGCTTATTGTGCCAGGCTACTCAGCCGTTAGTCTCTGAACCTTCCCGTCGTTTCTCGCCCTGGTCGACGGGCTTGGCTGCGGATTGCCCTGCGCGCTTGCGTTTAGGTTTCCCGCAATTCACCCGGTTTTCCACTGACCGTTACCGATCAGCGCTGCAAAGGATTTACAGAATGTAGTTGCTCGTGCTACTTGAAATTCCGCCCATCGTGCTTACCTCCTGGGTTGCCTTGGTCGGTCATGCGTCCAAGCGGCCGGCACCGTTGGTCACAATCCCTGGCCTTATGTCAAACGGCCCAATTGCCGTCTGGCGCAAAAGAAAGGCCCGCTCACCTGGGCGTATCAGGGCCAGGTTGCGGGCCGAGGCTGCTTGCGCAGCGTGGGCATGTCAATTTGTGTTAGTCGGCAGAGCGCTGAGTCTGCTCCTCTTCGATAAAACGCACAATCATCAGGAGCGCCCGGCGCAAGACCAGCAGAAAACGCCAGAGCAGGGTATCTGGCTCACCCATAGCGCGCCTCCAACTGTTTCAGCGCCACCTGTCCCGCGCGCAGCCAGGTCCACTCCGCGGCGGCCTGAGCGGCCCGTTCGCCGATGACGTAGGCCGCCTCCCGGTGCTCTGCGCACCAGCGGATGTGGGCAACCGTCTGGTCGAAATCCGGCCGGCACTGCAAGGCTGTCATATCGAAACGAATCGAATAGCTCGCGCTGACCTGGTAGCCGGCGGTCTCGACCAGCAGCGCGGTCTCCGGCGTCAGGTACTCGGTCATGCCGGTATTATGCGCGCAGATCACCGGCAGGCCAGTGGCCATGCCCTCCAACGGTTGCAATCCAAATCCCTCGCCGCCGGACAGGTAGAGTAGCACATCGCCGGAACGCAACCAATCGGCCAACTCGCGCGGCGTCCAATCGGCGCTGTGCACGCTCACATTGGTCTTCGGTTGGCGGTCTGCATCCAGCATATAATCGGCGCTGGCGCCGGCGTTGACCTTGATCTCCAAGAGCGCCTGGTCAGCCGGCAGGCTGGCTGCTTGGAACGCCCGCTCGGCCAGCAACACATTCTTGCGCCCCACCAGTCCCGCCCCCCAGGCTAGAAAGCGCAACGGGCCGGCCCGGTCGCGGCGATTGATCGAGTAGAAGGTCGTCTGATCGACGCCGTAGCCCGCAACCATGATAGGCGCCGTGACGCCGCTTTCGACAAACATCTCCTGACACCACTGCGACGGTACCCAAACCAGGCCGCAGCGGTTCAAGATTGGCAGCCAGGCGGCCGGCAATGTTTGCATGTCGAACATCGTGTGCCAGCACACGTCCGGTCGGCCGGCCTCAGTCACGGCCCAGGCCGTCGGCAGTGACACGGCAACTACGCAGTCCCAATCCCAGCGGTACGGCCCGATGATCTCGGCTCCGGCCTGCTGCAACGCCAGCCGCAACTCGCGGGTGACCACCGAGTAGCCGCTCGGCTCGCCTTCCCCGGCAAATGGCGCCCAGGCGATCTTGAGCAGCGCGCTCACTGCGTATACCCCTGCGGGATGGATAGCTTGCCCGTGGCCGTGGCAGCCGCCTTAGTCAGCGCCTCGACAAATTCAGTCTGAACTTTCGTCATTGCCGCCTCGACAAGCGCCCGCTGGCGTGTACGCTGCTTGCGTTGGTAGCGCGTGCCAATCAATAGCGCTGTACCGATGCCCGCCAGCCAGCCAAGCGCCAAGAGCCCCAGCCCTCCCAGTATGGTCATGCCGCCGCCTCCCTAACGATGATTGGTATGCTTTTATTCGTGCAACCTGAACAGATCATGAGCAAATGCCTTACTCAATTCGGCCGCCATGGTCTCCGGCATAGATGTCATCAACACCGCATAATAAGTGCCCACGGCGATGGCCATCGGGAAGATTGCTTCTTGTACACGCTTACTCATTGCCTCTAATGCCTCCTGCTGCCCGGCATCGGCTGCCCAGTTCTTCTCGATTTCGGAGAATAATTCGGCTATATCGATAGATTTCATACTGCCTCCTTTGCTGTAGCTTCCCCGAACATGCCGGCTGGCACGGTGTAGTCGCCAGCCCAATAACGAACATGCTGGCGCCTGGCGTGCCAGTCGGCCGATGGCACGTGAGCGCCCCCTGCGGCGCCGATGTTCTGCGCCCGACTCAGTAGCGGCGCCACCTGGTCCCGGCTCCGGCGCAAGAGCTTGTGGACCCAACTGTCCCACCAAAACTGGTAGGCTTCCGGCACCCAGGTATGGCACAAGCCGCGGGGCGCTTCCAGCCACCGATCTCGCCAGGTGGCCCAGCCCCACGGGCTGAACCAGGCTTCCCGGATCAGACTGTGCCAGTCAGACGGCTCCGGCAAGCTGACCGTCTGATGATAGGCCGTCACCGTGTAGACAGTCGGATCAGCGGCGTACACCTGCCGGCAGTGCTCGAAGTAGACCAGCGCGTCCGGCGCCAGCAGCACGTCGTCTTCGACGTGGATCACGTAGTCGCTCACAGCGAATCCCGCCGCCAGAGCCTGGTACGTGTTGTGGTTGACGCCCAGCCGTTCGGAGTTGTGCGTCACCTGGCACTCGCAGAAGTCCACCGCCGCAAATAGATCCGCCACCGCCGGACAGCCCGGCTCGATGAACGCCAGCAGCCGGTAGGCGCCAATCCCTTCGCACGCCCCCAGGTGCGCCAGCATCGGCGCGGTGTAGGCCGGGCGGTTCCAGGCGCAGCAGGTGATGACGTGTCTCGTGTTCATCGTTTCCATATACTATCTCGAATATCCATTACTAAAGAGCTCTTTCCATGAAGACCACTCGGAACGCGCACACCACTCGTGGCCAACCCAACTCTGGTTCAGGTAAGTCCATCGGTCCGCTCTCCAGGTCCGCCCGGCGCAGCAAGGCCGTCACGCCGGCAGAAATGGTCACTTCCTGCCGGCCCACCCGATGCAGCGCATCGAATAGTGCTCGAAAAACGCTCTGGGCCTCACTTTGCTTGGAACCATAGCAGGAAAAAGAAAACCGCTCGCTAGACATCGGAATGTCTGGGTGCCCTGGTCCACCATCGCACGAAAACTTGATGAACGTCTTGGGTTCAGTGATGCCGGCCGGCACGCCCAGCGGCGGGCCGTAGATGCGATTGCCGGTCGCTGTCATGAGGGCGGTGACCGAAGTCAAATACCCATACATTATCGAGTCGCTATCGAGTCGCGTGGTCATGATCAATCAAACTCCGGGAAGAAAGTCGCCGTCGTTGGCGCCACCAGATTGACGCGGCCGGCCTGCACAAAACCCTCATCTGATAGCCAGCGCCGCGCCGTAGAACGAGCGATAACTGCGGCGTAAGCCCGCGCCTCTTCCACCGCTGGCAGGCACCACGGGTAACGCCAATGCGTCCCTGACCGAGTAGTCCATCCGTACTCCAGGTGGGCGCCATATGGAACATCAGTCCAAATGATAGCCGTCTTGAGAAAACCCATCGGCTGCTCTTTGACCTGGATGGAGCGCATCAATTCACCAGTGTCAATATGCGGGCTTTGTGGCCGGTGCGGATGGGGACCGGGCCCGCGACCAGGCGCGACGTTGCGCCGCGCAAACTCAGCCGCCTTTTCAGCTATCGCATTCGCAAATTCTTGCGCAAAGCCAGCCCCGCGCGCCTTTACCTCCCGAGTGCGCAAGTTGACTTCGACGCGTGCCGTGACCCGCATTTCAGTTCACTCCTCAGTATGTTTTTGGTCCATCTTGCCTAACCGATTCTCGAGAGCAGCACCCGCAAATGGTGCTGCGCGCCGGCCTGGTCATCGATGGCCTTCACATCGAATGGCCCGGCGTCCAGACTGGTCCCGTTGGCGTCGCAGACCGTAGTCAGCCGGAACATATCGGACACTCCGAATGCCAGCAGCGCGGCCGGCGCATCACCGTAAGCCATGTACCAGACATAGTCCGCAATCACCGCGCCAGATGGCTGTTCGGCGGCCAGCTCTACGGCCAGTTGTCCGCCGATTGGCATCAGGCGGCCGGCAATGCCGGCCGTCGAGGTCGTGCCGCTGGTCCACGACGGCGCCGGGTTGCCGTAGTCGGTCGTAGACCCGGCCTGCAGCAGCGTGGCCGTGTTGGTCAGCAGCGCCGCGATTGCACTCACGATCCTTTATCATCCTTTCAAGGAAGCCCACGACTTTAGCCGTTGGTAGTTGATGTGTCAACTCTCCCGGTAGAGATAGCGGCCCGGGCGGGTGGTGCGCGAAGGAGGAACGCTGCCACCCGCCCACAGGCCGCCTAGCAAGCTATTTGCGCCGCGGCTAGTACGCCACCAGCGCCAGACCGACCTTATCGGCGTCTGATTGATCGGTAATCATCACAATCGCGTCTGTACTGGCCTGGTAGTGGACAAAGTAATCCGTATACTCGACCAGGTTGACGCTCCCTGCCCCGGTGGTCGTGGCGTCCACCACCACCACTGACATGACGCCGTCTTGCAGGATCGCCCGGCCGAGAGTCTCCTCTTCAGCGCCATCCCACTTGACTACGAAGTCGATGTAGACATCGAATGCCGCGCCCAAAGCCACGGCCGCCCCAGCGGCCGAGAGCTCGATGGACACATCGGTCAGCACGTCCTTGCTGGCGTTGGCAATCCCACTGATATCAACCTCTACCCACGTCCAGGTGTTGGCGACTACCGCCGGAATGTTCGTGCTGGTATCTGCCGCGACTGAGTCGGTGACGATGAACACCAGGTCCCCAGCTGTCAGGCCTACAGTGGAGTAAAGCCACATCCCCACCGATTCGTCATCCGTCCAGTCCTGATTTCCGGTGGCCAGGGTGTTGGTTGCGCCGTCGGTCGCATCGGCAGTGGTAGCGACAGCCATCTTGAGCGAGGCTGTGCCTTGCCGGTAAAACGAACTGTCATTTGACATCACGGTATCGGCGTCAATGGCCAGCCAGTCCGTGGCCGGTGTCTCACTGTCGCCGATGTCCACGATCACGGTGTTCGTGACGCCGCTTGCCATCGTGCCGAGACCGCGCAGATCGATGCGGGGCACGCCGATGAACTGGTTGATCGCCAGGGCGTTACCGCCTGTAGTGTCAGCACTAGCCGTCACATCGCCGGCCGCCGCCAACGTGCCCGCAACGGTCGTGTTGCCACTGCTGCCGGTGACCGCGAATTTCTGGGTGCTGCCTGCGTCACTGTAGAGCGTCAGGTCACCCCCCCAGCTCTGGAAGCCATCGCCGCCAGCGTCCAGGACGCCGCCGCGCTCGATGACACCGCCAGCAACTCCCGGCTCGGGAATCGGCGGCGTGGGCAGAGAGATCCCGAAGTACGAGCCAATCAGCGCCACGATCAGGGTGATGCCAATCAGCAGATATTGAAGTTTACGCTTTTCCATGTCAGTTGCTCCTCGTTACACTAGCGGCGTCAGCCGGGCCAGCGTGTCGCGCACGATCTCTGGCACCGGCCAGCCGTCCACGTAAGTTACGGCATAGTCGCCGATCCGTTGGCTCTGGATGCCGCCCACGTCCCGCCACTGATACCAAAGTGCCGCCAGCAAGACGACCGCCTCGGTCACGTCCGGCTCCGGCACGTACCGATAGATGGTTGCGCCGGTGCTGTGCGTGGCGGCGGTTGTGCCATTGTTGCCGCGCTGGACGGTCACGGTATTGCTGCTGACGCCCGTCACGAACAGCTGCTCGCTGTCGATCAGCAGACTCCAACCGACCTCGATCAGGGAGCCATCGCTGGCCGTGAAGGTCGCGGCGGTCGTTGAGCTGAGCGCGCCGTTCAGGGTGGCCCCGGTGTCGTCATAGCTGGCGCTGTAGCCCCAGGTACCTACGATGATGATGGCCTGCTGGCGGCTATCGGTGAAGGTCCAGGTGTCGCTGGTCGCCAGCAGCTCCACCCGCCGATAAGGCGGGCGGTTGAGCGGATACAGGAAGTAGCTAGTCGCCGTCAACGCCCCGCCGTCGTCGGTGATACTGGTCACACTCAGCAGGTCGTCGCCCAAATAGAGCGCACCGCGCGGTGTGCCAACCGGCGCGTCGAAATAACGCGTCGCGGTCACCGGGTGGAAGGTCCGGCCGGTGACCCGTTCTACATAAGCGCTGGCGCGCTCGATGTAGCGCTTGAGCTTGGCGTCGTGTGTTGTAGCAGTGATACCAAGCTCGTTTTTGAGCGCGTCCAGGCTGACGTACCAGCGGCGATCCCGGACGGCCATCAGACCGCCTTACGCCGGCGGGCCGCAGGCTTTTCAGGCGCGGGCGTCACATCGTCCGGCAGGGCAACTGCCTCAGCGGCTCCCATCTCGATCAGATAAGTCGCCACGTCTTCGGGTAGGTCGTGTTCCTGGCCAGCGTAAAGCGCAACCGGCCAGAACCAGCCCTGCCGATCGTGCAGCATCCGAATCTTCATGCAGTCCCTCCTGCGGCGGCTGCCCAGCCAGCCAGCCGCCGCGGTAAGCGCATTGCGTCTACAACATAACTTGCTAAACTGTTATGTTGTAGGAAAGTCCAACCATGCCTGCGCCGAACAGACCCAAGTCAAAGCGGGCCGAACCCATCACGTACCAGGCATCCGAGAACGGCACCTGGCCCACGTAGATGCGCGGCCGACGTCGCCAGCCGATCTTGACTCCCAAGCGGTTGACCACCAGGAAGGAGCCGACGGTGTTGGAACCGGCCGTCCCGTTGACGTAGCCACTGGTGTCGGTCAGCCCGTAGTCCTGCGACTGGATCAACGGCACGCCCATGATCGAGCCGAGTTGCCCAGTCAGGACGGTGGCCAGCGGGCCGAAGTGGTCGACCGTCAGCACTTCGCTGAGCCCGCCGAACTTCAGCATGGTCGGTACATCGCAGATGATCACCATCTGCGATGGGTCCGCCCCGTTCACACCGGCCGTGCCCATCAGGGCCCGCGTGGCGCCCACGTCGTCGATGGTCAACGTGCCCGCGTCCCGTTTGTCGGTGGTGGTCGTGACCAGCGCCTCATGGCGCAGGCCGTCGATCACCAGGATGTCACGGGTCGTGCCGACGTTGGAGCCATAGTAGGAGATGTTGCCGGTCTCCGAGGCGCCGGCCGTTTCGTCGCCGTGGATGAGCAGCTTGTCGATGGCATGCGCCATCGCAACGCCGAACTGATTGCGCAGTTGCGGCTCGGTGGCGATCAGGCTGTCCTCGCCCATCTCCTCTGACCAGTAGCTCAAGGCGCCCAACTTACCGGCGCTGAAGGTGGTCTTGGCGGTGCCCGGCTTGCTGTCCGGGAAGGTCTGCGCGCCGACTACCAACTGACTCTCATCGGTGGCTTCCGCGACCTTGTAGAAGGTCGGGTCGGTGCTCTCGCGGGGATAGTCATACGGCTGGCTCGGCATGTCGAATTGATCGAACAGCGGCAGCACCGCGGCATTCAGCCGGATGGTGCGCCAGAGGATCGCCGACATCAGGGTTGGCACCCACTCATCACCATAGCTGGTTTGGGTCGAGTAGACCAGCTCGTCGCTCTTGGCGCCGATCTCCAGGAGCTGCGCCAGGCCCTTGGCGCTGACGTTGTCGGTGAAGCGTACGTCGCGCATCACCACTTTGCCGTCGACGCCCAGGATGTCGCCGCGGTCCTCATCACCAGCCACAAATGGCCGGGCGACGGCCGGGTCGAAGGCCGGCCGCGCTTCTCTGCGAGGACGAGCGCCTGGCGTCGCGTCCCACACCAACACATCGTCGGTGGCGTTCATGAACTTGGCCGCCCGGACCATGGTCGCCCGATAGAACTGTTCGGATGGCCGCGGGGCGGCTCCGGTCTTGGCGGCCCGGCTCTGCAGATAGTAGCGCTGCAACAGATCCAAGTCGCCCAGTCGGTCATACTTCGAGCTGACAATGATCTGGTGCAACTGGCGCATGGCCTGCGCGCCAGGGTCTTTGGTGTCGCCTAGATCGGCCACCGGGAACGGCAGCGTTTGTTTGGCGGCCACCTTCTGCTGTTCGGCCGTCCACTGCTTGCGCAGCTCAGCCTCCCAGGCTGCTTTCTCCGCAGCCTTGGCTGCGGCCAGGTCATCGGCCACCTTCTGCCTGGCTGCCAGGGCCTGCATGACTTGTTCAGCGATGGCATTCGTGTCCACCTGCGGCGCGGGCCGTTGCGCCAGGGCCTTCGCCACCACTTCCTCGATGTTGAGCACCTGCTCCTCAGGCGCTTTCTCTTGTCCGTCCATTGCTTTACCTCCACTCGGCCCCGTTACAGGAGCCGGTAACTGATCGCTTTCGTTTTCCATCACGTCCGTGCCGCAGCTCAACGCTTTGGCTATCGAAAAAAGCGCCTGTTGGTGTGCCGGCACCGTTACGACGCTGATTTCCCGCAAGTCCCAGTTGGAAATGTTGCGCACGCCGTTGGCGTCGATATAGCCCGCGGCCAGGTCGTTGATCGCTCGCACGCTGAAGGCATTCAGAATGCCCTTGCCGATCATGTCGGCGGCCTTGGCGCCCCACTCCAGCGTTTTGTCGATTGCCACTTTGACGCGCAGGCCGACGTCGTCGATGGTGGCCTCCAGTACCTTGCCGACTGGTTGGCGCAAGTCGTGCATGAACAGCACGACTGGGTTTTTCATAAAGGCTGCCAGACCGGCCCGGAACGCGTCAGGCATGATGCGGTCGCCGGTCCGGTCCACAACGCCGGTGTTGGCGTAGCCCTCGATCAGCAGGGTGGTCGGGTCATCCGGGTCGCCGAACGCTTTTTCCAGTGCCAGGTGGAAGGTGATCATCTTGGCCGCGGTCGGGAGTGGCATTTCCTCTTGTTCATAGAGTTTCTTGAGTTTGCGCAACGCCTCCGCTTTGTCCGGTCCCTCGTAGCGGTTGCCGCGATACCCCTCATGCAAGGCGGCCCAGGCTCCACCGAGAAGCGTGTGGTTTATGGACCCATCAGCGTCTCTCACTCGCAAATGCCACGTGCTGGGGTGCTCCGGGTCCTCGACGACCAGGTAGTGGCTGGCCGGGTGATCACCGTCAGCCTCGGTCTTGGTAACAGCCGCCTTGGGCGGTTCGATGGCCTGTGTTTCGGTAGCTTGCGCCTCGACACCTGGCTCAATCGGTAAATTTGTGTCATTCATGGTCCACCTCGAAAAACAAAAAAAGAACCGCTGCCCGACGACGAATTCGGAAATGTTAGTATCAACCAGACGCGCTCGGGCCGGTCTCCTGACCATGCCCGCTTGTGGAATTTACTTCTCTACAGCTTCTTAGAAAGTCCTTTATGGATCGGTTTTCCCCGGCATACAGGCAATGCGGACATAGACAGTCGCCCATGAAATCAAAGGCGCCGGTTGCCCCGCAGTTGTCGCACATCGCCGTGTCATCGAAGGGCACTTCCCTGGTATGGGCATCTGGTGTCTGCGTCACCGTCCACCAATCCTCCAGCGTAAACGGCAGTTCGGCCCCGGTGCGCTTGTCGTATAGCCACAACACACTGGCTGTAACGCGGGCGGCCTTAGCGCCCGATGGCGTCAGCAGATAGCCATCCGGGTCAATGGTCCACAGGTTCTGGGCTGGCATCTATATCCCAACTCTTCACTGCCACGAAATGGTATCCACAACGCGGCAGATTCAACAAGTCATGCAGGCCGGTGGGCCAGTGCTGACACAACATGGGCAGCACTCGCCGCACTGATTGCACTCGCCCTCGCGCCGATACTCGGTTACGGTATTGCGCTCATAGTCCCATTCCAGGTACCGGGTCATCGCTTGGTCCTCAACCAGGCGCCCACCTCATCGGCCGGAACGGTCTGCCATTCCACGGAACATCGGCAGTTGCCGTCACATTGACTATCGCCGATCACCGGTACGTCAATTGCATACTGCCAACCTTGCTCGTAGTAGCGCACACAGTCATCGCAATGTTCCGCAGCGCCTAAAAGCCGGCGGCCAATCTCCACTACCCCGAGCCGGACTTGCGCCAGCCGCCGGTCCTTTTCGGCCTCGAAGAACTCCCGTCGGGCGCCGCCCATGTACATGTTCAGCCGGTTCAGCGCTTGCGCCAGTGACACTTTGCCATTGGCAATGTCGTCGGCAAAACTCGCCAGGCGCCGGTACTCGAAATTGAGATGGCCGCCAATCCGGCCATAGTCCCGCGGCGTCAGCCGGTCGAAGCCGCCGGCCCCCAGAGCAGCATTACAAATATGCAGCCGCTTGAGCTCCACCCGCATCTCAGCCAGCCAGGTGGACGCGGGTAGTTTATTCTCCAAGACCTGCCGGGTCAGCGTCGCCAGGTACTCTTGCCTGGCTGTGACGTGACTATCCAGCAGACCCAGGATTTGCGCCCGGGGCACAAAGCGGCCGGTCTTCAAGCTGCGATAGCGCTGGACAGTCGCGCTCCAGGTGTAGCCGGGTAAATAGGTCGCTACATCAGGCATCGGCGCGGGCGTCCAGGATGCGCTTGAACTGCGGCGGCACGTCTGGACTGGCGTACCAGTCGGCGCGGGCGTCGGCAATGTCACCGGCAGTAATATCGGCCGTGCTGGCCAGTTCGTCCGCGGTGGGTAGCCAGTGATCCGGGTCCGCGCCCGGTGGCAACATCTTGAGCACCCAGGCTATCGAGCGTTCGGCATCGCGCGGGCTGCGCCCCAGGCTGACCAGAAGAGCAATCTGGCGCTCACCCCAACGCTGCAAGTCGGTGGCCATCGTCAACTCCCTTGCGCCAACATCCGCGCGGCCGCCTCGATGATCGCGGCCGCTTCGGCCGGCGTGGTCTCGGCTGTGTGCGGCGCGCCAGGCACAGCCGCCGTCCAATCGGCCGCCTGCGCTTCCGCACTGAGTAAGTTTTGCCGTTTGGCCTCCGCCACGCCTTCGACCGACCCCAGAGCGTTGACCAGTTGCACTACGGCCACGGCCCGCGCCTGGGCAATCTGCGACTCGTATAACTCATCACGCGGCACCACGTCTACTGCATGCAGGGTGTGGCCCTCGCCGTACAATGGCAGGATCTCGGCATCGAAACGATTGACAATCCGCGTGAGCAGCGGTGTAAGTGTGTACTTGGCGAATAAGTATTCGGCGGTTTTGGCGTTGGCCAGGTTGACGTCTTCGGCCATCAGCAAACCGGGATGCACACCGAGCACCATCAGGGTGTCCAACAAATTGCGTTTGCGGCCCTCGACATACTCGGCATCCCGCAGGTTCATGCCCAGGTCGCGGGCCTTGAATCCCGACCACAGGAATGCTACCTGGTGCGCCTTCTCCGGGTCGCCGGTATAGGTGTCGCGCCAGAACTGCTCCATCAAGTCCCGGTCATCCTTGGTGACGTTGGCCTGGTCGCTCTCCAGGACCACCGACAAGCGAGCGCTGTTCTTGAACGTGGCCCAGTTGTGCTTTTGGGCGGCCAGGTCGGTGGCCAGCGCATAGTTAGCCGGCTCGACCTGCGACAGGCCGACGAAATCGTTCAATGGGTTGAAGCGTCTGATGTGCAGCACATCAGCGACGCTGAGCGGCCACTCGGTATACCCGATGGTGTAGGTATAGCCGGCGACCCCGTGCAACTTGTCGGCTACTGGCGCCAGCCGGTCAGGGCGGAGGGGCAGTAGCATAGTGGGCGGGACAGTGGGCGAGGGGCGTCCACCCAGGTAGAGATAGGCGTTGCCGGTGATGGCCAGGCTGGCCAGGGTGCTCTCGATCAGGGTGAAGCGGTCGAGCGACAGCCATTCCATTTCCGGCGCCGGCCGGCGTAGCAGCGCCAGGAACTCGTGGTCAGGGATCTCGGGCGCGTCATCGGCCAGGCCTGCCCGAACCACAAAGCGGGTCGTGGCGCCAGCTTCAGCAATCCGGTTGACGCCAGCATAGAATGCCGGCGAGGTGACATAGCGCTGCGCCTGATTGGCATAGATGCTCGGGTCAGGGATGCCCTCACCCCAGGCGCCTTGCTCGCCAATCGTGCCCCACCAGCCCGGCAGGTCCGGGCCGCGGCGGCGACTTGCTGCCGCCTTGGGCGCCAGGCCAAAAGCGCCCATCACCCGGTCGACCCTTCCCAGTACGCTCATGCTGTCCTCGTGCCGCGCGGCGCATACCGGCTGCCGATGCTGCCGCTGATCAGCCCCAGCAGCAGCCAGAGCGCCAAACCTGCAAAGCTGCGCCAGTTAGGCTGGACGACGCCTAATATCACCAGCCACGGCCAGACCACGATGCTCAACCAACACATCCCTGCAATTAGTGCCGAAATTCGCATGGACTGTCTCCTATCGAATGTCTACCATCCAATTTACCACGCGCGCGTCCGCTGAGAGCATACGCGCGTCCGCTCTCAGCGGACGCGCGTATGATAAATTGCATTTGTGCGAGCGCGTTCGGGGTTGAGATGCTGGAATGGCCAGCGCTGCAACGGGCCGTTGACGCATGATCAAGCCGGACGCGCTCGGCAGTACCCGCGGGCTGGCATAGGCGGAAACTGGGGCGCCGAGGCCATGCCTTGGTGACCCGATGAGGCATTCTAATGGACAAACCAGGCTGCACGGCTTTCTCGCAGCGCGATCCGCACTGGGCGGACGAAAAGTTAGGAACAGGACCGCTAACGCTGGGCCAGGCGGGCTGTCTGGTGACGGCGATGGCCTCGATGCTGGTGGACGTGGCGGGCGCGCCGACCGACCCGGGCCGACTGAATGCCTGGCTGCGCAGTAATAATGGTTTTGTGGACGATGATCTCTTCCACTTTCAGGCGGTCGAGGGGCTGGGGCTGCGGCTGATGTGGTGGAAGACATACGCAGACACACCGGCCCCGACCGAAATCATTGCCGATAGGTTGACAGCCGGATTTGGGGTGGTAGCGAAGGTGGATTTCCGACCAGGCGGCCAGACCCAGCAGCATTGGGTGCGAGTATTGGCGGCCAGTCAGTCGATGGAGCCTGAACGCTGGCAGATCATGGACCCGTGGCAATTGCCCGGCCGCGAGGCGCAGACGTTGGCGAAATATGCAGCGCCGGGGTGGGATGCCGCCCGGGCGCTGCTTGCATTTGCGATTTATGTGCTGATACCAGGGCGGCGGTTTGTTGTCCACTCGTTGCCGAGGGGGCCTTCCCTGATGCAAGACGCCCTTTGCGTACGGGTGGCCGGATGAGCGAATCTTCCGTCTTTCTGATGGCAGTTTCCGGCATTACAATTGAAGAACGACGGGTCAATGTATTAGGCCGGGGCGAAATGATTCTCAGTAAAGGTGAGAAATGAGAGCCTATAAACTGCGAAAGCGCAAGCATACCGGACGCCTCCCCGCGTTGCGGGAATGCCGCCGGATGCCGCCGATGTGGTTGGCCGAGCGCCGGCAAAAGGGCAGTTGGCCTTTGCTCCTCCAACGCTTTACGCGCTTCGCAAAGCAGGCTGTGCAAATGCTGCACGGGATGGTGGATAGCGCCTATAAGCAAATGCCACAAGCGATAGTGAATGGGATTATGGCCGGGATAGCGCCATTAAACAGTTCTGTCCGCTGCTGTTTGTTGACACCCGTTCTGCCTGG
>Ga0210051_1003733_pt1 | contig 15051 bp, 8 predicted proteins | sample CryGey092014_all_FD_185464 | JGI IMG/M metagenome (GOLD analysis project Ga0210051, IMG submission 185464) | Groundwater microbial communities from aquifer - Crystal Geyser CG23_combo_of_CG06-09_8/20/14_all (SPAdes) (version 2) | ecosystem: Environmental > Aquatic > Deep subsurface > Groundwater ...
ATTTTTGAGCCGACACATGGCTCAGCACCAAAATATGCAATGTTGAAACCATCGATTGTTAACCCAATAGCCATGATTCTGAGCTCATGCATGATGCTTGAGCATCTTGGGGAAATAGAAAAAGCAGGAATGATAAAAAAGGCAGTTGCAGATGTCGTAGAGGAAGGAAAGGTTAGAACGTATGACATGATGAGACTCCCTGGAAGCGAAAAGGTTTTTGACCAGGGTGCAGCGAGCACGGAGAAGATGACAGATGCAATAATCTCAAAAATGGAGTGATAACATGGTGAAGGAAAAGGATATTGAAGAACTGTTTGAAGGGTTGCTGTCCAAAATCTCAGATAATGAACTAAGAAAAAAGGTTGTGGATGTGTGGGTTAAGGCATCTGAAAAAGGGGGATGGAAAACAGTGGAGGAGTTAAAAAATATTCCTTTTACCCTGCTCACAGATTCCAGAGGAATCAGCCTCATGGAGCATACCATTGCGGTTACTGAGGGCGCATTAGCTCTAGGCAAAGCTCAAACGAAAAACTATGCTAAACTACCATATAAAATAAATTTTGACAGACTGGTTGCCGGAGGGCTTCTTCATGATGTCGGCAAACTCCTTGAGATAGAACCTGATGGTAAAGGAGGATACAGGAAAAGCAGGAGCGGAAAATGCGCACGCCATCCTATCTCGGGTGCAATCCTGGCAGCAGAGTCAGGTCTTCCAGATGAAATTGTGAACATTGTTGCATGCCATGGCAAGGAAGGGGAAGGCAGGCCCCAGGTAATAGAAACAGTGCTTATACATCAGGCTGATTTCAGCACATTTAATCCTCTTGTAATGCTTCAGAAAGGAGAGCTTATTCTGGAGGAGTAGAATGGGGAAAACAATTGTTGAAAAAATCATTGAGAAGCACTGCGGACACCCAGTAAGCCCCGGGGATATTGTGGATATGAGTATTGATGCAAGACTTGCGAGGGATTTCGGAGGAGCAAATGTTGTGAAAAACCTCAAGGAAAATGCTCTTGGCATTGATGACTCATCTAAGACTTTTTTCACTTTTGACTGCAACCCAACAGGCTCTGATCAGAAGTATGCTGCAAACCAGCAGAGCTGCAGAATGTTTGCAAGGGAGAATGGTATCAGGGTGTATGATGTTACTCAAGGCATTGGCACACATCTCGCTATAGATAAAGGGCTAACATCACCTGGTGGAACACTGATTTCTACGGACTCGCACGCAAACATAGTAGGGGCAATAGGTGCTTTTGGTCAGGGAATGGGTGATGTTGATGCTGCATATGCATTTGCATTTGGAAAGGTCTGGTTTAAGGTTCCACCTACAGTTAAAATCATTTTGAAAGGAGTACCTAATAAAAACGCAACACCCAAGGATATCGTCCTTGCAATCCTCAGAGAATTTGGCGCAAGTGGTCTTTTAGGCTGCGCAGCAGAAATTTATGGTTTAGATGATTTAAATCTTTCAGGCAAGATAACGATTTCCTCCATGGCAACAGAGACAGGGGCTATAGCGTTCTTTTTCCAGGCTGAACCTGTGCTTGCTGACCCTGATGCAGAATATGAAAAGGTTGTGGAGATTGACATAAACAACCTTGAGCCTATGATATCACGCCCTGGCGCTCCTGAGGATGTTGTCCCGGTATCAGAGGTAAAGGGAACAAAAATTGATTCCTGCTTTATAGGCAGCTGCACAAATGGTAGATTTGAAGATATGGCTGCTGCAGCAAGAATTCTGAAAAACAAAAAGGTTGCCCCTGGTGTTGTGCTGAAGATTGTTCCATCCACCCATGATGTATGGGAAAAATGTCTTGATGAAGGAATCATTGATATTTTCACAAAGGCAGGGGCACTGATTGGCAACCCTGGCTGTGCAGGATGCGCTGCAGGGCAGATTGGTCAGAACGGACCTGGTGAGGTCACCCTGAGTACTGGAAACAGGAATTTCCCTGGGAAGCAGGGAAAAGGAGATGTTTATCTTGTTTCACCTGAAACAGCATCAGCATCAGCTGTTGCAGGGATTATCACAACCAAGGATGATATTCCATCAAAACCTGTTCTTTTTAAAACCGTTTTACCAAAAAAGACAGGATCAATCCAGAAACAGAAGGAAAAACAGAAAAAGCCGACAGGGGTGAAAGGCTCTGCATGGGTAATCATCAAGGACAACATTGATACAGACATGATATTCCACAACAAATACCTTTCAATAACAAATATAGAAGAGATGGGAAAATATACTTTTGGGAACCTTGAAGGATGGAAAGATTTTCCAGAAAAAATGAAGAAAGGCGACATTGTTGTTGCTGGAAAAAACTTCGGGTGCGGCAGCTCCAGGCAGCAGGCAGTGGATTGCTTTAAAAGCCTTGGTGTCTCTGTTATAATTGCTGAATCATTCGGCTCAATCTATGAAAGAAATGCCGTTAATTCTGGCATGCCAATAATTACCCTGGATAATGCTGTGTCTTTTATAAAAAATGGGGATGAGATCAAGGTGGATTTTTCTGCAGGAACTGTGGAAAACTGCTCAAAAAATGAAAGACAAAAAAGCAGTCCTTTCTCAGAGATTCAGATGAAACTTTATCAAAGAGGAGGGCTTCTAAAAAGGTGAGTATCATGGGGAAAACATTTGCTGAAAAAATTCTTGCTGAAAAGGCAGGTTTGAAGGATGCTGTTCCAGGGCAGATTGTCACTGTTAAACCAGACCATCTTTTAATGCATGATAACGCAGCAGCCATTATAGGAAAAATCTCAGATGAAATAGAAAAATATGGAATTGTTGACAAAACTCTGCCTGTTATTGTGCTGGACCACGTAATACCTGCGGCAGACGAGAAAACAGCATCCAATCATAAAAAAATCAGGGAGTTCGTGAAAAAACACAAACTCAAAAATTTTTTTGATGCAGGCACAGGCGTATGCCATCAAATTGTTCTGGAAAAAGGTTTCGCTGTTCCTGGGAGTTTAATACTTGGAAGTGACTCTCACACCTGCTCATACGGTGCTGTTAATGCATTCTCCACAGGAATAGACAGAACCGAGGCTGCATCAATTCTGCTAACAGGTGAGACATGGCTCAAAGTGCCTTCAAGCATCAAGATAAATTTGAAAGGAAAACTAAACAACCGGGTTTCAGCAAAGGATGTTATACTCTCTATCATAGGCGATATTGGTTCTTCAGGCGCAGATTACTGTTCGGTTGAATTCCATGGCGACCTGAAACAGTTTTCTGTTTCTGACAGGTTCACCATTGCGAACATGGGCGTGGAAGCAGGCGCAAAAAACGCTGTTTTCCCTGTTGACCCAGTTACGGTTGAATACCTGAAAAAAATAGGTGTAAAGGATTACAGCCCTGTATGGGCTGATTCTGATGCTGTGTATCATAGCGAACGCACATACGATGTTTCAAAAATTCCACCAATGATTGCCTGCCCGCACAATGTGGATAATGTAAAACCTGTTTCAGAAGTTTTTGGGACTGAGATTCAGCAATGTCTTATTGGAACATGCACAAATGGAAGAGAAAAAGACCTTGAAATTGCAGCTGAGATTTTAAAAGGAAAAAAAGTTTCTCCAAATGTTAGGCTGCTCATACTTCCTGCATCAAAAACCGTTTTTGAAAACTGTTTGAGAAATGGGACTATTGAGATTTTGAGCAATGCTGGAGCAATAATACTACCGTCTGGTTGTGGGCCATGTTTGGGTGCGCATCAAGGAGTATTAGCACCAGGTGAAAGATGTCTCAGCACATCTAATAGAAACTTTAAAGGAAGAATGGGATGCAAGGAATCAGAAATATATCTTGCCAGCCCTGCCACTGTCGCAGTTTCAGCCATTCATGGTAAAATCACTGACCCAAGAGAGGTGAAAAAATGAGAATATGGAAGTACGGTGACAACATAAACACTGACCAGCTTTTCCCAGGAAAATACACATACACATGCGCCACGCCTGAGGAAATCAAACCACATCTCCTTGAGGATTTAGACCCATCCTTTGCGGGCAATGTAAAAAAAGACGATATCATCATCGCAGGGAAAAATTTTGGATGCGGCAGCTCCAGGGAGCAGCCTGTTCTTGGTTTAAAATCTGTTGGTGTTCAGGCAGTAATAGCTGAGAGTTTTGCGAGAATATTTTACAGAAGTGCAATTAATCAGGGTCTTGTTCTCATAGAATGCCAGGATGCAGTGAAAGCATATTCTGAAGGAGATAAAATTGAGTTAAACATTGAAAAAGGAAATATCACGGTCGGAGAAAAAAATTTTTCTTTTCCAACACTTCCAAAAGAAATACTTGCTATTAGGGATGCAGATGGCCTGTTGGCATATACAAGATTAAAACTAAAGAAAAATGGAAAACGGTTTAACTATGTAAGTGGATACCAAAATAAGACGGATGAGTAAATGTGTCCAAAAGTTATTTATGCTCATTCTTCGCTTAAAGTAGGTCAGGTGAAAACAATGGGGAAGTATGTGTACACATTTGAGGAAGGAAGCGATAAGGATGAACACCTACTTGGTGGGAAAGGTGCAGGGCTATGCGGGATGACCAAACTGGGTTTGCCAGTACCACCAGGGTTTGTGATTTCTACAAAGGCATGCGTGGAGTATTATAATAAAAATAAAAAGTTACCGGACGGGTTGATGGATGAGGTGAAAAAATCTTTAAAAATTGTTGAAAAGCAAACAGGGAAAGGATTTGGGAACGTTCCCAAGCCTCTGCTGATTTCAGTAAGGTCGGGTGCACCAGTTTCCATGCCTGGTATGATGGATTCCATCCTGGATCTTGGATTAAATGATGATACATTAAAAGGTTTGATAAAGCAAACAAATAATCCCCATTTTGTTTATGATTCTTACAGAAGATTCATTTCAATGTTTTGTAAAATTGTATTTGGTGTTGACGGAAAAGTATTTGATGAGGCGCTCAATATTTCAAAGAAAAAAATGGGAATTAAACTGGACTATGAGTTAAGTGTGGATGCTTTGAAAGCTCTTGTGGATGAATATAAAAAGATATGTAAAAGAACAACAGGGAACGATTTTCCTTCTGATGTTTATGAACAATTAGAGTTGTCAATCAGGGCGGTGTTTGATTCATGGATGGGGAAAAGATGCGTTGATTATAGACGTGAGTTCAAAATCACGAAGGATGTATGTGATGGCACAGCAGTAAATGTTTGTACTATGGTTTTCGGGAATCTTGGGAATGATTCAGCTACGGGTGTAGCATTTACAAGAAATCCGGAGACGGGTGAGAATATGCTTTATGGTGAGTACCTGATAAATGCACAGGGTGAAGATGTGGTGGCTGGTGTGAGAACACCCAGGCCTATTTTGGAGTTGAAAAAAGAGATGCCGGAGATTTATGAGAGTTTACTAAAAGTTAGGAACATATTAGAGAAGCATTATTTAGAGCCACAGGATTTTGAATTCACCATTGAGTATAATAGGTTGTATCTGCTGCAAACAAGGGCTGCGAAGATGGGACCAAATGCTTTGGTGAAAACACTGGTGGATATGGTCAAAGAAGGTTTAATAACAAAAGAAAAAGCTATCCTTAAGGTAAAACCAGAGGTTCTTGAGCAGCTGATGCATAGAAGGATTGACCCGAAAAATGAGAACAAGCCGATATCCCGGGGTCTTCCTGCATCACCCGGTGCGGCTGTCGGAAAAGTAGTTTTCGACGCTGATGAGGCTGAAAGAAGAGGGAAAATAGGGGAGAGAGTTATCCTTGTAAGGGAGGAAACAAAACCTGAGGATGTTCATGGATTCTTTTCATCTCAGGGAATTCTTACCAGCCGGGGTGGGAAGACCAGTCATGCTGCGGTTGTAGCGAGAGGCATAGGTAAACCATGTGTTACAGGTGCCGAAGGCATTGTTGTGAACCAGGAGGTAAAAACCGCTGCAATTGGTGACATAAGGGTTGCTGAGAATGATATCATCACTATTGATGGCACCACAGGTAACATATTTCTTGGTGAAATAAAAACGATTGACCCTGAAATCAGTGAAGAATTATTTGAACTTCTGGCCTGGGCGGACAATATTGCTTTACTTGAGGTGAGGGCAAATGCTAACACCCCTGAGGAGGCTGTAAAAGCAAAAAAATTTGGTGCAAAAGGTATAGGACTATGCAGAACAGAACGGATGTTTAACATAAAAGAGCGTTTACCAATCATGCAGGAAATGATTTTAGCAGAAAATAAGGATGAGAGGGATAAAGCTATAAAAAAATTACTGCCATTGCAAAGGGAGGATTTCAAGGAGATATTGAAATCTATGGAAGGTCTGCCTGTAACCATCAGACTGCTTGACCCTCCATTGCATGAATTTTTACCAAGGGTTGAAAATCTCATCAGGGAAATAGATTCTTTGAAATATATTCAGGAAACACTGCGTGTTATGGAGGATTTACCAGAAGCGATAAAAATCTCAGATTATTTTCCTCATAAAGACATATCTGAGATAGAGTTAGGGTTAAGCAGATTAAATGAGTTAAAGAAGAAAAAGATAGTTGAAAAATTAGTAAACGAAAAGGAAGGTTTGCTTAAAAAGGTAAGTGCCTTAACTGAGGTTAACCCTATGCTTGGTCATAGAGGTGTGAGAATTGGCATAACCTACCCTGAGATATATGAGATGCAGATAAGAGCAATATTTGAAGCAACCACTGAGTTAATTAATGAGGGTGTAAAGGTTATACCTGAAATTATGGTACCTCAGGTATGCACCGCTCAGGAACTTAAATGGGTTCATGGAATTGTTGTGAAAGTGAAAGAGGATGTCGAAAAACAGGCAGGTGTCAAAATTTCATACAAGTTTGGAACAATGATAGAGGTTGTCAGGGCATGCATGAGGGCCGGTCATCTTGCAGAAATTGCAGATTTCTTTAGTTTCGGTACAAATGATCTGACCCAGGCGACATTCTCATTTTCAAGGGAGGATGCTGAAAACAAATTCCTGCCATTATATAATGAGAGAAAAATTTTGCAGGATAACCCATTTGAAACACTGGATGTAAAAGGTGTTGGTAGACTGATGAGAATAACAGTTGAATGGGGTAGAAAAACCAACAGCAATCTAAAAATTGGAATTTGTGGGGAGCACGGTGGTAACCCGCGCTCTATACAGTTCTGCAATGAAATCGGTGTTAACTATGTTAGTTGCTCACCCTACAGAATACCCATAGCAAGATTGGTGTCTGCACAGGCTAAACTAAAGGGGAAAGAGCAAAATGAATAAGAGATGAATACATGAAACTAGTATCTGTGGACAAAAATTTGTCTCTCGATTCTGAAAAGGTTATATGTAATCCTGATGACAATTTTTTTATAGAATTCCTCAGGCCATATTATGTGACTACGAAGGATAGGCAGTATCTTTTTGCTTCAATACAACCTGGGCGTAGACCGGACAGGGTTTTTTACATGGTGCCAGAAAACTACAGGCTGGGTGTTACTCAGAGAATTTTTGATAATCATACTGGCAGGAGGATATATGATGTGGCAATGAAATATTTAAAGGAGGTTAAGGTTATTCTTCAGGATGGGATACAGGGTGAGTCAGGGTATGAGGCTGGTTTAAGGATTGTGATGAGTGTGGATAATCCCCATTCAGCGTACATGGCTTGGATGGGTAAATTGATGATTTTCACGCCAAAGAAGGGTATGAGAATATCTTGTTACAATTATACCATCCCTGAGGGTTTACCTGAACGTTATGTAAAGGAGATAAAAAATTTCTGGCCTGCCTACAACCCTGTTGAGCCTCTCACGCTTTTCGATTTTACAGAAATGAATAAAGATGTAAGAAGGGTTCTAAACCTTGGTGTAGATTATTTCGGGGGTGCATTTAAGAAACCTAACCTGACTATGGTGTGGAACAGGGGCGAGATTGATGGCATGATATCATACCATGGTGGATGCACAGAGGACAGGGTACTTAAGGGTTTAAGCGGGACCGGGAAAACCACATTAACTGTTGGCCCTGAACTTGAACAGGATGATGCTCTGTTAGGAAGGCCAATATATGCTGATAATGGGAGAATTGATAAGGTGCAACTTGTTGGTTTAGAGGCCGCGAGTTATGCGAAATCAGAGGGTTTAAGTGAAAAAAACCCTGAATGGCCAGGGTTAATGAAATCAACCATGGTTGATAAAAATGGGGAAAGGCCGGTTGTGTTAGCAATGAATATAGATTGTGATGGCGTTGATTATGTTTACAGGGACATGGGGAAGTATAAAGTTAAAGTTCCAGTAAAAACTGATGGAAAAGACATAGGCTCATTACAATGCACTGAGTATAAAAAAAGTGGAACAACAAATGGAAGATTTGTTTTCCAGTTCAGTGAGTTAAACAGAAACTGGGGTAGTGGCAGAGTAAAATATCTAAAAACTGAGAGTTTAAGTTTTAAACGATTTGATATATTGGAGCCTGTTTTCAGGGTTACTGAACCTGAAATGGCTGTAGCACTTGATTCTGCTTGCGAAAGCATTATCACATCTGCTGTTGCAAAACAAAAAGTAGGGACAAGAGTAAAATCATACGCGGCTACAGACTTTATGGTGGCTGAACAGGCTAATCAGGCGCTGTTAAAACTAAAAATGTATAAAGACCTTGGTTTAGGGATGGATGGAAAACTAATTTTCTTTATCTGCAACTCAGGTTACATAGGGGAGCATGATTTGAATGGTAACCAGATTAGAAAACAGGATGCAAATGAGAAACCTGTACCAAAAAAGGATAAAAATGGTAAAATAATGTATGATAAAAATGGTAAAACCATCTATGAGGGTCAGGGTGAAAAGATCCGGGTTGAGGATACAAAAAAGCTTATCTCTTTAGTTGAAAAAAGAAAAATCGAAAAATGGCTTGAACATCCTGTTTACAGATATTTAATACCATCCCCGGAGGAGTTGGAGGAAGTACATGGAATGAAAAACTTTGGTAAAAGATTTAATCCTCTGAAGTATTACACCCCTCAGCAAATCATAGAGTTTATAAAAAGGGATATAAAGGAAAGAACTGTGTTTTTAAGGGATCTGTTCAGAGGACAGAAAAATGAGGGTAAAGTTCAGGATGTTATGAGCATCTGGGAAAATCTGAAGATACCATCTCCAGATGAAATCAAAGATTTTTATGAAAATAATTACAGCAAGGTTTAGGAATATATAATATTATCTCTGCAATATTACGGAAAACACCTTTGGTGTTTTCCTAATATATTACGGAATTTGCTTGCAAATTCCTAATATCTTAGGAAAAAAACCTTTTGGTTTTTTTCCGTAAGATTTCAGGAAAAGTCTTTGACTTTTCCGTGAAAACTCACAAATTTTTCAATGCTTCTGTCATATGTTTTTTCAATCTCTGGTGAAAACATGCACGCTGGCAGTTCATTCATTTTCCAATGGTATCTTATACATTCACAGCACATCCCTTTCCTGGAGCATGGTTCATAAGTGCAGGAGCATCTTTTTTTGTTTTCCTCCAAATTTAAACATTCTTTCATTTCCTCCTCCTTTTCATCACATCATGCACAGCTTTGACAATGTTTTCAGGTGTTAGTCCATATTTTTCCATGAGTTCGTCAGATTTTCCTGATTCACCAAAAACATCAGGTATACCTATTCTTTTCATTGGAACGGGAACGTTTTCTGATAAAACAGATGAAACTGTGCTTCCAAGACCACCTATGATGTTATGCTCCTCAGCTGTAACTATCGCGCCTGTTTCCTTTGCATATTTTATTATTGTTTTTTCATCAACTGGTTTTATTGTTGACATATTTATAACAGATGCATCAATGTTTTCCTTTTCTAGTTTCTCAGCAGCAAGAAGGCATCTTGAAACCATGATTCCAGTTCCAATCAATGTTATATCCTTTCCATCCTTCATCACTGTTGCTTTTCCAATGCTAAATGTATCGTTCTCCTGGGTAATTATTGGAACCTCAGACCTGCCAAGTCTAATGTATGTTGGCCCCTTGTAATCAACCACGGATTTCACAGCCTTCCTTGTTTCCAATGCATCACATGGAACAATCACTGTCATATTTGGTAAAGAGCACATCAATGCTATATCCTCAAGCATCTGATGACTTGCACCATCACCACCAACAGTTATACCTGCATGGGTTGCAACAATGTTCACATTCAGTTTTGGCCATGCTATTGACTGCCTGATTTGATCATAAACCCTGCTTGTTCCAAAAACAGCAAATGTGGATGCAAAAACTGTGCTGCCAGAGGCAGCAAGACCTGCTGCAATGCTCATCATATTCTGCTCAGAAATCCCAACATTAAAATGATGCTCAGGAAATTTTTCAGCAAACCTGTTTGTTTTCACTGATGATGAAAGATCTGCTGTTAGTACAACAACATCCTTCCTCCTGCTTCCAATTTCAACCAATGCTTCTGCGAAAGCCTCTCTCTGACCTTCTTTTTTCCACATATTTTATCCCAGTTCCTTCATTGCCTGCTCATACTCTTCCTTACTTGGTGGTTTACCATGGAAGGAAACATTTCCCTCCATGAACGAGACACCTTTGCCTTTAACTGTATGGGCAATAATAATAGTTGGTTTTCCCTTAACATTTTTTGCATGATTAAACGCATTTAAAATCTCCCTGAAGCTGTGTCCGCTGATTTCAATGACCTTCCATCCAAACGATTTCCATTTACTCACCAGCGGTTCTATATCCATTATCTCCCGTGTTGGTCCATCAAGCTGAAGTCCGTTTCTATCCAGTATAACAGTAAGATTATCTGTTTTGAAATGCGCACCTGACATGGCAGCCTCCCATATCTGACCGCAGTCATTTTCACCATCGCCAATCATGACATAAACCCTGTATGCTTTTCTGTTTAATTTGGCATGCAATGCCATGCCAACACCAATGGAAAGACCTTGGCCCTCAGAGCCTGTTGATGCCTCAACACCAGGGAGTTTTCTCATATCAGGATGACCCTGCAATCTGGAACCGAGTTTCCTTAACGTAAGCAGTTCTTCAACAGGGAAATAACCTGATGTTGCCAAGGTGGCATACAATGCTGGTGCAGCATGTCCCTTGCTTAAAATAAACCTGTCCCTATCCTCCCCTTTCGGTTTTTTCGAGTTATGCCTCATTACATTAAAATATAGTGCTGTAAGAATATCTGCTGCAGATAATGATCCGCCGGGATGACCTGAGCCTGCAGTGTATATCATCTTAATAATGTGTTTCCTGATAGTTCTTGCTTTTTCCTCCAACGTTTTTATCTCATTATTTCTCAAAGAATCGCACCAAGGATGTAATACGTTTTTGGAATAATAATTCTTTTGCATGCTATATTTAGTTAATTTTAAATGTGTAGACAGGCATTAATGTAATATTATGGTAAAAGGAAGGAGAAACCCTGGTGATAAAATAAAAAACATTGAGGATGAAGTGGACAGGCTTATCAGAAGAAGGGAAAAATCAAAGGAAACAATGCCAGAAGTATTGTCTGTTCCTGAAGGGAAAAAAACAAAGGAGGAATACATTAAGCCTGAGCCGAGACCAGAATCTCCAACCATTCCTGAGCCCAAAACCGAAAAAAGAAGAATTTTTATGAAAACGGTTTTTCCAAGGCATAGGATAGTGAAACCTGTAGCAGTAATTCTTGTGATTTCAATGATACTTACAGGTGTACAGCTGGTTTCACTTATCTCCACCGGGGAAACCGTTATTATACCAGATGATTTCGGTATCCCGAAAGAGTTTGAAAATGCCAAACAGGAATTTGAAACAGAGTCTATCAATGCAACGCAGAAGGCAGACGAATTACTTGGTCAAGCTGATTGGATCCCTACGCCTTTTCAAGCTGGAAAAATAGGCTATGAGACAGTTAATGTAAATAAAACCAACCCTGAATGGCCAAGTATATTCGGAGAAGTTGCAGGAAATATTTCTTATAATACAGATAGAAAATATTATGTTTTTACTTATTATCAAGGTAAGAGAGTGATAACTGAAGGTGATGCGGGAATAGACCCAAAATTGGCAGACAAGATCTTGGATTCATTGGAAGGTAATCCTATCTTAAAATCCCTTATAGAAAGTGCTATGGCAAACTGGCGTTATATATGGGTGCCTATTGATGTTGATGGAGATACCCATAACGATATTGAGGTTACAATGAACCTAAAAGGCTCTCTTAAAGATGTACAACTTGTGGGAGGGGGAATCCCAGATGATATAATTGTTACTCTGATAGGCGGGCTTGAAATTAGGGTGAATAAAACCAAGGATTTAAGCGCGCCTTTAGATATGTATTTTATAAAAGGCATTTCTTACGAAGGTAAAAGCTATGTATGGATTTTTAGATTTTATTTCTCTTCTGTCCCACAAAATTTTTGTTTTTTTATGAACTCAGATAATATAAGTGGTAAATTACGTGATAAAACACCTATAGAAGTCAAGCCGCCCTATACACTTAACTGGACCATGAGTGAAGACATCGCTAACTTTGATATTGGTGTTGGTTATGCGAAATTAGATTCTGTTATTACTCAGTGGGTTGACGATTTTAGTGGGGGAAGTTTAAGTGAAGAGCCCTACTTTGAAAAAACATGGAGTTATCCTACGGATGGTCGTTTCGATGAAAATAAGGACTCTGCATATCATGTGGACATGTCTTATAATGACATTAGGTTGGAAAAAGATCCAGATCTATCTCCACTTAGGGAATATTATAGTAGTGGATATTATATTTCTAAAAACTTAGAAGTCGATTCACATGCAGTTTTAAAAAGCGTGACTTGGGATGAAGATACTCCTGGTTTTACAACCCTTACAGTTTTGGTTAAAGGCTCTGAGAATGCGATTTTTTTGCCTGCCAATACTGTACTTACAGAACTTATTCACGGCACATCTTTTCAGTATAAAACAGAGCTTACGTCCCCTGGAGCGCAAACACCAAAGTTGTATGATATAACTCTCACAGCAGCTAAAGGAGGAGCAAGAGTTGATACCTCTGGCGGAACACTTAAGTTAGCAACATTTACAGCAAACATTGGTGGCAATAGCATCAATTTCTACTATCCGCACGGAACGTTTACATCCAAAGTATTGGATGCAAATGGATATAATATCCTAGAGGATGTGAATATCAATTATGCTCAACCAACAGGGACAAGCTTTAGTTTGTGGGTGAGAGCATCACAAGACAATAATACATGGGGTCAGTGGGTACTCGTGAATGTTGATGGCATGAGCCAATCTTTTGTCAAGCCAGCAGGGAGATATTTCCAATACAAAGTGGAACTGACCACTACGCGCCCCTTGGTAACTACAGGCGCAACCCCAGAAATCTTCTCAGTTACTTTATCTTTTAGTAAACTTGTATGTAGTAAGACCAAATACTGGCTGGAACTAAATTTAACTCCGGGAATAAAGAATGCAAATCTTTACTATGAAGAAACATCTGAAAAAATATCCTTGAATTGGACAGGGAGCAGTGAAACAGATGTCAGCGCCTATTATAAAGAAGAAAACCTATACGTGGAATTTGAGATAGATAGCCTACCTTCAAGTGTGAACCTATCAATTGAAAACGGAACACCTTGCTCTACCCTGAATTATGAAGCTTCCTCTGTTTGCTCAAGGTTCTCTTACACATCCTATGATTTTGTGTCAGGAAGCATAACCCATGTTAATATTTCTAACATTCCTTTGCATATCTGCGTAATAGGTACCTTTAAAATCCCTCCTAAAGAAGAGCCAAATCCTGACCCCAGTGATAGTTTTATAGGCAGGGTTTTAAATTATGTGATTGCAAGGATAGGCGCTACAATGAACAGGGTAAGAAAAGCATTAACCAGCATTACTGAAATAGTTTCCACGCCGGATAACATCTTTCATCTCATCCCTGATGAAACAATTTCTAAAATCGAGTTTTGGTCTTTAAAAGGCAGGGTTGAAAATAATATTATTTTCTGTGAACGTTTAGATTTATCAGGAAATTATGTTGGTATGCTTAACACCTCAATCCAGGCAGGCTTGAAAAATGTTACAGAGCTGAATCTTTCATTTGGTAAAAACATAACTTTACTGCTGAAAAGAAGCGGTGTCAGGGAACCTTTAGAATGCATCTATGTATCTGGTGATACAGAAATTTCAGTTAACATCTCAGAGCTTCCTTCAGAAACATTAATTGAAGGTAGGATGGAGGAGATGAATTATTCATTTTCAGAATCTGTGGAACTTGATGTTCTTGCAAGAACCATGGATTATAACATGGATGCAACAATAAAAAATATTACCTCAGGCAGATTAGGGAAAAAATCTCAGAACCTCAGTTTGAATTTTGATTCAGGAATTGAGCTGGAATGCTCAGTAGGTAAAGGACAGCTTTACAGAATGACTGGAAATTATTTCTTTGCAAATACATTTGAGAAAGCAATGTCCCTAAGGCTGAGAAATCTCACTTCCCTGCATGCAGGTGAACAGGTAGAATTAACCCTATCAGAGGAATATCCTTTGAAAATAATGCTTGAAACAAATATTACATCAGGAAAAATTTTGATTAAAAATCTTCCCAGGAGTTTTAACGCCTCTTTACCCATGCCACTTATCACACTGCCTGAAATGGAAAATATGCATCCTACAATGGATTTATTCTCATCATTTGCCACTTCTCTGGAGCAGGCAACCCTAAACCTTGACAAAACAGTCAGGGAAGGATTCATTAATGGAACATTAGCATTCTCATACGAGTCTGACCTGTCCCCAGTTCTCGTTGTTAATCTCAGCACAGGTGAAAACACTCTGCCCTGGCAGCATGGCATAACACTAAAAAAATCCAACCTGACTTTGGATATGAAAATATATTTAGAACTTCCTAAAAAAGGGACATTTAGTTTTGACAGAGGGAACGGCTTAGAACTCAAATATCAGTTTGAAAACTGGAACACATCATTCAACTGGGTTTCTGCTAGTTTGGAGACAGGAAACAAAAATCTTTTTACCCTGCTAAATATCAGCAGTCTTGAGACCGGTGAAGGGATTATAAAAATGGAGGAAGAACA